>JAABUZ0100008355.1_pt1 | contig 12196 bp, 9 predicted proteins | sample 5562091 | NCBI WGS metagenome assembly JAABUZ01 (sample SAMN12813069, study PRJNA571459) | rock metagenome | isolation source: Antarctica rocks | place: Antarctica: Victoria Land, Linnaeus Terrace sud | collected 2015-12-21
GTCCTGCCCACCGGACTCCCGATCGGCACCCCCGAACAAGCCCTCGACTGCGCCTGCGGCCTCTACCTCAACGACCCCACCGCCTGGACCCCCGACACACCGACGAACTAATCGGCAGGACCACTAGTCTAGGTGGGTCCGACTCGGTGCGCCGGGGCGCTGGAGCCTCGGCCATGGCCGCCTTGTTGACGCTGAGGTGGCGCCAGCGGACGGCACGGTCGAGGGCGCCGCGGAGGATGTAGTGCACCTTGCGGTGGTGCTGGTGGTCAGCGGACGCAGACGTGACTGCCGCGGGGCTTGCCGTTGCAGGTGAGTACGCGCCAGCGGTGCAGGCGGGCGTAGAACGCTCGAGGAGCTCGGCGTCGAGGCGGCCGGCGGCGAGGTCGCCGAAGCTGGGCAGGATGTACAACCTGATCAGGTCGTCGTACCGCTCGCGCGTGGTGTCCTCAAGGGCGACGACCTCGAGCCATTGCTCGACCGCCTGCCGCACCGTGATCTCGGACTTCGGGTGCTGGTTCTTCGTCGACCTGGCGCTGAAGCCGGTAAGGGCCTTCTCGCCACCGCGTAGGTGGGCACTGTCTCACGCAGGCGCCGCGCGCGGCCGGTCAGCGGATCGGTGCCGGCATAGACCCAGGCCCCCTATGAGAGCCGCTCGGCAGCTGCTCGATCCAGCCGCGGCGACGGCGCGTCCGGGGTGGCATGGGACGAGCCTAGGGACCGTTCGTCCCACGACCCGTCCCACGAAGACTCGGAGCGGCATCGGTCCGAGAACGTTTCCGCTGGTCAGCGGGTGGTGCCCCCGGCAGGATTCGAACCTGCGCCACCGCCTCCGGAGGGCGGTGCTCTATCCCCTGAGCTACGGGGGCGAACCGGGTGCGAGCGTAGTCGACGCCCTCGCACCGACCACGCACGGGACCATCGCTGGGCCGACTCCGAGTGATCGACGCGCCGTTCCTGTCGTCCAGTGACAGCGGAGCGCCATCGCTGGAGTCAGGGCAGCGGAGCGGCCCCGCGGTCAGCGAGCATCCGCGTCATCGTCTGCGCCTCCGCGAGCTGGGCGCCGAGCATGCTCTCCGCCAGGTTCTGCACCACGGGGACCTGGGCGCGCGCCGCGGCGTCGGCGAGCATCCCGGTCCCGCCCTGGTGATGGCGCAGCATGAGCTGCAGGAACACGACGTCGAGGGCCGGGCCGGTCGAGCCCCGCAGACGCGCCAGGTCGGCCTCGGAGGCCATGCCGGGCATCGACGCCACGGGCATCCCCATCCAGCCCATGTACTCCCCGCTCGGGGGCGAGGTCGGCTCGTCCCACAGCGCGAGCCAGCCCTGCATGCTCCCCACCTGCGTCGTCTGGGACGACTCGATGTCGTACGCGAGCTGGCGCAGCACCGGGTCGGAGGTGTTCGACCGCTCCCACACCGCCATCTGCACGGCCTGGTTGTGGTGGGTGCTCATGTCCTGCAGGAACGCCACATCGATCGAGCCGGCCGGCGGGCCGTACATGGTCGCGGTGTCGCGGCCGACGAGGCCGCCGGCGATCCCGCCGACCATGAGCAGCAGGAGGACCACGCCGCCGCCGACGACGGCCCGCGCCCAGCCCGGGCTCCGCGACCACCAACCGCCGCCCCCACCGCGGTCGCCACCGTCACCGTCGGCGTCGTCGAGCTCCTCCGGCGGGACCGGGGGACCCGCGGACGACGACGAGGACGACGCGTACGACGTACTCACCGGCTCCCCGTTCCCCCGCCCGGGGTGCCCGGGGCGCCCTGGTAGTTCATCGGCACGGCGTCGGCCGGGTAGGGCGGCGGGTCGAACGGCGGCGGGTCGCTCGGGTCGAACGCGCCCGGCCCGAGGGCGTCGCAGCGTGCGCCCACCTCGGGGTAGGCGAACCGGTTCTGCTTCAGCGACATGACGAACTGGTCGACGCGCGGGTCGGCGGCGTCGGAGAGCTTGAGCTGATGCCCCCACGACTGCACCGAGATCGGCTGGTCGAGGCCCGGGTAGGGCGAGAGCATCGTGTAGTCGATGCCCGAGACCTTCTCCCGCAGCGTGTCGAGCGCCGGGCCCGACACCCGCGCCGGGTCGTAGGCGATCCAGATCGCGCCGTGCTCGAGCGAGTGCACCATGTTCTCGTTGCGGACCGGGCGGTCGTAGACGGTGCCACTGCACGCCGCCCAGTAGGCGTCGTGCGGCCCCCCGAACGGCGGCGACCGGTCGTACGCGACGCGCTGGGCCGGGGTGACGTGCACTTGCGACTTGTAGCCGACGGTGACGATGCCGGGGATCTGCAGCGACGGGTCGCGGTTGGTGTCGGAGACGCGGAAGGCGCTGACCGACTCGTTGGTGGAGAACAGGAAGTAGCCGACCACGGCCACGAGCACCACCAGCGCGGCGACCGCGCCGAGCACACCCCACGGGACCTGACGACCACCCGGCCCCGCACCCCGGCGGCGGACGGTCGACACCGGGGAGCGCCCCCGCGGTGCCGCCCTCCTCGTCGGGACCTTCCTGCCGGGCGGACCCTTCTTGCCCGACGGCGTCCTCGTCGACCCACCACTCGCCATGCGCGCGAGTCTAGAGACGGGCCGGTGGGGACCGCGTGCGCCCGGGCTCCCGGCGCCGGGACGCCGTCGGTCGGGTCCCTACCATGGGGAACGTGACCCCTGCCGCGCTCGCCGATCTCCTGCACGCCGTCGCCGTCGACGTGCTGACCGAGCGCGGGCTCGACACGGCCGCCCTGCCCGACACGGTCGCCGTCGAGCGTCCCCGCAACCCCGAGCACGGTGACTACGCCACCAATCTCGCCCTGCGCAGCGCGAAGAAGGCGGGCGTCGCCCCCGCGGAGTTCGCGGGGTGGCTGGCGCGCGCGCTGGAGGACACCGCGGCCATCAGCACCGCCGAGGTCGCCGGTCCCGGGTTCGTCAACCTGCGCCTCGCCGCCGATGCCCAGGCTGGCATCGTGCGCGACGTGCTGGGGGCGGGGAAGTCCTACGGCCACACCGACACCCTGACCGGCACGAGCATCAACCTCGAGTTCGTCTCGGCCAACCCCACCGGTCCGATCCACCTGGGCGGGACGCGGTGGGCCGCGGTCGGCGACGCCCTCGGGCGCGTGCTGGCGAGTCAGGGCGCGGCGGTGACGCGGGAGTACTACGTCAACGACGCCGGCGCCCAGATCGACCACTTCGCCCAGTCGTTGCTCGCCGCGGCCGAGGGCCGGCCGGTACCCGAGAACGGCTACGGGGGGGCGTACGTCGCCGAGGTGGCGGCGAAGGTGCTCGAGACCGACGAGTCGCTGCTGGAACAGCCCGCCGACCAGCGCCTGGCGGAGTTCAAACGCCTCGGGCTGGAGATCATGCTCGACGAGATCCGGGAGAGCCTGGAGTCGTTCGGCACCGTCTTCGATGTGTGGGCCCGCGAGGAGGCGCTGCACGCGTCGGGAGCGGTCGAGGCGTCGGTGCAGGCGTTGAAGGACGCGGGCTCGCTCTACGAGGCCGAGGGTGCCTGGTGGCTGCGCTCGACCGAGCACGGCGACGACAAGGACCGCGTCGTCATCAAGTCCGACGGACGCCCGGCCTACATCGCCGGCGACATCGCCTATTACCGTGACAAGCGCGCCCGCGGGGCCGACCTCGCGATCTACATGCTCGGCGCCGACCACCACGGTTACGTCCACCGGCTCGAGGCCGTGGCCGCCGCGTTCGGCGACGACCCCGCGCGGGTCGAGGTGCTCATCGGGCAGATGGTCAGCCTGGTGCGCGACGGGCAGCCGGTACGCATGTCCAAGCGCGCGGGCACGATCATCACGCTGGAGGACCTCGTCGACGCCGTGGGTGTCGACGCCGCGCGCTACACGCTCACGCGGTCCTCGGTCGACCAGAACCTCGACATCGACCTCGACCTCATCACCCGCCGCACCAACGACAACCCGGTGTTCTACGTGCAGTACGCCCACGCGCGCCTGTCGTCGCTGGCCCGCGCGGCCGCCGACCTGCACATCGGCAACGAGGACCCCGATCTGGCGCTCCTGACCCACCCGCGCGAGGGCGACCTCATCCGCACCCTTGGGGAGTTCCCGCGGGTGCTGGCCTCGGCGACGGAGCTGCGCGAGCCGCACCGCGTCGCCCGCTTCCTCGAGGAGCTCGCCGGCGCCTATCACCGCTTCTACGACACCTGCCGCGTCCTGCCGCAGGGCGATGAGGAGCCCGGCCCGCTGCACACCGCGCGCCTGGCGCTGTGCTCGGCGTCCAGGCGGGTGCTCGCCAACGGTCTCGGCCTGCTCGGGGTCAGCGCCCCCGAGCGCATGTGACACCCGACCACGAGCCGACCCCACCCCACGAGAACCCGGAGCCCACCCGTCATGACCCGCGCCCACCCCGCCGGGCCCCGCCACGCCGACGTGATCCCCGAGCGCGCGGGATATCCAGGCGCCGCCGGGCCGCCGTTCGATCTCGACCCGCTGCCGGCCCCGGTGTGGCCGCGGCACGCCGCCCGGGGTGACGACGGGGTGGTGCGCCTCGCGGGCGTCGACGTCCGCGAGCTCGCGGCGACCCACGGGACGCCCCTCTTCGTCGTCGACGAGGCCGACTTCCGGTCCCGGTGCGCCGACCATGCCGTCGCCTACGGCGACCCGTCGCTGGTCCACTACGCGGGCAAGGCGTTCCTGTGCGCCGAGGTCGCCCGCTGGGTGGCCGACGAGGGCCTGGGCCTCGACGTGTGCAGCGAGGGCGAGCTCGCGACGGCGCTGCGCGCGGGTTTCCCGCCGCAGCGGATCACGCTGCACGGCAACAACAAGTCCGTCGCCGAGCTGGTGGCCGCGCTGGAGATGGGCGTGGGCAAGGTCGTGCTGGACTCGTTCGCCGAGATCGCCCGCCTCGACGACGAGGCCCGCCGGCGCGACCTGGTGGCCGAGGTGATGGTGCGGGTCACCGTCGGCGTCGAGGCCCACACCCACGAGTTCATCGCCACCGCCCACGAGGACCAGAAGTTCGGCTTCTCCCTCGCCGGGGGCGACGCCGCGGAGGCCGTGCGCCGGGTCCTCAAGTCCTCGGGTCTGCACCTGGTCGGCCTGCACTCCCACATCGGCTCGCAGATCTTCGACTCCGGGGGCTTCGAGCTGGCGGCGCGCCGCGTCGTCGCCCTGCTCGTTGAGCTGCGGTCCGAGCACGGGTCCGAGAACCCAGCGCTCGCCGACGCTCTGGGTCTCGTCGACCTCGGCGGCGGCATGGGTATCGCATACACCACCGCCGACCAGCCGCGCAGCGCCGACTGGCTCGCCGGGGAGCTGCGCGCGATCGTCGAGCGGGAATGCGCGCGGGCCGGGATCCCGACGCCCCGGATCGCCGTCGAGCCCGGTCGGGCCATCGCCGGCCCCGGCACCGTGACCATCTACGAGGTCGGGACGATCAAGGACGTCGAGCTCGGCGGCGGGGCCCGCCGCCGCTACGTCTCGGTGGACGGCGGGATGAGCGACAACATCCGCACCGCCCTCTACGACGCCGCCTACGACTGCCGCGTCGTCTCGCGCTCCGCGTCGAGGCGCGGGTCGGGGGTCGCCGCGGAGGGGGCCGGGGTGCCCGTGCTCTCGCGCGTGGTGGGCAAGCACTGCGAGTCCGGCGACGTCGTCGTCCGCGACTGCTGGCTGCCCGCCGACCTCGCCCCCGGCGACCTCGTCGCCGTCGCGGCCACCGGTGCGTACTGCTACGCGATGGCCAGTGCCTACAACAAGATCCCCCGCCCGGCGGTCGTCGCGGTGCGCGAGGGCAGGGCGCGGACGCTGCTGCGTCGCGAGACGCTCGACGACCTCGCGCGTCTGGAGGTCTCGTGACCGGCGTCCGCCCGATCCGCCCCGTCGGCACCCCGGTCTCGGTCGCCCTCCTCGGCTGCGGGGTCGTCGGGTCGCAGGTCGTCCGCCTGCTCACCGAGCAGGCCGACGAGCTCGCCGCGCGTGTCGGCGTGCCGTTGCGCCTCGTCGGGGTCGCGGTCCGGCACCCGGAGCGCCACCGGGAGGTGCCCGCGGAGCTGCTCACCACCGGCGCCGCGGAGCTCGTCGCCCGTGAGGACGTCGACGTGGTCGTCGAGCTCATGGGCGGCATCGAGCCCGCGCGGGAGCTGCTGCTCGACGCGCTCAAGAACGGCCGGTCGGTGGTGTCGGCGAACAAGGCCCTGCTCGGCGACGAGGGAGCGGCGCTCTCTGCGGCCGCCGAGGAGTCCGGTGCCGACCTCTACTACGAGGCGTCCGTCGCCGGGGCGATCCCGCTGCTGCGCCCGCTGCAACAGTCGCTCGCGGGGGACCGCATCGTCCGCGTCGCCGGCATCGTCAACGGCACGACCAATTTCATCCTCTCGGCCATGGAGTCCCGGGGCGCGGACTACGCCGAGGCCCTCGCCGAGGCCGGCCGGCTCGGTTACGCCGAGGCCGACCCCACCGCCGACGTCGACGGCTACGACGCCGCCTCCAAGGCCGCGATCCTGGCGAGCCTGGCCTTCCATACCCGCGTCACCGCCGCCGACGTCCACCGCGAGGGCATCCGTGGGGTGACCGCGCGTGACGTCGCGGCGGCCAAGGCGCTGGACTGCACGATCAAGCTCGTCGCGGTGTGCGAGCAGAACGAGACCGACGCGGGCACGACGGTGACCGCGCGCGTGCACCCGGCCATGATCCCGCGGGCGCATCCGCTCGCCGCGGTCTCCGGGGCGTACAACGCGGTGTTCATCGAGGCCGAGGCCGCCGGCCAGCTGATGTTCTACGGGCAGGGTGCGGGGGGTCGCCAGACCGCCAGCGCGGTCCTCGGTGATCTCGTGGCCGCGGCGCGCAACCGCGTCACCGGGGGCCACGGGCCCCGCAGCTCGTCGCACGCGAGCCTGCCCGTCGTCCCGATGGGCGCCACCCGTACCCGCTACCACATCAACCTCGACGTGGTCGACCGCGCGGGTGTCCTCGCGCAGGTCGCGGGGGTGTTCGCCCAGCACGGCGTGAGCATCGCGACGGTGCGCCAGGAGGGTTCGGTCCCCGCCGGGGACGAAGACACTGATCCGGCGGAATCTCCCGACGGTGGACGTGGCGCGGACGCCGCCACCGACGCCACACTCGTCGTCGTGACGCATTCCGCTCCCGACTCCGCCCTCTCCGCCACGGTGGACGCCCTCGCCGGGCTCGACTCGGTCCGCAGGGTGGCGAGCGTGCTGCGGGTCGAAGGCCTCGGCCGCCCGGTGACGGCGCCCGGCGGCGGGTCGTGACCACCCTCGGGGCCCCCGGCTCGGCCGCCGCGCTCCTCGGCCCCCGGGTGGAGTGGCCCGGGGTCATCGAGGCCTACCGGGACCGGATGCCGCACGTCCAGCCCGGCTGGGAGGTCGTCACCCTGCGTGAGGGCGGGACGCCGCTGCTGCCCGCCCCGCACTTGTCGGACCTCCTCGGCTGCGAGGTCCACCTCAAGGTCGAGGGCGCGAACCCGACGGGCTCGTTCAAGGACCGCGGGATGACCGTCGCCATCACCGAGGCCGCGGCGAGCGGCGCGCAGGCGGTCATCTGCGCCTCCACCGGCAACACGTCGGCCTCGGCCGCCGCGTACGCCGCCCGCACCACGATGACCTGCGCCGTCCTCGTGCCCCAGGGAAAGATCGCGCTCGGCAAGCTGGCCCAGGCCACCGCACACGGCGCCCGGATCCTGCAGCTCGAGGGCAACTTCGACGACTGCCTGTCCCTCGCCCGCGCCGCCGCCGAGGCCTACCCGATCGCGCTGGTCAACTCGGTGAACCCGGCGCGGATCGAGGGCCAGAAGACGGCGTCGTTCGAGATCTGCGACCAGCTGGGCCGGGCCCCCGACGTCCACGCGCTGCCCGTCGGGAACGCCGGCAACATCACCGCCTACTGGCGCGGCTACACCGAGTACGCCCGGGACGGCGTCGTCGACTCCACCCCCATGATGCTCGGGGCGCAGGCCGCCGGGGCGGCGCCGCTGGTCTCGGGGCAGCCCGTCCCGCACCCCGAGACCGTCGCGACCGCCATCCGAATCGGCTCGCCAGCGTCGTGGTCCGGCGCCGTCGCCGCCCGCGACGAGTCCGGCGGCCGCATCGTCGCCGTCGACGACGACGCCATCCTCGCGGCGTACCGCCTGCTCGCCACCCACGAGGGCGTGTTCGTCGAGCCGGCGTCCGCGGCGTCGGTGGCCGGGCTGCTCGCGGCGACCGCCGAGGGGCGGCTCGCGGGCGACCAGGTCGTCGTCGCCACCGTCACCGGGCACGGGCTCAAGGACCCGGCCACGGCGCTGGCGGGCGTGCCCGACCCTGTCGTGGTCCCCCGGGACGTCCACGCCGTCGCCGACGCCCTGGGCATGGGCTGAGGAGGGTGGGCGGCCCCGACGGGCCCACCGTCCGGGTCCGCGTCCCGGCAACGTCGGCGAACCTCGGCCCGGGGTTCGACTCGCTCGGGCTCGCGCTCGCCCTCTACGACGAGGTCGAGCTCTCGGTGCTGCCCGCCGGCCGGGAGAGCGTCGTCGAGGTCCACGGCGAGGGCGCGGGACGGGTGCCGTGCGACGAGCGGCACCTCGTCCTGCGCGCGGTCCGCGCGACCTACGAGCTCGCGGGGCTCCCCGAGGCGCTCCGTCCACCCCTGCGGCTGGTGTGCCGCAACGCGATCCCGCACAGTCGTGGCCTCGGGTCGTCCGCCGCGGCGGCGGTGGCCGGCATCGTCGCGGCGCGGGCCCTGCTCCGGGCGTGTCCCGGTCCGGACACCCCGGACGTCGTCGTGCCCGGCGCGGCCGCGGTCCTCGACCTCGCCTCGGGATTCGACGGCCACGCCGACAACGTCGCCGCGTGCCTGACGGGCGGGCTCGCGCTGAGCTGGGGGGCCGGTCCCGGATCGTTCCGCAGCGTCCGCCTCGAGCCGCACCCCTGGATCACGCCGGTCGTGTTCGTCTCCGACCGGACCAGCTCGACCGACGCGACGCGGGGGCTCCTGCCCGACCGCGTGCCCCACGCCGACGCCGCGTTCACGGCCGCCCGGGCCGCCCTCGCCGTGCACGCGATCACCGCGGCGCCCGACCTGCTCCTCCCCGCCACCGAGGACCGCCTGCACCAGCCCTACCGGCGCCCGGCCTACCCGGAGACCGCCGCCCTCGTCGACGCCCTGCGCTCGGCGGGCGTGCCGGCGACGGTGTCCGGAGCGGGGCCGACGGTGCTCGCCCTCGTCGACGCGACCGGGTCCCCCGACGCGCTGTCCGCGGTCGACGCGGTTCACGGGATCCAGGGGGTCGGATTCCGCCGGCTCGATCTGCCCGTGGACACCGACGGGGCCGTGGCGGACCTGCGGTGAGGAACACGGCGATGAGCGGTGAGCGGTGCTTGCGGCGCGACGCGCGGGGGCCTTTGTTGCCGCCCCGGGACCCGGGGTCTACATTGGTCCTCGACAGCGACCACGTGATGCGCGTCGGTGCCAGGTCCCGGTCGCCGGGACGGCTTCCTCCCCAACGGTTCCTCCGACGGGTGCACCGGGCAAACGCCTGATCGCTGACCGAGAACTTCCGCAGTGGTTCGGACCTCCTCGGGACCCGCTCGTCCTCGTCGACGTCCCGCCCGGCCCGCTGCGGTGATCCGTACCCGCACGAGCGGGACGGACACGTCCGCTGGCCCGGGTCAGACCCCGGCCGGTCAGGAAGGACCTGTGTGACCGAAACCGACGTCATCTCTCCGGACGCGGCCCCCGACACCTCCTCCCCGGACTCCCCGTCCGCGGCCGCACCCGAGCGGCGCCGTCGCGGTGGCGTGTCGGGAATGGTGATCGCCGAGCTGCGTGACCTCGCCGCCGAGCTCGGCGTGCCCGACACCTCGGGCATGCGTCGCGGCGACCTCATCTCGGAGATCAAGAAGCGGCAGAGCGCGATCGGCAACGGTGCCCCGCAGCTGCCGCTCGGAGACGACGTGGCCGACACCCCGGCCGCCGAGGCCGAGGCCCCGGCGTCGGCGTCGGCGCCCGCCTCTCGCCGACGAGCGACCCGACGCACCCCGACCGCCGTGCCCGACACTGCGCCGGCCGACACCGCGCCGGCCGAGGCCCGCGGGAACGACGGACCCGCGGCCACCGACGTCACCGCCACGACCGACGCCCTCCCGGCGTCCGCCGCGGCCGCGGTGAACGCCACCACGGCCCCCGAGGACGCCGTGACCAGCGCCTCGGAGGCCGACGCCCCCGCCGCGACCGGGACCCCCGCCGCGTCGGAGGCGCCGTCCGCCCCGTCGTCGCGTGGTCGCGGACGCCGCGGTGCGCGTCGCGACGGTGGTTCGCCCCCCGCAGCCGATTCCCCCGCAGCCGATTCCCCCGCAGCCGACTCCACGGGGACCGAGTCCGCGGGGACCGACTCCACCGAGGCGTCGGCGGTCACCGTCGACACCCCGTTCGAGGACACGGGCCGGCGCCCGGCCTCGTCGAACGGCACCTCGCCCGACACCGCGACCGCCGCGTCGGGCGACACCTCCACTGGGGGTCGTCGCGGGCAGGACGAGGACACCGACGGCCGCGAGGGCGGCGGTCGTTCGCGTCGTGAGCGCCAGCGCGACCGGAGCGACGGGCAGGGGTCCAAGGACCAGCCCGCAGCCGCGAAGGACCAGGACGGCTCGGGGAACAACCGCGACGGCCGGGACAACCGGGACGACCGCAAGCAGCAGCCGTCCCAGCAGCAGCAGTCCCAGCAGCAGCAGTCGCGCGACGACGACGACGACGAGGACGGCGGCGGGCGTCGTCGCGGGCGCCGCTTCCGGGACCGTCGTCGCAACCGCAACGAGCGAGGTCAGGGGCAGGGACAGGGGCAGGGCCCCGGTCCGAACGACACCGAGGTCCGCGACGACGACGTGCTCATCCCCGTCGCCGGGATCCTGGACATCCTCGACAACTATGCGTTCGTGCGGACCTCGGGTTACATGTCGGGGCCGAACGACGTGTACGTGTCGTTGTCGTTGGTGCGCAGGCACGGGCTGCGCCGCGGCGACGCGATCACCGGGCAGGTCCGCCAGCAGCGGGAGAACGAGCAGAGCCGGCAGAAGTTCAACCCGCTGGTGCGGGTCGACTCGATCAACGGTCTCGACCCCGAGCAGTCCAAGCGCCGCGCGGAGTTCACCAAGCTCACGCCGCTCTACCCCAACGAGCGGCTGCGGCTGGAGACCGAGCCGCACCTGCTGACCACCCGCGTCATCGACCTGGTGATGCCGGTCGGCAAGGGCCAGCGCGCGCTCATCGTCTCGCCGCCGAAGGCGGGCAAGACGATGGTGATGCAGGCCATCGCCAATGCGATCACCACGAACAACCCCGAGGTCCACCTCATGGTCGTGCTCGTCGACGAGCGGCCGGAGGAGGTCACCGACATGCAGCGGACGGTGAAGGGCGAGGTCATCGCCTCGACCTTCGACCGGCCGCCGTCGGACCACACCACGGTCTCGGAGCTGGCCATCGAGCGGGCGAAGCGTCTCGTCGAGATGGGCCACGACGTCGTCGTGCTGCTCGACTCGATCACCCGGCTCGGCCGCGCCTACAACCTGGCCGCGCCCGCCTCGGGTCGCATCCTCTCCGGTGGGGTTGACTCCACGGCGCTGTACCCGCCGAAGCGCTTCCTCGGCGCCGCGCGCAACATCGAGGACGGCGGCTCGCTGACGATCTTCGCCACGGCGCTGGTGGAGACCGGCTCGACGATGGACACGGTGATCTTCGAGGAGTTCAAGGGCACGGGCAACGCCGAGCTCAAGCTCGACCGCAAGCTCTCCGACAAGCGCATCTTCCCCTCGATCGACGCCGACGCCTCGAGCACGCGCAAGGAGGAGCTCCTCCTCTCGCCCGACGAGACGGCGGTCATGCACCGGCTGCGGCGCGTGATCTCGGCGCTGGACTCGCAGCAGGCGATCGAGCTGGTGCTCGACCGGCTCCGCAAGACGCGGACCAACATCGAGTTCCTCATGCAGGTGGCCAAGACGACCCCCGGCGTCGACTGACTCCGCGGGAACAGCCCGATGGCCCGGCCTGTTGAACCGGCCAGCGGGCGGTCCTGGGAGGATCGGCCGCGACATCGGTTCCGGTTCACCCCGCGATCACTACGGGGACCCGGCGACCACGACGAGAGGGACCTTCCCATGAAGACGGGCATCCACCCCGAGTACGTCGAGACCCAGGTCTCCTGTGGCTGCGGTAACCAGTTCACGACGCGCAGCACCAAGC
>JAABUZ0100008356.1_pt1 | contig 12195 bp, 12 predicted proteins | sample 5562091 | NCBI WGS metagenome assembly JAABUZ01 (sample SAMN12813069, study PRJNA571459) | rock metagenome | isolation source: Antarctica rocks | place: Antarctica: Victoria Land, Linnaeus Terrace sud | collected 2015-12-21
TTATCTCTTATTTCAACCGCACCTTAGCCAAGCCGTTCAAGTGGAAGTTTGAGGGGTATTCTGAGGTCGCTTAAGCTGATTAGTTATTTCTGCCAGCCTGCACTAGCCACAAGTTCCCAGGGGACTGAACGCTCAGAAGTAAACCCTATAGCTTAGAGGGTGGGAAGTTCCCACCCACCTGCTTACGTAGCTAGATAAGTATGCTGAAGCAACGAGTGTACCTTTGTCTGGCGGCGTAGGCAGATTCTTTCACTACGTCACAGATATAAGAACTCACTCCGATTTTTGGCGCACACCTGCATAATTCCTGAACCTAGTCCTGAGAAATAAATAGAGGTTCATTAAGGGCGACTGAGATGGCTTCTACCAATTCTATTAACACACTTTGTCAGGTCTAGAAATATGCGGATGAAAACTTGCTTACTTGGTCTAATCACTATCGCTACTGCTTTTGGATTTGTTTCTTCTCCTGTGCGAGCCCAGAATGCAGCAGATGTTAACCAATCCTCTGGTCAATCTACTACACAAGTAGGCAGCGGCAACAGTTCTGTTAACGCGAGTAATCAAACTGGGATTGTCTCGCAACAACAACCTGCATTCAGCAGTGGAGTCAACGCCGCGAATCTTGGTCAAGATAACGCCCAAGGAGCTTTACAATTAGGCCACTACAACAGTTCTGTCAACGCAAATAATCAATCCGGTGCCATCTCGCAAGGACACTCTTATCCATACTACCCATACAGTGGTGGAATCAACGCCGCAGGTGTTACACAACACAATGGACAGTCAGTGGGACAGATGGGTATAGGCAATAGTGCGCTCAACTCAAGCGAACAAGGCGCTGCTGTTCAACAACACTAAATAGTTAGGAGCCACCCCAAGCTTGAACAGTTATCAGTTATCAGTTGTTTTTGCTCCCAATTGCAAGAGTGCGTCTTGAGTCCCCCACTTATACAACTGGCTGGTTTCAGAGGGGTTAAAAATCCCTGGACTACACCGTTTACAACTGATAACTGATAATTGAACACTGTTTTAATCGCTCAGTCCAGTTTCTTACCTGAGAAATTTTGGGAGTTCCAACTTTTAAATAATGATTCACTTCAGCAGGAGGATTACATGAATTTCCGACTTGTTTCGTCGAGCTTGTTGTTAGCTGTTTCTGCCTTCTTGCCTTTTGCCCCGTCCTTAACTTCTTCGGCGTCTGCACAGTGTGCAATGGTTGATGTTTCGGTTCAAACTGCAATCCGTGGCTCCAAGACTCCAGCTACTCAAAACAATAATGTAGATATGCAGAGTTCAGGTTCGTGCGTTGGGAACACAATCGTGCACACAAATACACAAACTGCGGTTAGTCCCGGTAATGTGACCCAAAATCGAACGAGTAGTGAGCAGATAATTGGTGGTGCAGACAATGGAACTGGAGTTTATGGTTCAACCATCAAAGTTCCAGTCGAAGTAAAAACAGATGTATATAGCCCCGGTCTAGATTCGGATTTTCTCTCTCATGTAGGGACACAAAGTCCCAGATAACATACAAGGCTTAATCTGACCTTTTAATAGCGAACGACTCTGTTGGCGAATTCTCAACCCTAAAGTAGAATTTGCCAACGGAGTTGCTTTCTAATTCTCGCGGTTGATAGCTAAAAACTAAATGTGGTTCGCACTGTTCCTACATAACACCGATTCCCCGCCCAAGATTACCGTCAATAAGAGGCAGGGAGGCAGAGGAGAAGCAACTTCATAGATAAATAATTCAAGCAGGGGCTTGAATATTGACGCAAAGCGAAATGTATAAGCAAATATATTAGACTTTGTTGCTGTATACACTGTATTGAGATTACTGCTGAACTCCTAGAGTAAATGTATATTTTAATACAAATCTACTTTTTGGTATGCTGTATACATAATATTAAAGTTACCGCTGAACTCAACAGTTTAGACCCTCAATATGGGTTACACGTTTCAATTTTCAGTTATTTGGGACAACATCCCGTTGTTCGTTGCAGGTGCGTTACTAACCAATGGTTTGTGTGACTCACGAAGTTGGCTTTGCCCGCGAGGTTGCAGATCGCGTAGTCTTTTTAGCCGATGGATTATTGGTTGCTGATACAACTCCTGATGAGTTTTTCAACAATCCCAAGGAGGAAAGAACGCGGAAGTTCTTGTCGCAGTTGCACTAGCCGAAGGCAGATCGCCCGATCAAAGGTTTTTTCTCATGTTTAGAATCAGTAAAATCGGCTCCAACTTAGAGCTAACATCAGGTCTGGGTGCAGCCATCGCCCTAGGCATAGCATTATTTGGGATTGCCTCCGCCTCCATCCTCATTGTGGTTGCAGAACAGGAAATCGGTCCTAATGCAACAACATTTAATCGCCTGGGGATGGCTGCAATCGCCTTTGGACTGTGGAATGGACTCAAACTGGTGAGCAATTTCAGGTCAGAAGAGCAGTTTGAGTCCCAGCCCTCTTACGCCCTTCGCGATCTAGGGCTGTTACTAATTGCAGGAGTGGGTTTTGCTGCCTCCCTAACACTCTGGGCTTGGTCTCTGACTCAAACGAGCGTGGCAAATTCCACGCTGTTGAATAATATGATGCCGATTTTCACTACTTTAGGGGCATGGCTGTTATTAGGTCAGCGATTTCAAGCTAAATTTTTGCTGGGAATGGCTGTTGCGCTCGGCGGCGCGATCGCCATTGGTGTAGAAGACCTGCAAGTAGCAGACAGTAACATTACTGGGGATATTGCTGCTTTGTTCGCTGCCATGTTGTCTGCCACCAGCATTTTGAGCGTAGAACAACTCAGGATTAAATTTTCAACGCCAACCATTATGCTGTGGACAAGCCTGATCGGAAGTTTGTTCATCTTCCCCATTGTTCTGCTCAGTGAGGGTCAACTGTTTCCAACTTCCTGGGTGGGTTGGTCGGCAGTTATTTCTTTAGCGCTCATCTGCCAAGTCATCGGTCAAGGGCTTTTGACCTATAGTCTAGCAAGATTCTCCTCTGGGCTTGTGGCTGTGTCAATGCTCACGATTCCCGTGATAGCGGCAATTTTAGCAATGATCATCTTCTCGGAGAAATTAAGCCTATTAAACTGGTTAGCGTTTGCAGTAGTTTTAGCAGGCATATATTTGTCAGTATCGGCACAGGGCGTTGAGCAAGAATCACTCCCGGAAAATTAACTACGCCATAGTAGTTGGCTGAGGGTGTTAATTTTTCTAAAAGTTTGTGGTTTTCCCAAAAATCTGCTATATTAGATACAGAAAACAGAAAACGTTCATCTTTCTGATTCTCAAGCCACTACTTGATTGACCACCAGAGAGACGGAAGTAGGGAATCACCCCGAAGGAACGCGCCTCAAACTCATTATTCTTTCAAGAGGCGAATTCTATGACATCCTTTTCTACTCTTGCCGTTGTCGCTCCTATTGCTCACACCGAAGTAGCTCCTGCCCCTCAAACAGTTGTAGCTCCTGTGTCTGCGTCTAACTATGTTGGCGGTGCTGCGATTCTGACGGTACTGGCGGTGATGGTTGCTGCTGGACTATCTGCGGCTGGGATGACTAAGACTACCAAGCGCGCAAAATACATTAACCCACAAACTGCTGCTGTGATGGCTGCTGCTAGGGCATCAGGCGGCTGGGAAGACCAAGACTACCGCAAGACCTATTAACCCGCAAACTGCTCATCCAGCTCAGCGACATACCCAGCGCCAGCCTTACGGTATGGCGCTGGCTTAGTTAGCAGCTATAGTGCTGATCCAGTTTGAGGAAAGTGTGCAGCAGGACATTTGCCCCTTGAGTGCATTGCTCTGGTGAAGTGTACTCTGTTTCCGCGTGACTTAAGCCTGCCTCACTGGGTACGAAAATCATCCCCATATCAGTAAAAATAGCAATTTCCTGAGCATCATGACTAGCACGACTCGGCAAATGCATGTAACTTAACTCTAAGTCCTCGCAAACCTGAGCTATCGTCTGTTGAATATGAGGCTCAGCTAGAGCAGGTTCATTGTCCAAAAAGGGATTGATGCGGATTTGCGTTTGGGTGTCAGTGGCGATCGCCTCTAGATTTAGCCGCATTTGCTCTATCAAGTTATCGATGTGAGCTTTAGATAAGTCTCGGATATCCAAGCTCATTTCTACCAAGCCGGGGATGACGTTAGCAACATTCGGTAAAACATCCATCTGACCTACCGTTGCCACCTGTTGTCCACGGGTATTCGCCACCCTATTTACGGCTAAAACTACCTGAGACGCAGCCACTAGAGCATCTTGGCGCATATACATCGGGGTTGAGCCTGCATGGCTTGAACTCCCTTTGACCGTAATTGTATAGCGTCTTTGACCTACAATCCCTTCAACAACACCAATTTGCTTGCCCATTGATTCTAAAATAGGACCTTGCTCAATGTGCAACTCTACAAATGCAGCTATGTCCTTGGAACTGCGCTTAGCTTGAGCAATATTATACCAGTTTCCCCCAACCCGTTTTAAACAGGCTTGAATATCCGTACCATCGGGACGACAATAGCAAGCAGAGTCATTAATCACTCTGCCCGACATTGCCTTACTGCCGATCATGCTCCCCTCTTCATCGGTAAAGACAATCACTTCAAGGGGATGGTTAAGTTGCATCTGTCGCTCATTCAGGACACGCACGACTTCCAGTCCTGCCAAAACTCCAAACGCTCCATCATAGCGTCCCCCATTAGGAACAGTATCAATATGAGAACCCGTAGCCAAAGCAGAAGCTTGAGGGAACTTTCCAGGGGATCTGCCAATAATATTTCCGGCGGTGTCGATCCGTACGCTCATTCCCGCTTCTACCATCCAGCGCTGCATCAGGTTGCGAGCTTGGATGTCTTCTGGGCTGTAAGCAATACGCCGCACTCCACATAAAGGCAGTTGACCAATTTGCGATAAGCTTTCAATGCTCTGGGCGAGGCGATCGCTATTAACGAAGGGCGTTGAAGTTAAGCTATTAACCATTTGGAATCCCTCAAGGATAACGATTGCCTCATCACACTGCATTCCTAGACTCACATCTTGCACCTCACTCTAGCACTGGGGAGGTAGAACCTCCCAAACCTCGTTCCCAGGCTCAGCCTGGGAACGAGGAACTTGAGGCTCTGCCTCAGTCGGCTACGGGTGCAAGATCTGAGTAGACAGACCCTACTACCTTTATCGTATATGTCCATTCAAATAAAAGTAACAATTAATACAATTTTTTGGCATACTGGATGCATCTGATACTATATTAATAATGCGGGAGCGTTCTTTCAGACAAATCTACTAACACAACGTAAGGGATGCTATTTTGCCACTATCCCCCAGATCACTTCATCGAAACCAATCTTTACAGGAGCAAACCTACCATGCGCTCCGGGCTGCTATTTTGTCAGGCGAAATGGCTCCGGGACAGAGGTTAGTAGAAACCCATCTGGCAAAGAAGCTGCAGGTTAGCAGGACGCCTATTCGGGAAGCCATCCGGCAGCTACAACGTGAAGATTTGGTAACGACAGCTCCGGATAACTTGCTGCGTGTCGCCACGATTTCCACAACGGACGCCATACAACTATATCACTGTCGGATCGCATTAGAGCAATTGTCAGTAGCAGAAGCCTGTAAAAACGCGACTGACTCACAGTTGCAAGACCTAAATCTAATGGTGATGAAAGCAGAGAAGCTCGTTTTGGGTAAACCCTCCCAATTGACTAATTTCCAACTCCTTGACCTAGACTATCGTTTTCATCGTCTGTTGGCTGAGAGTTCTGGCAACTTATGGCTGATGTCTCTGTTGGATCAGGTATTCGATAAAATGGCACTCCTGAGAATTCAGACGACGCAGAATAACCGGGAAGTTCTGGAGATTCGCACCGAGCATCGCCGGATTTATGAAGCGGTGGCTCAGCGCGACGCTGAAGCTGCGGTACAGGCAATTAAGAACCATCTGGTTGCAAGCATTGAACGAGTCGCCCGCGAAATGCAAAATCTTCAACAGGATGCTGGAATTGACCAGGAGGCATGATTGCCATCCGAGTCGTTCTATCTTTGTGAATCTGGCCTCGACTTGTCCTGAAAGCCCTTAACAATGCGGGCGAGTTCTGTCTTTTCATCAACGGTAACGCGGGTAGGAGAGCCGCTAATGATCCCTTCGTAGGCAAATAAAATAGCGCGATCGCCTTCAATGCAGGCATTTTCCAGAAACTTGCTCACCAACATCGTCTTGCCAGTACCAGTGGCTCCCGTCGCCAGAATAATCGAATCTTTGAAGAACCCACCACCGCACATTTCATCCAGCGTTTTGACGCCAGAAGATACCCGTACATTGGAAGACCTTGCGAACAATAGCCACATTGTCTGAGACAAACTCTTCCACTCCAAAGCGCATTCATAGAGGCAGCAGTGGTTGTCTTGGTAAGTAAGTTTAAAATTGCTTAGGAATGGAACAACGATACATTTCGCACAGGTGAGCTAGAATATCGAGCAGTGTTAGGCGGTAATCTAGTAACATTTCATCGCTCCGTCCTTCCAATTTTAGCTGGTTGGAAAATTCCTCGATTAATTCCATGTGAATTTCAATAATCTGAGGTATAGGGATATCGGTATAAAAAGCTGTATTGATAAAATTATCAATTCTTTGTTTGAGGGCTCTATCGGCAGCAAAGTAACTTAGAATAATCTGTCTGTAATCTGATTTTATTTGAGCTAAGAATATTTGTTTTTTTTCTGAGGACATCTGCTGGAAAAAGTACTGGTTGTTTCGCTTGTGCCAACCGTCTAGCAAGCAAAATGGTTCTGGTAATTTTGCAGCTAATTGCTGTTGCTGTAGCCGCAGGAGATTATGACTTGCCGAGTCAGTATTTCCGGCTGTTTTGAGATAGAGGAATTGAGTGAGCGCTTGGTCAATTGCACTACTAATCTGGCTGGAGTTGGTTATATTGATTTCAATGCCAGCTGGATGGTAGAAAAAGCTGTTTGCATCCGCTTTGAGAATTACGACGGGGAATAGTATCCCTTGTTTATACAAGTGCTTGACGACTGGCAGTAAGGCCGGGTCAAGTGGAGCAGCTCCTCTTCGGATTCCAAATGGGTCAAGACATAGCGATCGCTACTTAAAAACTGCTGGAGCGACTGAGCCACGGATTCAGAACGCAGGAAAGCGCAGATAGAAAGTTGGTCAGGCAAAACTGTGGAGGGGTGAGGAACTAAATTGTTATTGGTGTATTGATGGTTATCTAAAAGTGTGATTTTTATTTTGATCCTTAATTAAGATACTTAAACAAAAGTAAAACTTGCTCGGGTTGTAATTCATTATAATTCCTAAAGGTTCGCAATCCCTGCTTGAAAGCGATAATTGAACTATACTGTGGCTCTCGGTGAGGAGGTTCGACACTACGCATTACGGATTGTTTCAAATAGTTGAAATTTTAACTAAAATTGCTACCGCTGGGCTTTGTCCAAGGGTAGTGTTGAAGCTTGAACCTCATCGGCTTGTGGACTAACGTGATGCCCCTGCAACCCTACCCCATGCTCCACCCCGCTACTTAATGTTAAACCCTATGCTCCACGAGTTTATTGCGACCGTACCCAGCTGCCTAGAGGCAGCCCATCTTGCCGTAGTGCTGGAGATTTTCAGTCAGGGGCAGTGCGATCGCGTGGTGGTAGTGAGTGAAAACCAATGCCCGATAGGGGTAGTGAATCTACGGCGGATAATGCCCCAGTTGATGTCATCCGATGGCGGTAGTTTAGATGTGCAGCAACCCCTGAATCGGCTGGGTCTAGACCTTCTGGAACCGATAGTAACAATACCCGCCCAATTGAGTGTGGAGCAATTTGGAGCCTACCTCCGAAACCAGGCTGACAAAACCAACACTGGCTTTAATTGGGCGTTGGTGAACCGAGATGGCAAATTCTTAGGGCTTTTGGATAGTTCACGCCTGTTGCAATATTTGGCGATATCGTCACCTTGGGGAATGGGTACCGACGAGCGGGAGCGCGAACAAGTCGAGCAACGCGGGATCGATTCACTGGTTCAATTGTTTGAAAAACTGCCTTGGCCCGTGATGTTGCAAACTAGTACCGGTGAGGTTGGAACGCAAAATCCAGCTTGGTTACAGCACTTCGGAGCCTTGAGTGATCCAGAACGCGTCAAACGAGAACTCGAAGCGATACTGGAAAGCTCCTTTGCACCCCAAGTAGAAGACAGAAATCACTTGGCAGAGGTCAGAAAGACATCAGAGGAACTGAATCGGGGGTTAGCCAGCGCGGTGGCGGCTGACTCATCGAACCAGTGCCAGCTGGGTACTCAACCGGGTACCTGTATCTGTGTCTTTTCTGGACAAAATGGTCAGGAGCGAGTCTGGCAGTTTGTCAAAATCCCGCTGCATCTAGCAGTTTTCAGTAGTCAGTTGGACAATGAACAAATCTGGCTATTGCTGGCTACTGATGTGACTGAAGAGCAGCAGCTGGCATCGGAACTGGCGGCAAAAAATGCCGATTTAATTCAACTAAACCGGCTGAAAGATGAATTTTTAGCTTGTATTAGTCACGAACTGAAGACACCCCTCACCGCCGTTCTGGGATTATCTAGCCTGTTGAAGGATCAGCTTATTGGCGATCTGAATGAACGCCAAGCACGTTATGCCCGACTGATTCATCAAAGCGGTCGCCACCTGATGATGGTGGTGAATGACATTTTGGATTTGACCCGCATGGAGACGGGACAGCTGCAACTGACACTGCAGCCAGTGCAGATTAAAACCGTTTGCGATCGCGCTATCCACCAGGCAAAGGCTATCCAGTCCGAAACCAGGCAGCCTTCTACGGGAGGGGAACAATGCCCTTGCGATAATTGCTTCACCCTCTTAATTGAACCCGGCTTAGACAGTTTCGTTGCGGATGATTTGCGCCTGCGCCAGATGCTCGTTCACCTGCTATCCAACGCCTTTAAGTTTACAGAGACAGGCGGGGAAATTGGACTGCGAGTGAGTCATTGGGAAGGATGGATTACCTTTACCGTCTGGGATACTGGCATTGGCATCCCCGAACACAAGCAGCACTTAATCTTTCAAAAATTCCAACAACTCGAAAATCCCCTCACCCGCCAGTTTGAGGGAACAGGTCTCGGCTTGGTTTTAACCAGAGCGTTGGCCCGCCTGCACGGTGGAGATGTTAGCTTTTTATCTAAAGAAGGTAAAGGAAGCCAGTTTACGCTGCTCCTGCCGCCCAACCCCCCAATGAAGAGAGCTACTCCCCAAAATCACCGAAACCGCTTGGTCTTGGTCGTTGAGGCAGCACCCCGGTTTATTGAAGATTTGATGGAGCAACTGACCGGTTTAGGCTATCGGGTTGTGATTGCCCGCTCAGGAACGGAGGCACTGGAAAAGGCTCGACGATTGCAGCCAAGATCGCTCTTCCTGAACCCGTTGCTGCCCCTGTTGTCCGGTTGGGATGTACTGACGCTACTCAAATCCGACGTGGCAACTTGCCAGATCCCTGTAATTGTGACAGCGACGCGAGCCGATAAAGAGCAGGCATTTTTAAACCGAGCGGATGATTTTTTGAGTTTACCAGTACAGCAGCAGGTCTTGCCACAGCTCTTGGCACGCTTTTGTGCTAAAAAGCCGGTTTCCCAATTTGGTAGGGGCTAGAAACAGTGACTCAAAACGCTGATTTAGAAACCCGGATTAGCTGGTAGGCACCGGCTTTGCCTAAATCCTGGTACTGAGGCGGATAGAGTCTTAATTGCTCCAGTTTTTTAGGCTGGCTGAGGATGAGTAAGGAGGGTGGTTGGGGCTGAGTGGCAACCAATTTTTTAATCTCCGGCACGGCGTTTTTAGTCGATGAAATGTAATTCACTGGTCGTTGCGTGTAAAACACAACGCTAGGCTTTTTGAAACCGACCATGATTAAGGCTTCGCCTGGTTGCTGTGCTTGAGCTGCGACTAGAGACAATTCCCGTAAAGGCAGCTGACGCGTTTGATCGATCAGGAAGTAAGCAGGCGTGACTACAAAGATGAAAAAGGCCACAAAACCCAGCAAATTTACACTCAGCAGCCCACGCCACTGGCGACGCCATAGTAAAACCGCGACAGCCACTGCGGTAATCGCGCAAATTGCCGCCCCCGAGACTGGTAAACCTGTCTGTTGAACCCAAGAGCCCAGGTTGGGTATAGCTGGGTCAGTGCCTAGCAAGTAAGGACTGGAGAAGCTCGCCCCAGCCACTGCTAACAGAAGCACGGCGTTCAGCCAGCCACTCCAGATCAGTGCGGTGTTCTTTGTCGTCTGAGTCAGCTTGTCGCTCCAAAGTAGTGCCACTAAGATAGCAGCAGCTGGCATCAAGGGCAGCAAGTAGCTGGCTAGTTTAGTTACAGCAATGGTGAAGAAGGCAAAAACACCCACAAACCAGAACAGGGCAAATAAACCCAAATGGGTCGAGCGATCAGTTGAGCGCCAGGTAGTCCGCTGCCAAAATTTCAGCCGTGCGATCGCTACCGGCAAATAGACCGACCAGGGGGCAAAGGCCACTAGCACTACAAAAAAGTAAAAATACCACGGTGCTGAGTGGTGATTGACGACGCGCGTAAAGCGTTCAAAGTTGTGATATCCAAAAAACGAATTAATATAAGCCCAGCCATTCGCGCGGATCACTAAGATATACCAGGGCAGCGCGATCATCATAACCAAAAGACTGCCCCAAAGGACGCGCATCTCCCGCAAAACTTCCCGCCCGTTACCGAGATAAAGCAGAAACGCGCCAATAATCAGCACTGGCAAGACAATTCCCACCGGCCCTTTTGTTAAAACAGCTAAGGCGATTAGCACATAAAAAGCAAGATACCAACGCGCTTGTACCACCGGTTTTGATGGTTGGGCATACCCCAGAAAAAAGGACAACAACGCTCCTGCCATGCATCCGGTTAGCAGCATATCTGAGACACCGGTTCTTGCCCAGATAATCGTCTCTAGATTCAGCGCCATCAAAGCAGAACCCAACCCAGCACAGAGCCAGTACCGGCGTTCTTGAAAAGCACCCCTACCGACTCCAAAAGACCATAGCGTATAAAAGCCCAAGCTAATCAGCCCCATGGCGCTCAGTGCCGAAGGCAGACGCACTGAAAACGAGTTTACGCCTAGGATTTTGTAAGCGATCGCCTGACTCCAGTAGATTAAAGGCGGCTTATCGAAGCGAGTCTCACCATCGAAAAACGGCGTAATCCAATCGCCTGTCACTGTCATTTGGCGGGCAGCTTCGGCGAATAGCGGCTCCGTCTCATCAACCAAGCCAGTACTGCCCAAATTCCAGAAAAAAGCCAAAAAGCCAATCAAAAACAACCAGAGGAGCGACAGCGTCCAAGCAAGGGCTGGACGCTCTCCTTTGTTTTTCAACCAAGGGTCAAAACCGCGATCAGAATTCAGTCTCATTCAGCCAGTCACTAATCGATAGCCTGAGCACTCGTGTTTCCAAACTTTAATTTAACGGCATCTTAGACTACTTCTGACGCCCAGCCGAATTAATGACTCTGAAGCTCTTCCATCAGTTCCGCAAGATAGCTATATGAACTACCCCGCCCTGCGTTCCGTGTGGACGGGGTTTCTGATGCCCCGTCAGCAGAGAGAGATTTCTGACGCTTCTTTGCTCCAAGTTGCCTCATCGAGCCGCAGGACTTTCGTTCTTTAGTCGATTTGGTAGAGCTTGAGGCTCCACGTCTAACGGCGCTCGTTCCAAACACCGCAGAATTTTTTGCCCACAAAAGCATTACTTCGGCTGACGCTAGATCTCTGTCTTGGATGTACTTACACTCCTGACAAAAATGAATGCGTTCAGACAGTTCTTTCTTTTTTTGGTACAAGCATTTGGGACAAGTTTGGGACGGCTTAACAATCTTTGTGGGTACTTCCACAAAAATGCCTCCACCTTCTTCTAACTTGTACTTGATTGCAGCTGTAAGCATTCCCCAGCCTACGTCCAAAATAGAGCGGTTGAGTCCTGTCTTTTGGCGCTTTCTCTTGCTGGTAGGGTCGAGAGAGGATGTTACCATTCTCTCCCTCCCTTCCGAAACCGTACATGCGGTTAAACTAAGCCGGAAGGTCGCCTCTCCGACTCGTCTTCAAAACCGGACGTGAAGTAGGGTAGGCGACCAACGAGTTACCAGTGATGGCACTTTTCCAATCGCCCCCCTCCAAACTACGCATGAC
>JAABUZ0100008357.1_pt1 | contig 12195 bp, 12 predicted proteins | sample 5562091 | NCBI WGS metagenome assembly JAABUZ01 (sample SAMN12813069, study PRJNA571459) | rock metagenome | isolation source: Antarctica rocks | place: Antarctica: Victoria Land, Linnaeus Terrace sud | collected 2015-12-21
GTAGTCAATGTTACTGGATTCTTGATGTTGAGCAGGCCAACACAATTCAGGCCACCGTTGCCCAGCGTCGCATTAAGGCGGTTGGCTAAAAAGGTGAAGAGCGAGTTGGCCGTCGCACCACCATCAGGTGAGGGCTGGCCCTGGAATGTCTTCATATCCTGATTTAAGCGGGGCAGGGATATATTGAGAATATTGGTACAATAGGTCGTCGTATTGGCATCGTTCAGATTGAAGGCGATGGGCTGGTTGACACCAATTCGATAGGCGTCAATCTTCTGCAGACTCGGCTTATTGTTGAGCAGCACCATCTCGTCGGCGGAAGGAACCAGTGCGACGGGGGCTTTCTGAAAGGCAGCGGCCTGTAGCTCGTCAGTTGCCAGCGTAGCAGTCGTCTTTCCACTGTTGACGAGGTCAGGTATCTCCCACGGATGACAACCGAGCACGGGATCAAGGACACGCGAGACAAGCGCGTTATCGCTTGGATTTCCCAGCTTTATCGCTTGCTGCATAGTTTTCCCATTGCCCAACTGCACTAAATTGGCTGCTGAGAGCTGGGCGGTCTGCCCATTTGCGTTAGCGAGATACTGAGTCTGCACATTATCGCTCTGGTCCATATCGACGATGGCAAAGCTGCGCGTGGTGGGGCAGTCCATTCCATCATTAGCCGTTCCAAGCGCGGGAACAGTGATCTTATGTGCCCGAACCGCAAAATTTGCGATCTGGAAGAACTGCGGTGCATTACAGTAGGAAAACTGACCGAAGTCTGAACCGGGCAGGCCATTGACGCAGCGGCCATTGGCTACACCACCCGTGAGATGCAAAAATGTTCCGTTAAAGCCAAACCAGATGCCTACGATAGCACCTTTAGGTAATTGAGGCACCATAGGTTGAATCGCTGGCTGCGTTCCACGGTCGATTACCAGTGGTTCGTACGCCGAGAGCGTGTTTGTGTTAGGGTCAAAGATTACGGCCTGGGCAAAGGCAGACTGCCCAGCATTGGCCTCATTACAGGGACCCTGGGCCGGGTCGGTAGCGAAGAGTTGATAAGGAGTGGCCAGTCCTTGAGCTGTTAAGGGTTCGGGAGGCAATTGAAGTGAACAGTTGGCGTTGGCGGCGGCGGCGTGTGTTGCGATGCGAGGCAAAATAAACACGCCTGCGGCGATCAGTGCGAGTACTAGCGGCACAGCAATGCTGCCTATCATCAGTGGCGATAGACGCCGCTGCCGTTTAGCCCCATACATAGAGGCATCTAATGGCTTTGAGTTGACCCGTGGTTTTGTCAGCATCTCTTTCCTAAATACCTTTCGATGAATTTATAGAATGTCTGTATCTCTCTGTGACTGAACACAGACATCTCGTCATCAGGCAAACATATGTCCACATCTATGCACAATGCTTGCCTGACGATATCATATGAAACAGGAAGACGAATATCCTGCAACACATACAATCCTTCTTTTATGAGTACTTACTACATCATAAAAATGTTGGCTTTTCATCATGACAAGCATATGCCCGGCCTTTATGCCCATCCGATGAAAACCAGAAAGTGCGTGGTATATAAAGAAAAGACAGTCATAACGGAGCGTTCTGATCTGATCCTACTGTTTTTGATAGAAAATGATAAATATTTACAAGAGCAATGGTATCATGTTAGTCCCAACAATTTGCACTTCCACCCCTAAACTAGGAGCTTGGTACCAAATGCCGGTTAAGATATCGCAACTGATGCCTCCGAGTGATACATACATCGATATTCATCTTTCCAATAGAGGGGGAAATGGAGGGCGCAATAGGTAGGGCACACTTAGAGTTAAAAGTCCTGATTTCTTTTCGTTATCACAATACAGTAAGGAAAATTCTTTTGACCCTTTCATAGACGCAAAATTAGCAATCTGGGCACGGAGTGTCTTAAAATCTTGAATAATTTGGTCCAGATCCGTAGAGGCATCGAGACTCGTACGAGCCGAGTTCATAGCATTATGAGAAGTAGTGGGATTCTCTTGTTGAACAGATAGACGGTTTTTTTCATCATTGATGGCACGTTTTATACCACTTACTACATTAACGAATGCGTGATCTTTTGTAGTCCAGCTTGAATCAGTAACAGGTCTACCACCTTCAGGCAAAGGAGGAAGTTTTCCGAATGCAGTTCCTTGCCAAAGCACAGGGCGGAGGATGATTGGAATGACACGGTTCTCTCCTCTGTAATATCGATCCATAGCAGGTAATACTTCTTTTTCATAGTATTCAGGTGAACTAATAAAATCTGAACTGACGAGGAACAGAACAAGGAAACCAGGGCCAGAACGCTGTACGTTTACATTCATATTCGTGTACATAGCTGCTGCTTGAGGAGGATAGTATGCCTGCTGCATCATTGGCTGCTGTATATATGGTTGCTGTGGATAGTGAGGCACTGGTGATGCATAAGGCTGTCCGGGATACGGCTGCGGCGGGTACTGAGGTGCTGGTTGCATATGCGGCGGCTGAGATTGTTGATAGTATGCTTGCGATTGTTGGACATATGGTGGAGCTGGCTGCGGCGGATATGGAACCGACTGCTGGGGTGGTGGATAATACGCTTGTGGTTGTTGAGCATATGGCGGGACCGACTGCTGAGAGTATGGAGGTACTTGTGGCGGGTAATATGCTTGCAGTTGCTCACTGGACATAGATGACTGTTGAGGGAACGCCTCGTTTTGCATACGATTTTTCCTGCTTTCTACAGTAATGAAAATACAACTTGTCCTACTCATCGATAATCTTTTAAAGTAAAAGGTGCTGTGGAGCATCCTTCTTATTTTGCACAGTTTCTATCCTATTTGCAATATCATCATTTATCATTCTGTTAACAGGTAAAAATATATTTCTTGCATTCTCTCCCTACTATACGGTTATGTCTGCATTTAAAATTGTCAAAAAGTAAGAGGGGATGTGATTCTATTTCAATGGCTTGTAGCGTAACAGGAAAGAGTAGTTGTAGATGTAGGGAGAATATTTGTCACATAGAGACATTACAGCAAAAGGGCTACCAATTTAAAGAAATTGGTAGCCCTTGTTCTGGCATGGTAGCGGCAACAGGAATCGAACCTGTGACACAGGGCTTATGAGTCCCTTGCTCTACCGACTGAGCTATGCCGCCGTATAGCGGGAACAGGATTCGAACCTGTGACCTCCGGGTTATGAGCCCGACGAGCTAACCACTGCTCTATCCCGCGTCGAAAATGAAGTACTTTCAAGCTGTAAACGCTATTGAGCACTAGTAGCGGGGGGAGGATTCGAACCTCCGGCCTTTGGGTTATGAGCCCAACGAGCTAACCACTGCTCCACCCCGCGTCAACGTTTCCTAGAATACTACATTCCCCGCCTATTGTCAAGCTATCTTATATGAAGATATCAACATGGTGCACTTCATCCTCTCACCTCGAAATGTCTATCTCTATAACTCTCATGATTATCTGTCATAGAAACATGCCGCTCTGTTGTCCTTTACTCATTTATGTGACACTAGAGCTTGTACCTATCCGTAGTAGTGCTCCGTCAATTTTTATTTCTTCAGTAAAACCTATTCTCATCTTGAATACATAGTTACGATCAGACAAGGCATCATAGCCATTTGTACTAGTATCCGCCCGCTCCAACGCTCCTTTCAGGGTGATACCTACACAATAAATTACTATGATGCAGTATGATATACATCGAGCGTTCTCCTATCCTCTCTTCACTTCTCGCTCCCCCTGAACTAGCTTCTCAAGCTCCCGCTTATTCCATCGAACTGATAAGTTTTTTTAAAGAAACACAGACACTGGATCTTCTTTGTTCACCTTCTTTTTAGATGAATGTTAAGATTGTAGAAGAGAAAACCTTTGTGTATTATTGAGTTAGAGAAGCAAACAGTTTAGGGCAAGCAGAGCTTGCTTCTACCTAGCTTATCACGACAAGGAAGCTGTATCAATTTCCTTTGTTGCTCTATGTCTGTGCTACTCGTTATGATAACAGGATGACATTTTGAATGGTCATTCTCTACAGAAGAAATACGAATGTTCTGAGTACCAGAACGTTTGCATTTCATGTGAAAGGAAAGAGATTTTATGATTGGAACACCGTTTGGCAAATACTTGTCCCATATGGCAAGTATAAGCGCATTTATCCTAACCCTGAGCATCCTGGTTCTAGGTGTCTGCGTCACTCCCGTCTCAGCAGCTCCCCGCACGAGCCACGCACATCTGCTACGTGCCGATGAGGGAGATGAGATCGATCCCATTCTCAATCCAAGCGATTCCATCCCTGATAATGCAGGCAATGCTTCGGCTGGTGATGGCGTTGACGATGGAACTGACTCTCCTGCTGCCTGCAACGATACCGTTTACAGTGGTTTGCCTCTCTTCAGAGGACAGTCACGTACCTCGTGCAATGGGCGTTACACACTACAGGTTTTAGCTAATGGCAACGCAGTGGTGAACTTGAACCTGGCAAGCGGTATTACACTTTGGAATAATGGCGCTCCGGGAGATGTCTTTGGTCCAGAAGTGAATGGTTTCGGTGGAATTGTAGACAACACTATATATCTACCGACAACATGGGCAATACTCACGGGTATTCCTATAGCTCGGGTTCAGATACAAGATACAGGCAATCTGGCTGCCTATGGTCCTTACAACAACTTCGTATGGCAGACAGGTACCAATACTATTCGCTGTAGTAATGGTGTCACGCTGCAACGAAATGATGAGTACGATGCGTTAAACCGCAGCCAGACCAAGGGCGCTTCTGCCGCGCAACTCCAGCAGTTAGGCACAAGCCCCTGCACTTTGCCTTCAACCAAATAACTCACAAACACTCTGGCTTCTCTCTGCTCAGGCACTACCGAAGCTGGAGACATCAGACAACACTCAAGGAGTGCAACACAAATATATGATCCAATTCACTAAAGCAAGACGTTTGAGGCGTCCTGTACATGCAGGGGCATTCGCGTTGCTGCTGTTCCTGTTGGTACTGGCAACTCCTCAAACCACTTTCGCGGCTACTCGTGCCAATGCTCAGACCCACCGCGCAGCAGACGATGCACCTTCCACCGTCGATCCCGGAGCCGCGCTGCCCGATCAGCCAGAGCCTCCATCTACCACTAATGGTAGTGCTGGTGGAGATTCGCCCGCTGCCGCCTGTAATGATAGCTTCTTTTACGGAGCTGGCCTGGCTCTAGGGCAGTTCCGGTACTCCTGCAATGGTCACTACTCCATGTATCTCTCACCAGTTGGGGATATGCAGGTCAATATGAATCGGCCTAATGGCAAAAACGCGACGACGATCTGGAGTACGGGCACCGCTGGCAAGGGCAATACCTTTGATGCTGGCCTTGGCTTTGGGCTCTTTGTCTACGACTCTATTGGCAATCCGGTGTGGTCTGCCGGCGTGAACAGCAAGGTCAATCACGTCCAGATTCAGGACAGTGGCCAGGCGGTAGCCTATGATGATGGCAATAATGTGGTCTGGAGCACTCACAGTGATACAATCGCATGTAAAGATGTTACTCTCAAGAGGGAGGACATGTATCAACTCAATAGCTCGGATCTCTTTACTGATGATGAAGTAACTCAGATCCTGGCAAACCCCTGTTTGATTTCTCATCCTCAACTCTCAACGGGGCAAGTTGCCTTAGCGGGAGATACTGGCGATACTGACGCTAATCTTATTGATGATGGATCGGGCGCTAATGCCGGAGATGTGGTCGCAGCTAATCCTGCCGATGGCCGCTATGAAGCACGACTCAACTTCAATTGGCCACTCACCACACTCCAGGACGTCACTGTCTTCTTTGCCGACTGGAATGTGAACAAGACTCTTGCAACCAAAGGGACACGGGTAGGCGCGGTAGCAATGGGCTTAGATTATCTAATGTTTCGTACAAACGGACAATGGAATGGCAACGTACAAAATGTGAAGGTTCTCTCAGGTCCTCGAAAGGAAGAAGCAAATCTAAAGGGACTACAGTTGAGCTTCGTCTGGATGCCTGATCCATTGAAGATTACCAACGGGGATGGCAAAGGAGTCTATAGCTTAACTCCTGATGGAATGTCGAGTGATGTCAAAGGGGCAACATGGCGAGCACAAACTGACGCGACACTGAATATAAAAGTTGATTTCAAGGTCGGTCCCATTGGTGCTAGTGCTAATTTCACTGTCGATAAGCTTACAGGAGCAGAGGTAGTGTTAAACGGTAATGCTCCCACCGCACACTTCACTCCTAATGCAATCATAGAAAGCTATACTATCACGAAGACACCATGTACTGGACCCTTTGGGGCTTGTGCATAAAAGAAAAAGTTTCAGTTGCATCGGCGCAAACGAAACCAATAGATAAACAAGGATAGAACATTATGTCCTACGAACAAAATTATGACAGTATGTACTAAGTTTTATAGAAGCTACGTTTAAAGGACGAAAAACAAGCTGTTTTTCTCTCTGGCAAAATGCAGCAACTATCTTACTCGTATGATGCTTTTGTTCGCTGCTGCGGCTCCTTATTCTAAGGAGCTGCAGTATGATTGCGAGGAGCCACAACGTAAAGTTTGCTTGTAAGGAAATCATACGAGAGCATGCTTGTCTACTACTGTTACTTTTTAATAAAAAAGGGGAATACATTGAAGAAACAACTGTGGATATTTGGCTCAAAGGGTCAACGGCTCCTCTGGATGCTCAGTGTTGCCTTGCTGATAACCTTTGGCTCGCTCGTCAGTCTCTCTCCTAATGTTTACGCCGATGATAACGTCGACTCTCCAGCAGCATCGGGAGTATGCCAGGCACCCGGCTATCGATTTCATGTAGGAGAGACTCAATTGGAGATGACTGCGGGCCATTGTATCGGTGGTGAGCAGAATAATCCGTATTGGTGGCAGTACTCTGAAGGGATAGATGGCCTATTACGCGTGGTTCCTGATCAGCAAGGCAACGTATTCAATTTCAATTTGAACAATGGGAGTCTTTACCATTTCGCGCCTAATAGAGTTGCCACCTGGGATGACATTACCACTGGGAAGTCAATATGTAGTATTGAAGGTTCATCGGGAAGCCGTTGTGGGCAGATCCTGAGAACTGACTACACCCCTAGTTACGTGCCACGGCACACCGCAAGCTTCCTGCTCATCGATGCTTCCTGTCAGGAAGGAGATAGTGGAGCAGTGTGGATAGATGGAGTGACTGCGATTGGTGTGACATCAGGTTATGTGAATGCTACAGGACAATGTATTGTGACTCCCATACCCGCGATTCTGCAAGCGACGGGATTAGGCGATACCTTACAATTTAATGTTGCTTCCTCTCCATGTAATGGAAAGGGTACTGGGCCGTTTGGGGGTTGTTGATAAAAGCATGTTGTAGAACATTATAGTAACGACTAGACGGCTGAACGGTTGATGTAGGCAAAGTCAAAATTGCTTTCATCAACTGTTTTTCCGATGCAGAAAACTGAGAGTAATCATTCCTCACTACTCTATTATTTAACTACAAGCTGTGCATATCAAAAAGTAGATCAGACTCATTGACAAACAGGCGGCCGTTCTAGTATGCTTTGGGAGCACTATCGTTTTCTAAATTCTGGCTTGTCCAGTTAAGGAGGTGCAGTCTCATGGCCGTATATCCATTTGCTGTGTCTGCATACACCTTGTCTACCCGATGTGAGGGTCAAGGGCGAACATTCCTCGATTGGAACTGGGGTGTCCTGCTAATGATGCGGGTTCCTGGCCGCCTCTAACGGATGCCGTTGTTCGCGCGCTCCCTCCAACACGGTAGACAGCACATTGATGATTGTTTAGACCGTGTTTTTTTATTCTCTGTGGAGGGAATACTGCATTGATTAATGATCCGGCTATCCTTACTGGTATTGTGCTCAACGGCACACATGGCATCTATGATGTTCACACAGACGATGGTGTGCTACGCTGTACACTTCGTGGCAAGCTGAAAAAAGCTTTTGCACAGGCCAATTCTGGCAGACCCGCCGAAAAGTTCCGTTCACCACATTCTAGCAAAATTTCAACATCCAGCCAGTCCTTACAGAAAGAGCGCATTGAGAGACGCGATAGCAACGAAAATCTTCTCCCCATCCGGTTGTCCGTGGGTGACTATGTGAAAATACGCCGGCTGGATTCCACGACCGGTCTGATTGAGGAGATTCTGCCGCGCCAGAGCGAACTTTCACGTCGAGATGCCAGTTCGAATGCGAAGAAATTAGTTCAGCAAACACTGTTAGCAAATCTTGATCAGGTTGTTATCGTGCTCGCCGCCGCGCAACCAGAGCCGCACTTCGGCTTCCTGGACCGCTACCTGACCATTTGCGAATCGGCACATCTGACCTCCGTCATCTGTATCAATAAGATCGACCTTCCCCATAATCTCGATGTGGATAAAGATGCCGAGCTTTATCAATCCCTCGGCTATCGAGTGCTCTTAACCAGCATTGAGACGAACCAGGGCATCGATGAGCTGCGCGCTCTGCTCAAAGCACATACATCACTTTTCACTGGACCTTCGGGCGTCGGAAAATCGTCGCTTGTAAACTCTATTGAACCCGGTATGGCACTACGCACTGGATTGGTAAGTGATGTGACGGGAAAGGGCAAGCATACTACGACGGGTTCGCAACTCTATCCCTTATCGGGCGGCGGTTGGCTCGCCGATTCAGCCGGTATCCGTGCCCTGGCCGGCTGGAATATTCCGCCTGAAGAGCTGGCCTGGTGCTTCGTAGAGTTCCGCCCCTATCTGGGCGAATGCTTCTACGCCGATTGTGCTCACCTGGACGAGGAGGGCTGCGCGATCATCCAGGCCGTCAGTGATAGCTTGATCGATGAGCGCCGGTATAGAAGCTACCAGCGCATCTACACTAATGAAGAACGCTAGCTGCGCTTTGTGACGGTGATCTCTTTGAAGTCATCGTCACCCGCGTAGCGACAATCCCTTGCAGTTGTCGTCGAGTTCTCAGGCGGGTGGACGACAACCGCAAGGGATTGTCGCTACGCGGGTGTCAAGACTGCAATTAACCCCTTCACAATCTCCTCCCCCTGCTCATCAAGTACGGTACGAGGGTCAAGCAATAGAGTATTCCGTAGTATACGCGCCACAATAGGAATAGAGCGCATCCGTAAGCGACGCGCAATCTCATCCAGGGGAATAGATACTTGACTGGCGTCCAACGCAAGTAGAGTGGTTGGCAATGTCTCGCCGGGAAGCGAACCGCCTCCGACCGTTGATTCTCCACGCTGGATACGTGCGGCCAGGCCGGAAGATTTTAACTGTGCCGCCCACTCCTCAGCCCGCCGCGCAATCTTCTCAGGCCGCTGCGCAATCATTCGCCAGACTGGAATATGAGTTTCCGCCTGCCCGCGCTCATAGTGGCGCAGGGTGGCTTCCAATGCGGCCAGCGTCATCTTATCTATCCGTACGGCTCGCATAAGAGGATGCTTTGCTAGACGCGCGATCACCGCCGACTTCCCCACTATAATACCCGCCTGTGGCCCGCCGAGCAGTTTATCACCAGAAAAACAGACGACATCCGCGCCCGCCGCCAGACTCTCCTGAGGCGTTGGCTCATGTGTGAGGCCATACTGCTCACTCTCCACTAGACATCCACTTCCCAGGTCGTCCATTACCAATAGCCCTCGCTCATGCGCCAGTTTGGCCATTGCGGAGATCGAGGTTGATTCTGTAAAGCCTGTTATCAGGAAATTGCTGGGATGGACCGACAAAAGTAATGCCGTTCGCTCTGTCAGCACCGCCTCGTAATCAGCGATGCGCGTACGATTAGTTGTTCCTACTTCTACGAGCTGACATCCACTCTGACGCATTACGTCCGGCACACGGAAGCCGCCGCCAATCTCTACCAGTTGCCCACGCGAGATGACGACTTCGTGGCCCAAAGCCAGCGCGCTCAAACTCAACAAGACGGCCGCTGCATTATTATTTGTTACCAGCGCCGCCTCCGCCTCCGTTAATTTTCGCAATAGCTCGCTGACATGCACATGCCGCGAACCCCGCTCCCCCTCCTCCAATTCATACTCTAGATTTGCATATCCCTCGCCAACCTGACGCACAGCCTCTAACGCGTCTTGACTCAAAGGAGCACGCCCCAGGTTGGTGTTGATAATAACGCCCGTCGCATTAATTACTGGCCTTAGATGTGGCCTCTGTTGCCTCTGTAGGAGCTTCTCGGCATCGGCCAGCAAAACGTCGTAGCTCGGACAGAGCATACCTGCACGAATGTCTTCCCGCGCTTGAGTAAGGACGGTACGCAAAGCCTCAACGGCTAGCGTCCGCGAAAACTGTGCACTCAATTGTTGGCCTATCTCTGTGTGTAGCAACTCGTCAACCGAAGGAAGGAGGCGAAATTGATTATTCTCAATCGTCATACAATGACCTTTCCTCTTTTATCACATCTCTATATGCCTTCGGCATGTTTCTATCATTTTGCATTTTTAACATTTCTACATACTTTTGCGCTTCGCGCAAAAGTATGTAGAAATGTTAAAAATGCAAAATGATAGAAACAAACTCTAAACGGCGAAGCCGCAAAAACATAGCGCTAATGTAGTGTGTAAAACATTGTAATAGCCAGGCTATTTGCTACTTTTCCCATAACAGCACGAAGGTCGGCATCATTGAGGCGGCATATAGCATATTGGTCGGCGAGGAGAGAACGTAGGACAGGATACATGAGTTCAGTCTTCACAAGACTATCGGTATCGAACAGAGGATAATCGCGTTTTAACAGCAGATGATGGTATGGACGCAGCTTTCCGCGATATGAGGTTAAAGCAACGACATTAATTGCTCCGGCGTGGCGGCAAAAGGGGTCACCCGACACCACGAGGGCAGGGTGCCAATCCAGGATACGCTTCTCTTCAATCCCGGGTGGAAGTGACGGATAGCCAAAGTTAACCCAATACACCATGCCAAACTGCACTGGTGTTTGATAGGTGAGTTCTTCCGGTGCAATTTCTGGAGGATGCGGCATGGCAATTACAACAGACACATTTTTACTATCAAACTACTGACGAGCAAGCGCAATCGATGCATATGAAGAGACCTCGCCTGTCTCAAGCTGCGCGTGAAAACAAGCCTTTGTGAGAGACCAGGACTGGGCAACGAGGTTGAGACGCTCTTCACGTTCATCCTGACTCTCTTCTTGAAGTGCTACAGCTATAAGCTCCATATCACGCTGGTACTGTTCACTAAGCAAGGAAGAACGGCTGAAGTCGCAATTCGTCGCCATAAAGCTACCTCTCACTCCTAAAAATCCTAACAGCAATCTACGTTTCAGAACCTGGATGAAGGATCTACTTCGCGAGGTGTATTATTCTCTCCAACGTTTGAGATTATAGCAGCAATTTATGCAAGAAGCAATGCTTTTCCCCCTCCATTTTCTTGCCCTCTTCCCAATCCATATCGATGTATATCAATTTTTTGAGCTCTTAGAGTATAGAAAGAAAATGGAGAAAAATGCTTGACACGAAAGGTGGTGTCGTTTATAATGGTGGCGTTGATCACTCAGAACGAACTGGCGTGTTTGACAATCTGGGCAGTTACCAAAGTGGACAAATGGGACTGACTGTAAATCAGTTGCGAGAGCTTCGGAGGTTCGAATCCTCCACTGCCCACCATACCGACACCCATTTCGGTAGTTGTATGTAATTGCTCGTGTGGCGCAGGGGTAGCGCACATTCTTGGTAAGAATGAGGTCATGGGTTCAAATCCCATCACGAGCTCCAGTGGTTTCTAAAGGATGCATGGGCGGGTATAAGGTTTTATACCTATCTCCCATGCTTCTGAGACCCGCGCTGGTATACATTACTCGCTGCCGTCTTCTGAATTGATCGTCACCTCCCTTTCATTTGACTGTAGGAAGGTTCTCTCATTGTTCGACGATTAGGCACAGGGGACGGCTGCTGCATGTTTATATCCCTTGCTTCTGCATCTAATCGTAAGCAGGATTTCAAAAGGAGCTCCAGTAGGAAATGGCGAAGAAAAAGTTCGAGCGGACAAAGCCGCATGTGAACATAGGAACGATTGGACATATTGACCACGGCAAGACCACCCTGACAGCGGCGATCACCAAAGTGCTAGCCTCCACTCAGCTTGCCAAATACACAGCCTTCGACCAGATCGATAAGGCTCCCGAAGAGCGCGAGCGCGGCATCACGA
>JAABUZ0100008358.1_pt1 | contig 12195 bp, 14 predicted proteins | sample 5562091 | NCBI WGS metagenome assembly JAABUZ01 (sample SAMN12813069, study PRJNA571459) | rock metagenome | isolation source: Antarctica rocks | place: Antarctica: Victoria Land, Linnaeus Terrace sud | collected 2015-12-21
GGCCACCCGATCCCCGCCGCCGCAGCCCGCCCGAGATATTCCCGCACCGTGCTCGGCGCGACGCCAAGCTCCTGCGCGATGGACCGGGCACTCGCCGCCGCCCCAAAATGCATCGTCAGCAACTGCTTGATCCGCCGCATGGACAGCCTCGGTCTCGGCATCCACCCCTCCATCGATTGCGATGGCGGCACTGAAAGCCAGGTCAACAATGACCCACGAGACAATCCATTCCCCGAATGCCCCACCCCAGCCGGGTGGGCGGCATCATCAGAATGGTGGGCGATTTGAAATCGGTATGGGTGGCGGAATGCATTGGAATCCGCACCAGCTCGACCTGATCTACGACTATCGCACCAACGTCTCGCTGTATGATGCGTGGCAGGCCTATTTCCGCGAGCACCGGCCGCCGATGCTGGCGGTGTGGGCGAAAAGGACATCTATTTCCTGCCGCCCGGAGCCAAGGCGTTCAGCCGCGACCTACCCGATACCGAGCTGCACTTTTTCGACACGGGGCATTTCGCGCTCGAGACGCACGGGCCGGAGATCGGCGACGCCATGCTAGATTTTCTCGGTCGCAAGGTCAAAGACTGAGTATCCGCGGCGCCTGGAGAGCCTGGATGACTAAGGTTCGATGTGAAAGGACGAGCATGACGGTCGTAGGCGTTGTCTCGCAACTCAGACGATATCCCGTCAAATCAATGCTCGGCGAGACCCTCGACCAGCTCGATATCGGGCCCACCGGCGCTGCGGGCGATCGCATCTGTGCGCTCATCGACCGTGAAGCCGGTAAAGTCGCGAGTGCCAAACTCCCCCATCGCTGGCGGAGGCTGCTTTTAAACACGCTGAGCAAGTTGCGGCCGTCGGCGAGATGGATCTGTCGCAGCATGGCGTTGGCGTTCTTGGACGACGATGCCACGGCCATCGGCCAGCCGAGCGCCGAGACCGCCGCGACGAAGCGGAGTGCATCGGGAAAGGCGGCCACGTGCCCGCCAGCGATCAACTCCTCAAGCCGGACCTGCTTGCGTTTGCGTAGGCATCCACGTGCCCAGCCGCGTCCGTCACGCCCAGGGCTTGCAGCGCAGCCAACGCGCCGTTCATCCGAAGCTTGCCGGCAACGGCCGCCTGATACACCGCCGTGGTGAAGCGAGCCGGGTCGGCAAGGCCCACCAGCGCTTCGCGCCATGCCCGCTCGTGGGGCGAGGCCAGCAGGACGCCATCGACGTCGAAGATGGCGGCCCGCAACGGTCCTGCGCTCATGCTTCGAGCCGCTTGGGAGGGTGTAGGCCGGCACGGCGCTCAGCCGTCGTGCTTGGACACATCTCGTGTGCAAGCCTCTGGAACGGGTCGGGTTAGAACGGTGTCGGCCGCCTGCGCGGAACTATTCCACTGGGCGATCACGTGCAGCCCGGGATGGGCCGGGTTGAAGCCAAGGATGCTCAGCGACGCCGTCCCGAGCTGAAGGTGCTCGCCTTGCTCGACCGGCAATCCGATCCAGCGGGCCGCCAGGCTGCAGCCGAACTCGCCATGGGAGAACAGTGCTATGTTTCCGCCCAGCCGGCAGAGGCGGGCGATGAGCCGATCGGCGCGCTTCGATATGTCGCCCGGGCTTTCGCCTCCCGGGCAGCCATCGCGATAGCAGTTCCAACCCGCCCGACCATTCGCGATGTCGCTGGAGGTCCTGCCCTCGTAATGCCCGTAGTCCCATTCGGCGAGGTCCGGTTCGACCACGGCCGCTGGCAGCGCCGGACCGGCTAGCTCACAGGTGCGTCGTGCCCGGAGCGCCGGGCTGGTGAACACGGCGTCGAAGCGGATGGCGTCGAGCAGTGGCTTGAGCGAGCGGGCCTGGGTTTCGCCATGCGCCGTCAGTGCCAGATCGGTCCGTCCGGTGTGCTGGCCGGAGAGCGACCATGCCGTCTCGCCATGCCGGATGAGGTGGAGTCGGAGGCTCTGGTCGACGGTCAGGACGCGAGCCGAAGACTGGGCTCGTGCTCGATGGACTCCTGGTACGCGCCACGCAGGGCCGCAAGGTTACAGCGGGCGCGGTGCAGCAGGGCTTGTTGCGCGGCCGCGACGTTGGCCTCCTCGCCGCGCCAGATGGCGAGGGCGGGTTGCTGGATGGCGCGGGCGAAGGAGAAGACCAGCGGCCAGGGTGAACGGGCGGCCGAAGCGCCACCGGCGTTGATCGCGTTCAGCCGGGCCGAGGCGAGTTCGCCGGATTGGCCGCCAGACAGGAAGGCGATTCCGGCGACGGCGGCGGGCACGTTGCGCTGCAGGCAGCGAAGCGTCGCCGCAGCCACGGTCTCGACCGGGTCCTGCTGCGGGCAGGCCAGCCCGGGCAGCACCATGTTCGGCTTGAGGATGGTTGCTTCCAGAACGACCGACTGGGCGCGCAATTCGTCGAACACCACCCGCAGCACCTCGCCGGTCACCTCCTCGCATCGCGCGATGGCATGGCTGCCGGTCATCAGCACTTCGGGTTCAACGATGGGGACGATGCCGGCCTCCTGGCAGAGAGCCGCGTAGCGGGCCAGGGCCTGCGCGTTGGCGAGGATGCAGGCCTGGCTTGGCTGGCCCTCCTTCCAGGCCGATCACCGCGCGCCACTTGGCGAAGCGCGCGCCCATGCCGGCATACTCGGCCAGGCGGCGGCGCAAGCCGTCCAGCCCCTCGGTGATCTTTTCGCCGGGATGCAGCGCCAGCGGCTTGGCTCCGGTGTCCACCTTGATCCCGGGAATGATGCCGACGTCGGTCAAGCGGTCGACGAACCGCCGCCCGTGCCGGTCGCTTTGCCGGATCGTCTCGTCGTAGAGGATGGCGCCGCTGACGCAGTCGGCCAGGCCAGGACTCGTGACGAGCAGCTCCCGGTAGGCACGCCGCATCTCGATGGTTTGCGGAATGCCGACCTTGGCGAAGCGCTTGTCGCAGGTGGGACTGCTTTCATCCATCGCCAGCAAGCCGCGGCCGGCGCCGACGAGCGCCTGCGCCGTCTCGATGAGCCCGGCCTTCATGCTGGCTGGCCCCACATCCAATTGCGGATCTCGGGAGGTCTTCACCGTGCTTGTCGATGTAATGCTTGTGCTCGACGAGCTTGTCTTGCATCGACTGCTTCAGATAGGCGCCCTTGGTGCCCAGGCCCGGCACCCGGTCGACGACGTCCATCACGAGATGGAACCGGTCCAGCTCGTTCTGCACCCGCATGTCGAAGGCCGTGGTGATCGTGCCCTCTTCCTTATAACCTCGGACGTGCAGGTTCCGGTTCGTCCGCCGGTAGGTCAGGCGATGCACCAGGCCGGGATAGCCATGGAACGCGAACACGATGTGCTTGTCGCGGGTGAACATCTGGTCGTAGTCGGTCTCACTCAGGCCATGTGGATGCTCGCATTCCGGCTGCAGCCGCATCAGGTCGACGATGTTGATCACGCGGATCTTCAGGTCCGGCAGGTGCTGGCGCAGGATCGAGACGGCGGCGATGCTTTCCAGCGTCGGCGTGTCGCCGCAACTGGCCATCACCACGTCCGGCTCCTCCTCCTGGTCGTTGCTGGCCCATTGCCAGATCCCGAGCCCCTCGGTGCAGTGGATGACCGCCTGCTCCATCGTCAGCCATTGCGGTAACGCGTGCTTGCCGGCCACGACGACGTTCACATAGTGCCGGCTGCGCAGGCAGTGGTCGAACACCGACAGCAGGCAGTTCGCATCAGGTGGAAGGTAGAGGCGAACAACGTCCGCCTTCTTGCTGGCGACGTGGTCGAGAAATCCCGGATCCTGATGCGTGAACCCATTGTGATCCTGCTGCCAGACGTGAGAGGCGAGCAGATAGTTGAGCGACGCGATGTTCCGACGCCACGGCAGCTCCGACGTCACCTTCAGCCACTTGGCATGCTGGGTGAACATAGAATCGATGATCCGAATGAACGCTTCGTAGCTGTTGAACAGTCCATGCCGCCCTGTCAGCAGGTAGCCTTCCAGGAAGCCTTCGCACTGGTGCTCGCTCAGCATCGAATCGACGACGCGGCCTTCGGGTGCGAGGAACTCGTCATCCAGGACCTCGCGGGCATCCCACTGCCTGTTGGTGACCTCGAATACGGCGCCGAGCAGGTTCGACAGCGTTTCGTCCGGGCCAAAGATGCGAAAATTACGCTTTTCCTGGTTCAGCGCGGCCACGTCGCGCAGGAGTTTGCCCAGCACCATCGTGTCCTGCGCGGTGACGCCACCGGGCGATGGCACGTTGACCGCATGGTCCCGGAAGTCCGGCATGCGCAGGTCGTGCAGCAGCAGGCCGCCATTGGCGTGCGGATTGGCGCCCATGCGGCGGTGGCCCGTGGGCGCGAGGGCGGCCAACTCGGGCATCAGGGGCCGGTGGCATCGAACAGCTCCTCGGCCTTGTAGCTGCGCATCCAGCTCTCGAGGTCGGCGACGTGGTCGGGATGGGCGGGATCGACCAGGATCGGCACCTGGTGCGCGCGGAACGTGCCCTCGATCTTGAGCCCGTCGATGACCTTCGGCCCGGTCCAGCCCTTCGGCGAGCGCAGCACGATCATGGGCCAGCGCGGGCGGGTGGCCTTGCCCGAGGTTCGCGCTGTCCGCTGGAAAAGCTGAATGTCGTCGATCACCTGGTCCAGCGTCTCGGCCATCAGCTTGTGCATCGTAGCCGGGTCGTCGCCTTCCACGAAGTAGGGCGTCCAGCCGCAGCCGCGCAGGAACTGATCCAGCTCTTCCGGCTCGATCCGCGACAGGATGGTGGGGTTGCTGATCTTGAACCCGTTGAGGTGCAGGATCGGCAGCACGGCGCCATCGGTGATCGGGTCGAGCAACTTGTTGGACTGCCATGCCGTGGCCAGCGGACCGGTCTCGGCCTCGCCGTCGCCGATGATGCAAGCCACGATCAGGCCCGGGTTGTCGAACACGGCGCCGAATGCATGGCTGAGGGAGTAGCCGAGTTCGCCGCCCTCGTGGATCGAGCCCGGCGTGGTCGGTGCGACGTGGCTGGAGATGCCGCCCGGGAACGAGAACTGGGTGAAGAGCTTCTTCATGCCCTCCTCGTCCTGGCTGATGTTCGGGTAGATCTCGGTGTAGCTGCCCTCGAGATAGGTGTTCGCGACCAGCGCCGGGCCGCCATGGCCGGGGCCGGCGACGTAGAACATGTCGAGGTCGTTCTTCTTGATGACCCGGTTCAGGTGCAGGTAGATGAAGTTCTGGCCCGGCGTCGTGCCCCAGTGCCCCACCACCAACGGCTTGACATCCTTGAGTGTCAGCTTTTCGCGCAGCATAGGGTTGTCGTAGAGGTAGATCTGGCCCACCGAGAGGTAGTTGGCGGCGCGCCAGTATCGATCCATCAACTGCAGCTCTTCGGAAAGCGGCATCTCGGCCGCGTTCGGTGCGGGCCTGTCGTTTGCAGGTGGCTCAGGATTGGTGCGACTGTGTCCATTGCGGTAACCCCGATCGGTGCCGTTTGTCGAACTGCCAGTGCTGCCGGCGGGCTTGCCCGCTGCGTGCAGCGATCTGTGACTGCGCGGCGCCAGAGCCGGTTGCCGCGATCAGCAATGGGAGGTTACGGCGATGCAGCGGGACGCGGCAGGGTCGGAAACTACTCAGTCGCCGGCAGGCGACGGGAGCGGCAGGACTCAACGAGCGGCGGAGGCCTCGTTCTTGGGCACCCGCGGCCTGCGCCATTGCAGCGAGGTCACCGTGGCCAGCCGATTGGCTTGCGGCGCCACCCGCCGGCCCTGGAGGGTGACGATGCAGCCGTCGGCGGGATGCAAGCACCATTGGCGGAACTGCGCCCGTTCGCCGGGCGGCAGGGCGGTGAGGCTGAACGACGCCTCGTTTCGGTTGCCGCGTTTGATTCGGGACGCGGAAAGCAGGCAATCCGCCTGCCCGCCGCCGAGGGCTAGGCAACTGACCTTCCCTGGGCCGAACGTTTCCGCAGCCGGGGCTGCGACAGCAGGAGCGGCCCAGATGAGACAGGCGAGAAGGGCCAACAGCACGGGCATCTTCTCGCCACGGCGCACATGCCGCACGCAAGCGGACCCGGCCACGATCACGTCTTGGGCGAGCCCCAGGAACAGGCCGTGCGCGATGATTCCAGCCCGGGCCTCCAGTTTGGCGGCGAGGGACGGTGCATCCGCAATGGCGCCAAACCGGCTATCGAGGATCATGTTGCCGCCGTCGGTGCGGCCGGTGCTGATTCGGCCGGTGCTGCTTCGGCGATTGCTTCGGCGACGAGGTGCCCTGCCTCGGCGGGATGCTTCAGGGCAGCCTCGGCGAGGACGTCCCCGAGCTTCCTGTCGAGTAGCTTCGTGACGTTCGCCGGGGTGGCTGGCTGAGCCGCAGGCGCCGGAACGGCCTCTGGTATTGCCGCGGGCGCGCTCGCCGGCTTGGACGCGGTCTCCGGTTGCGGTGCGGGATCGGACTTCCCCGCCTCCTTGGACGGATCTTTGGACGTCGCCGCGTCCGGCGTGTCCTGCGAGGCCGCGGGGACTGATTTCGCAGGGACCGGCGCCGCGGGAGCTGGCGCGGCTTTTTGGTCGGCCTTGTCGTCCTTGGACTCAGGCGCGGTCGCCGACACCGGCTTGGGTGGCGTGTCCGCCTCGGCGGACCCGGCGGCGGGGAAGCGGGAGGTGGGGAGACCAGCGGCTGCGGCGCTGCCGCCGTAGTGGCCTCGCTGATGTTGAGGCGATCGAGGACCGAATAAGCCAACAGCTTGACCCGGTCGTTCAAGAGGAACCAGGCCAGCGCCCAGCCCCAGACCAGCAGGACCCAATGCCATGCCAGCGGCGTGACCAAGCCGAACCCGAACAGCGCGATGACCGTCGCCAAAGCCTGCGTGCCTAGCACCGCGCCCCACAGGATCGGAGCCGGACGGATAGACCAGAACGGGCCGCGGGTGCGCGTCAAAAAGATCGTCAGGTGCCCGGCGACCGACAGCTTCAAGTACATCATGGTCTGGATGTGTTCGCGGTCGATGTGGAACACCCGCTCGGCAAGGTAGAACAGGCCGAACGCGGCGGCGACGCCGACCACGCCGAGCACCGTGGAAACACCCAGGACCACCCGCATGTTCCAGGCTTCCGGCTGGTTTCGATACTTTACGTTATCGTAGGCGATCGACAGGATGGCGCCGTCATTGAGCAAAGCCAGCATCACGATCATCACGGCGGTGAGCGGGTAGAAGTTGAACACGGCGATCGACAGCGTCATGAACAGCAGCACGCGCAGCGTCTCCGCGATGCGGTAGATCGCGTAGCTGTTCATCCGCTGGAAGATCTTCCGGCTTTCCTTGATCGCGTCGATGATCACCGACAGGCCGGGCGTCATCAGCACGATCGCCGCTGCGGCGCGTGCCGCATCGGTCGCGCCCGAGACGGCGATGCCGCAATCGGCCTGCTTGAGGGCCGGGGCGTCGTTCACGCCGTCGCCGGTCATGCCGACGATGTGGCCGCGCTTCTGCAACACTTCCACGATGTTGAACTTGTGCTCCGGGAAGACCTGGGCAAAGCCGTCCGCATCCTCGATGGACTTGGCTACTTCAGGGGTCTCTGCGTGCTTGGAATCGCCGAGGCTGGCGCCGTCGAGGATGTTGGACCCCATGTCCAAAACTTTGGCGGTCTCGCGCGCAATCGCGAGTGCATCGCCGGTCACCAGCTTGAGCTTCACGCCCATCTGCCGCGCCGTGGCCACGGTCGATTTCGCGTCCTCGCGAGGGGGGTCGAACAGCGGCAGCACGCCGAGCAACTGCCACTTGCCGTCGCCGTCCGCCCTGGCGACACCGAGCGCCCGGAAGCCGCGGGCGGCGAAGTCGTCGACCGCCTTGTCGACCGCGTCCTTCACCGCGGCGGCGTTGGCCGACAGGGCCAGGATTACCTGGGGAGCGCCCTTGGTGACCTTGAAGGCCGCCCCGTCCTTGGCCTTCACGGCCGCTTCCGTACGCTTGTGCACGGGGTCGAACGGCTGGAAGTGCTGGACGTCGTAGGCCTTCAGCGCGCCTGCGTCCTTTACACCGCCCAGAACGGCAAGGTCGATGACGTCCTTGTCTTCCGCGCGCGAGGCCAATGCGCCGGCAAGGATGACGTCGTCCGGCTTGGCCTCGCCGATGCAGAACGGATCGCCCAGGGTCAGCTTGTTCTGCGTCAGCGTCCCGGTCTTGTCGGCGCAGAGCACGTCCACGCCCGCCAGCTCCTCGATGGCGACGAGCTTGCTGACGATCGCCTGCTTCTTGGCCAGCAGGCGGGCGCCGACCGCCATCGTCACCGAGAGCACGGTAGGCATCGCCACGGGGATGGCCGCCACGGTCAGCACGAGCGCGAATTGCAGCGTGGTGAGGATGGGATCGCCGCGATAAATGCCGAGCGCGATGATGACCGCGACCAGCGCGACCGCGAGCATGATTAGATAGTTGCCGATCCGCAGAACGGCCTTCTGGAAGTGACTGACGCTATGCGCGGTCTGCACCAGGTCGGCCGTCTTGCCGAAATAGGTCTTGTCGCCGGTGGCATAGACCAGGGCGCCGATTTCGCCGCGCCGGATGATCGAACCGGAGAAGATGGCGTCGCCGGGTTTCTTGCTGGCGGGCAGCGACTCCCCGGTCAAGGCGGCCTGATCCACGGAGACCTCGTCGCCATCCAGGAGACGGGCATCGGCGGGAACGATGTCGCCCAGACGCAGACGGATCACGTCCCCAGGCACGAGCTCCTTGGCCGGCGGCGTGCTCCATGTTCCGTCGCGTCGGACCCGGGCGGTGATGGCAAGCTTGGCCTTCAACGCCTCGATAGCATTGCCCGCCTGACGCTCCTCCCAGAAACCGACCACGGCATTGGCGAGCAGTAGCAGCAGGATGATGCAGAAGTCGGGCCAATGCTGGACGATGCCCGACAGGACGACCGCGACCTCGATCATCCAGGGGATCGGGCCCCAAAAGTACATCAGGAACTTGAGGAGGGGATTGGTCTTCTTCTCCTCGATCTCGTTCGGGCCGTATTTCGTGAGCCGTTTGGCCGCTTCCGCCCCGGTCAGGCCATCCGGCGACGAGCCGAGGCGCTTCTCGACCTCGGCGATCGGCAGCGTCTTGAGGTCGTCCTTGGCGTCCACCGGCGGTGCGTGCTTGGGGCCTTGCGGCTTGGGTTGGGTGGCACTCGCGTTCGCCATGATGGCCTTCCTGTGCTCAGCTGCTCGTTGCGGGACGGCGATGGCCGGCCTGGCCGGCCGCGATCATTCGGCAGCCCTGGCGTTGGCGGGCGTGACGAGGTTGCGAACGACCCCGAGCACCGCGTCGAAATCCGTCGCTTCCAGACTGGCGCCGCCGATAAGGACACCCCCGACCTCGGGGACCGCCAGAATGTCCTGCGCGTTCGACGAATTGACCGAACCGCCGTACAGAATTCGCACGGTCCGCCCCGCTTCGCCGAAGCGCGCCACGAGGCAGGCCCGGATGTGCGCATGGATCTCCGCGATATCGTCCGCGGTCGGCATGTGACCGGAACCGATCGCCCAAAGCGGCTCGTAGGCCCCGGATGTTTCGCATCCGGCCTGCAGGTTGGGCAGGCTTGCCGCCAACTGGGCGCCGCAGACGGCGAGAGCCTCGCCGGCACTTCGTTGCGCCTGCGTCTCGCCGATGCAGACGATCGTCGATAGCCCGGCGGCCCAGGCGGCTTGCACCTTGGCGGCGACCTCTTCGTTCGTCTCATGGTGGAAACGACGGCGCTCGGAATGGCCGAGGATCACGGCCGTGGCGCCGGCGTCCTTGAGCATGTCGGCGTCGACACATCCCCGGTGAAGGCGCCGGCTGCCTCCGCGCTACAGTCTTCGCCCCCGATCGCGAGGGCCCCGAAGCTGGCGCGAAAGGCGCGATCGATGAGGGTCGGCGGAACGCAGATGAGCACGTCGGCATGCGGCGGCAGGGCTTTCACCGATGCCGCGACTGCCTTGATCTGCTCCAGCTGCGTCGAAAGCCCATGCATCTTCCAATTTCCGGCAATGAGCGGCCGCATAGCCTTCTCCGTTGAATGAGCTTGGAAGCAGGCTGCTCACTCTCCGGTCTGGCCGGTAGGATCGGAAAACACTCAGGCCGTTCGGCCGGGTGCAGCGGTCGTGGAAGGCCAGGGCCGGCTGCGTCCCGGCTCGCATGCTGGTCTAGGTAGTTTCCGAGCCTGCTTGTGCCGTCCGGAACGATCGAGAATGCCTTCTCCGGCTATTCAGGAACCCTGGTCATGCACATCGGCCTGATCGCCGCGACGGCCGCTCTCGGGGGGTTGCTGTTCGGCTACGATACCGGCGTCATCTCGGGCGCCCTCCTCTTCCTCAAGACGGCATTCCACCTCTCTCCCTTGATGATGGGCGTCGTCACCAGCGTTGCCTTGGCTGGGGCGGCGGGCGGCGCTGCCGTTGCCGGGGGTCTCGCGGACCGCTTCGGACGGCGGCCGCTCCTGCTGGCGACGGCCGCCATCTTTGTTGCGGGTGCCATCATCTCCGCGCTCGCCGGCGATCTCGTTTTCCTGCTGGCAGGCCGCCTGACCATCGGCATCGGCATCGGTGGCGCGTCCATGCTGACGCCGCTCTATCTTGCCGAGATCGCGCCGGCGAAGATCCGCGGCTCGCTGGTCTCGTTCAACCAGCTCGCCGTCACCTTGGGGATCCTGGGTGCCTACTTGGTCGGTTACGCCCTTGCTGCGGACGGCGCTTGGCGCTGGATGCTCGGCCTGGGCGGGGTTCCCGGCGTGTTGCTTGCGGTGGGGATGTTCTTCTTGCCCGAAACGCCGCGATGGCTTGCCGGGCATGGTCACATGGATAGGGCGAGCGACGCCCTGTTGCGGCTGCGTGGCAAGGACACCGACGTAAAGGACGAGTTGGCGCAGCTCCGCGACGATCTCACTGAGAAGGCCGCATCACGCCCGCAGAGCCGGATCGGCCATAGCAGCAACCGCCTGCCGCTGATTGTGGGCATCGGCCTGGCGATCTTCCAGCAGGTGACCGGCATCAACACGGTGATCTACTTCGCGCCGACGATCTTCCAGGCGTCCGGCCTGTCGTCCGCATCCGCGGCGATCCTGGCCACCGCCGGCATCGGCGTCGTGAACGTGGTGATGACGGGGGTGGCGATCTGGCTGGTGGACCGGGTCGGCCGGCGCGTGCTGCTCATCTGGGGCCTGGCCGGCATGGGGGTGAGCCTCTGCCTGCTGGCGCTGGGCTTCATGCTCGGCCACGGCCAGTTGCTCGGCCTGCTGACCGGCGCCAGCCTGACCGTGTATGTGGGCTTCTTCGCCATCGGGCTCGGGCCGGTGTTCTGGCTGCTGATCTCGGAGATCTTCCCGCTGCCGATCCGGGCGACGGGCATGTCGGCGGCGACGATCGCGAACTGGCTGTCAAACCTGGTCGTCGCCCTGACATTCCTCGACCTCGTCGGGTTCCTGGGCCATGCCGGACTTCTTCGTGCTGTAGCTTAGGCGAGCGCCGCCGACCGCAATACTCCGCACTCAAGGGCCGCCACCAAGCCGGTTTTGCCGAACGGCTTATATAGCACCACGGCGCCGGCCGGGATGCTCTGCCGCGAGCCGCCGGTCATGTAGATATGCGGCATGGCGGAGTGTCGCAGGATGGTCCGCATGGCCGACGCGCCGCTGCCGGCCTGCAAATGCGCGTCGACGATCATCAGGTCGGGAGCGTGCCGCGCGGCAGCGGCAACGGCCGCCATCTCCGTCGTTGCGGTACCGCAAACCTGGTGCCCGCACTCTGCCAGGAGCTCTGCCAGCACGGCGCTGAGCACGGCGTCATCCTCGACCAGCAGGATGCGCAACGGCATCATGTTGCTTGGTCGTCGCCACGACCGCCTTCGTTGACCCAGGCGTTGATCTCCTCGCATAATATCGCCGCCCGCTGCAAATCCTGGTGCAAGCCTGGAGAAGGCTGTTCGGGCGCCGGGCGAGACGGGTTCTCGCGGCTCCTGGTTGTCCGTGTGGCGGCGCGGCCTGGGTTGCGTGAGACCATGCGTATACGTATGGGCGGTCGGCTGTCTCCGCCAGGATCGGAAACTACTTAGAAGCAAGACCTGCGAAAACAGCGGCCAGGATGGCAATGCAATGCTAAGGGTCCGTTGACAAACAACCGATCCGTCATTCTGGGTTAGGTCTGATCGTGTAATTCCATTCACCATGGAACCCATGCGGCGTGATGTTGATCGTGGCCATTTCGCTGTCAGAAACTTTGAC
>JAABUZ0100008361.1_pt1 | contig 12191 bp, 10 predicted proteins | sample 5562091 | NCBI WGS metagenome assembly JAABUZ01 (sample SAMN12813069, study PRJNA571459) | rock metagenome | isolation source: Antarctica rocks | place: Antarctica: Victoria Land, Linnaeus Terrace sud | collected 2015-12-21
GGTGCTGGCCGTCGTGGTCGGCATCGGCTCGACGCTGTTCTCGCAGTTCACGAGCGGCATCACCGGCCAGCCCACGATCGAGGACGCCATGGGCCTCGTGCTCGCGGCTCTGTCGCTGCTCGGCCTCAGCATCTTCGGGCCGGGGATCGCCAACGGCATCGTCTCCGGAGGACCACAGCTCGGCGCCGGTGCCGCGGTCGGCTCGGGTCTCGCCGCGGGCGGCCTCGTCGCAGCCGGTGCTGGCCTGGCCACGGGCGGCCTCGGAGCGCTTGGAGCCGCCAGTTCCGCGGCGGCCGGCGCGGCGCGCGGTGGCGCCAGTATCGCGGGCGCCGCCACCACGGCCTACCGCACTGCCTCTGCCGGAGAAAGTGGCGCGGCTTCGGTCGCGGCCGGGATGGGCGGTGTGTCGCGCGCGGGTGGCTCGGCCGCCGCGCAGGCCGCCACCAGCCCGCTCCGCCGCGCCGCTGCCAGCATGGGCGAGAGCTACAGGTCCGGCGCGCGCCAGGCCTTCACCGCCACGGGCAGCGCGTCCACCGGCGGCGCAACCGACTCCGTCGCAGGCGCGCCGGCCGTTGACGCTTCCACCGGCGGGACCTCCGGCGAGCCCGGCTGGGCGCGCGCCATGCGGCGGCGGCAGGCCGCCCATCAAGGTGTCTCCACCGCCGCCCACGCCGTGCGCTCGGGCGACGGCGGCGGGTCCGGATCCTCCGTCAACCTGTCCGAGGCCGAGTGATGCTGTTCAAGCGGCAAGGCGTGCGCTACGGGCGCACCCCCGAACCCGAGACACCTTACCAGCGGGCCGCCCAGGCCTGGGACGAGCGCATCGGCTCCGCCCGGGTCCAGGCCAGAAACTGGCGGCTGATGGCGTTCGGGTCGCTGCTCCTCTCCGCCGGGCTCGCCTCGGCGCTGGTCTGGCAGTCCGCCACCGGCCGCATCGTGCCCTGGGTCGTCCAGGTCGACCGGGTCGGCCAGGCACAGGCGGTCGCGCCAGCCGAAGCCGCCTATGAGGCCACCGATCCGCAGATCGCCTGGCACCTGGCCCGCTTCATCGAAGAGGTCCGCTCGATCCCCGCCGACCCGATCATCCTGCGCCAGAACTGGCTGAGGGCTTACGATTACACGGCGACCTCGGGTGCCGCGGCACTGAACGACTATGCCCGCAGCAACGACCCCTTCGGCAAGCTCGGTAAAAACCAGGTTTCGGTCGATGTCTCGAGCGTTATCCGCGCCACCCCGTCGAGCTTCCGCGTTGCCTGGACCGAGCGCCGCTACACGGATGGCTCCCTCGCTGCGACCGAGCGATGGACCGCCATCGTGACGATCGCGATCCAGACCCCGCGCGACGCCGAGACGCTGAAGAAAAACCCGCTCGGGGTCTACGTCACCGCCCTCAACTGGTCCAAGGAGCTCGGCTGATGCGCTGCAACTTCACTCTCGCGGCGCTGCTCGGATCGGCGTCGCTCGGCGGCTGCGCCCATTACACGCCGCCCGAGATCAGCTACGACGACACGCTGAAACCGGCCGTGCTCGCCTCAGATCCGCCCAAACCCGTGCAGATCGTGACCTTGCCGAAGCTGTTGCCTTTACCCGGCCAGCTCAAGCCGTTGCCGGGCGGCCGAATGGCGTTGCCCGAACCCGCCGACCCTCGCGCCCGTGTCGACCTCGCCAACCGCGCCGCTCGCATGCAGCCGACACGCTCCGGCTATCTCAACGCCGTTCAGGTCTATCCCTTCTCGGACGGCGCCCTCTACCAGCTTTACGCAGCACCCGGCCAGGTCACCGACATCGCCCTCGAAGCCGGCGAGCAGCTCGTCGGCTCCGGTCCAGTCGCGGCCGGAGATACCGTGCGCTGGATCATCGGCGACACCGAGAGCGGATCGGGCGCGACCAAGCGTGTCCACATCCTGGTCAAGCCCTCCCGCCCCGATCTCCTGACCAATCTTGTGATCAACACCGACCGGCGCACCTATCATTTGGAGATGCGCTCCTCGGAGCGCACCTATATGGCGAGCCTGTCCTGGGCCTATGCGGGCGACCAGCTCATCGCCCTGCGCCAGCAGAACGCCCAGGCCGAGGCGGTACAGCCGATCGCGGGCGGCGTGGACCTCGAGGCGCTGAACTTTCGCTACGAGATCGAGGGCGACACGCCTCCGTGGCGGCCCTCCCGCGCCTACGACGACGGGCGGCAGGTGTTCATCGAATTCCCGCGTGGCATTGCGCAGGGCGAAATGCCACCGCTCTGGGTGATAGGACCCGAAGGAGGGGCCGAACTCGTCAACTACCGCGTGCGCGGCCACTTCATGATCGTCGACCGGCTCTTCGCCGCCGCCGAGCTTCGCCTCGGCGGCGAGCACCAGAAGATGGTCAGGATCGTGCGGACGGACGGGAGGCCGACGACGTGAGCGGCCGGGACGAGGAGGAAGGCGGAGCCACTGGGCCGTCCGGCTCCGGACGGTTGGACGCAGTGCGCACAACCCAAGAGCTCGCGGCCGAGCTGCGGTTGCGGCCCGAGCGGCCGCGTGTGACGCGGTTGTCCCGGCGTGTGCTGATGGGGTTGGGTGCGGCGTCCGCCATCGCCATCGCGGCCGCCCTGATGTTCGCGCTATGGCCGCACGGACCCAAGCGCGAAGGCGAGGAGCTGCTCAATACCGACAATCGCAACGTCGCGGACGGGTTGAACGGCCTGCCGCGTGACTACGCCGGCGTGCCCCGCCCTGTCCCGCAGCTCGGGCCGCCGCTGCCCGGCGATCTCGGCAAGCCGCTGCTGAATGCGGGGGCGTTGGCGCCCGGAATGCCGCAACCTGCCGTGCCCGATCCGGAAGCCCAGCGCCTGGCGCAGGAGCGCCAGCGGCTCGCCCAGGAGATGGAGGCGGCGCGCACCAGTCGGTTGTTCGCCAGCGAGGCGCGCGCGGCGGTGCAGCCCGCTTCGGCGTCGACCGATGCGGTGCCCGTCGCACCGACGCCCTTGCTCGATCGGAGCGCGTTCGGGCCGAATGGGGGCGGAGCCGGCTTGAGGTTCCCCCGAGCAACGCTGGCTGGAGATAATGGCGAAGGGAGCACGACGCAGCCGAGCGAAGCCGACCGCAAGCTCGCCTTTCTGACCGCGCCGGTTGACCGCAAAACGACCAGCCCCGACCGGGTGCAGGCACCCGCGAGCCGCAACGTCGTCCAGGCCGGTTCCGTGATCCCCGCCGCCCTTCTCACCGGGCTGCGCTCCGACCTGCCCGGGCAGATTACCGCCCAGGTGACCGAGGCTGTTTACGACAGCCCGACTGGTAAGATCCTGCTGATCCCGCAAGGAGCGCGGCTGATCGGCCAATACGACGCCCAGGTCGCCTTCGGGCAGTCCCGCGCGCTCCTGGTCTGGAACCGAATTATCATGCCGAACGGACACTCCATCGTGCTGGAACGCCAACCCGGCGCCGACCCGGAAGGACATGCCGGGCTTGAGGACGAGGTCGACAATCACTGGGGCACCCTGTTCAAGGCCGCGATGCTTTCGACCATTCTCAGCGTCGGCTCGGAGGCCGGCACGTCGAACAACCAGAACAGCCTCGTCGACGCGATCCGGCGCGGATCGTCCGACTCCTTCAGCCAGACCGGGCGACAGGTGGTCGGGCGCTCGCTGCAGGTCCAGCCCACGATCACGATCCGGCCGGGCTTCCCGGTTCGCGTGATCGTCACACGCGACCTCGTGATGGAACCCTACGCGGGATGAGGAGCACGCGATGGCCAAGCTGAAACTCGGGCCCCTGATCGATGACAAACCGGTCCGGCTTACGGTGGAGCTGCCGGCGCAAGTGCATCGCGATCTCGTCACCTATGCCGAGGTGCTTGGCCGCGAGACCGTCACCGACGTGCCTCTTGAGCCCGCCAAGCTCATCGGGCCCATGTTGGCGCGCTTTATGAACACGGACCGGGCGTTCGCTAAGGCGCGCCGATCTGTTAGGGAAGGCAGCGGCGGCGTTCCTACAGCCGACCTCACGGCCGAGTATAACGGGCGACCCGGCGAGCATGGCTGAGGAAGCGACCGAGCGCCGGGTTCTCGTTCTCGTTCAGCCACGCCATGCGCACCGACATCGTCGCGTCCTCGTCCGTAATGGGACGGTACACGACCCCGGGAATGACGAGCGCGGTCGCGGACTCCGCCACGACAGTGAGCCCGTAACCCGCGCTGACGAGGCCGAGTAGGCACTCGCGGGAGATGTCGTGCTGGTGGATCTTTGGCGCGAAGCCGCCAGGATCCAGCTTGCCCGCGAGCCAGGCATAGATGACCGGCCCGGAGCCGTAGGCCCGCACCACGAACATTTCGTCGCGCAGCTCCGCCCAGGTCAGCGTCGCCGAGGCGGCCATGGAATGGTGCTCCGGAGCCGCGATGTAGACGCGCTCATTCCAGAGATGCTCACTTGCGGCTCCCGGGGCGTTCCAGACCTCGATCAGGAAGGCAACGTCGACCTGATGATGCCGGAGCGCCGTCAGCTGATCGGCTGACGCGCCTTCTCGAAATGTGAAATCAAGATCAGGGAAGCGCGCGCGATGTTCATCGAGGATTCGGTGCAGGTGACCGGAGGCGAGCGAGGGATAGAAGGCAATGCCGAGCGCCCCCGCCTTTCCCTTCTGGACGCTTGTGGCGCTGCGGGCCGCTTCGTCAAGCTCGGCCAAAGCCGAGCGAGCTCTGTCCAGGAAACGCACGCCTGCGACGGTCAGCCGGGAGCCGGCGCTATTTCGCTCGAATAGCGCGACACCGAGTTGCTCCTCAAGCGACTGTAGCCTCCGGCTCACCGCCGAGGGTCGTAAGCCGAGTTCAGCAGCAGCGCGGCGAATGCTCAGATGCCCGGAGACGATTATCGCTTGACGGACGGATTGAATGTCGATCATCGTTGGACGTCTAACTATAATGCTGCCTTACAATAGCGGGCTAATCTAAGCTGGCGTAATCCCGTGGCAGTTGGAGGCTTTAGCCTCTCAGTGAGATTTCGAATGATGAGAGTTGACCAAGCGTGAGGCTTCCTGTGCAGGACTGTGCATCAGATCGCGGCACTCTCGAAGCAAACGCTGCCATGGTCACTTGCCAAGCTCCAATCTGAGTCAGAAGGATGGGCATAACCTGGAACAGTTGCAGGACTATTGCTGCCAACCCGCTGGCAGAGCGAGCAACTACATTAGCTCAAAACAGCGCATTGATGATCCAGCAGCAACGGCTCGCCGAGTTCCGATTTGACGCCGACACCCACGACGATGGCCATCACGCTCAGCGTGGAGTTCTGGTGAGATCGCGGATCGAGCGGCTGAGCGGAGACGGTTGCACGCCCAGCCCGCTCGGCTGCTCGGGTGAATGCAGCTCCTCAGCTACCGCTATGAACTGTCGAAGCTGGCGAAGCTCCATGTTCCTCACCCGCATGTCGGGATAACATCGAGAACAGCCAGTCGGGCGTCGAGAACCCCACACGCCGCAATGAAGCGAAGGCCTGCTTCGAGACTCGGGTTAGGATGATGATGCGACGCCGGCGTCACTGCGTCCAAGCCTTCTCCGAAGCAAGCCGGTCGACGATGCTGAAGTTCAGGCCCGACCAATATTCCCCGGCTCCCGTTGAGATCGACTGTTCATCAGCAGCGATCAGCGCGTAGCCTTCTGACACCAGGAACGCCTCCGCATCCCTCATCGTGGCGAAAGCCATCAGCGTCACGCCGTCGAATCGGCTCGTTTCGGGATGAAAGAACGGCTCGCCTTCAGCAGTTGGGCCGATGTTGGGGAGTTGCACGTCGCGCCTCACGAGCCGTTTCGTTTCGGCCTGCGCCATGACAAGCCGGGAATGCTCCTGAAGCCACCGCCGCTGAAAGGCGGATCGATCGAGGTCGACCCGGCGCAGGTGCGTCTTGACCAGCGCGACGGCATCGTTGCCCGTCGCGCTCGGCATAATGATGAACTGCTGGGCGAGTACGGGCGCGAGATCGCGGAAGATGGTCCGGTCCTCGGGCAGGATCTTGGTTCGAACACGCTCGGTCCCGAGAACCGCGGCGATGTCGTCGAGGCCGGCGAAGCCGAGATAGGCAACCCCATCCCAGCGCGGACGAAGGTAGCGCTCGACATGGCCGATAATCGTCGGAAATAATCGCCCGTCGGCATCCACCGGAGCACGATAAGGGAGCGATGTAAGGCTCGTCGGACCGGCGGCGACACGATGGATCTGATCATAGCGCAGCAGCCGTTCAACGCTGTGGTCGTCGGCATCTTCCGTCTGAAGGAAGCGGATGCCGTGGATCTTGCGCCAGTATTCCCCCCACTTCTCGAAGTTGAGGTTCGGGTCCGGCTCGAAAGCGTTCGCGCCAGGATCGGCAGCCGGATCGGGGATGACACGGCCTTGACGATCCAGCACGTGCCCCTCGGCGCGGCGACGCTGATCGAGCGGGGTCGCGTCCGCTCGCGAGAGGAACGAGAACAAGACAGTAAGCGGCGCTCCCGCTTCGGCGAGGGGGCGACAGGACTCCGACTTCGTGGTGGTGTGGGTTGTCAAGTGAGCACTCCTCGGTTCAGTGGCGGCAGAAGGGATCGCACCAGGGCCGCGCCGCCAGCCACGGCGCCGACGAGGCAGACACCCGTCCAGCCATGGCGGCTCCAGGCCCGCCCACCTACGGCGGCACCAAGGGCCATACCGGTCATGGCAGCGGTCATAAGAAGGCCGTTCAGGCGGCTGCGCGCCGTCGGATCGATCGCGTTGACGACAGCCTGATGGGAGACTAGCCCGGCCATCACGCCGAGATCGAACAGGATCGCGCCAACGATCAGCACGGCGAGCACGCCGGGCAGAACCAGCATCGCTCCGAACGACAGGACGACCAGGGAGCAGCCGAAACGGATCGCGACGTCCGGCCCTCTGCGATCTGCCAGATGACCAAAGAGCGGCGCCCCGAAGGCGCCGGCCGCACCGGCAAGACCGAACGCGCCTGCTGCGCTGGCCCCAAAGCGGAAAGGTGGCTCAGCCAACATCAGCGCCAGCGTCGACCAGAAAGCGCCGAGGGAGACGGCAAGCAGGGCCTGCGTGGCAACAGCCTTTCGCAACCTCGAATGCCGCGTCACCAGCGTGGCTAGGCTCCGTAGCAGATCTCGATAGGTGCCGCTCGCAGTCGGTGGCAAGGACGGCAGCACGCGCGAAACGGCACCGCCGACGAGGGCGATCAGCCCAGCAGCGAGCCAGTAGATCGCTCGCCAGCCGAAGAGGCTACCGACAACTCCACCGAGCGTGCGCGAAAGCAGGATTCCGGTCAGCAGGCCCGTCGTGACAATACCGACAGTGCGTCCACGGTGTTCGTCGGTCGCAAGGTGGGCAGCAACCGGCACGAAATCCTGTCCGATGCTGCCGAGCAGGCCGACCACGATGCCGGTCAGCGCCAGGAGCCGCAGACCGGGGGCGACCGCGGAAGCGACCAGCGCGAAGCTAAGGATGATGGCTTTGGCCACGATAAGCCGCTTGCGATCGAGTAGGTCGCCCAGCGGAGCAAGGAATAGCATTCCTGCCGCATAGCCCACCTGCGTCAGCGCGGGGACAAGACTTGCCTGCTCCGGACCCGATCCGAACGACTCCTGCACCAGAGGAAGGACCGGCTGGATGTAATAAACATTGGCTACGCCGATGCCGGCACCGATGGCGAGGAGCCAGATCAGCGGTCGAGCCACTTCGTGCCTCGGGGCCGTCTCTAAGCTTCTCGTCGTAAGGAATGGTCTCGACAGGATCGGCTCCTTCGAAGGCCGGCCGACCGACCGGCAGTCGGAAACGCGGTGTCGGAACAGTATTGGCGATTTCAGTAGAGATAAATCGGAAAAAATGGCAAAGAGAGTTGACGAATTGTCGTCAATGGCATGCTGATGATTTCGAACGAGCACCTGACAGGAATCACTTCGTTCGTTCAGGCCGCTGAGGCTGGGGGGTTCACCCCTGCCGCCGAGCGCTTCGGGGTCTCGAAGTCCGGCATCGCGAAGAGCGTCTCCCGGCTGGAAGACCGGCTTGGCATCCGCCTATTTAACCGGACCACGCGCCGATTCAGTCTGACGGCGGAAGGCGAGGCATTCTACGAAAGCTGCGTGCGAGCCCTCGCCGAACTGGAGAATGCCGCGGCGGCGTTGACCACATCTCGCGGTCAGCCGCGCGGGCGCCTGCGTGTCGACCTACCTGTCGTGTTCGGCCGGCGCTGGGTCGTGCCAGTGCTGCTCGACATCGGCACACGCTATCCCGATTTGTCGATGGAAATTTCGTTGACCGACCGGAGGGTCGATCCAATCGAGGAGGGGATCGACCTCGTCATCCGCATCGGCGAACTCGACGACAGCGCCGCACTTATCGCCCGCCAACTGGGCATCCAGCAGTCTATCATCTGCGGCAACCCTGATTACTTGGCCGCGCATGGTCGTCCAGTTTCTCTCGACGATCTGGAGCGCCACGACTGTATAACCTTCGGACGGGGTGGACGGGCCTTACCGTGGGTGTTCCTCGGATTAAAAGGCGAGCCGGTCATCAAGACCGTGGCTGGGCACTTCTCTTTCAACCATAGCGAAGCCATTCTGGATGCCTCGCTAGCCGGACGTGGTCTCGCCCTCCTCTCGACCTGGCTGATCGCGGATCATCTGCGCGCGGGCCGACTGGTCCGTGTCCTTCCGGCGGCTCGTACGCAAGGGTTTCCGATCCATGCCCTTTGGCCCCAGACGCGGCATCTGAGCCCGAAAGTGCGCGTCGTGGTGGATGAAATGGTGAGCAGCTTTTATCCGGAGCCGCCGTGGAACAGCGTCGTCCTTGCATCCGCCTGAACCCATAGCCTGATTCACTCCAGAGGAACTGGTGCGGATGATGAAGGTCGGCAAGGAGCGGGCTTGGCGGGTTCTCGAAGATGGGCAATCCGATGTTGCGCTCCCTCCTTGTTCTTGGCGCCACCTCGGTCCTGCGACACGTCAAAGCCAACGCCAGCGCGCCGCCGTGGCTGAGCGCGCTTGTGGCAAGGCGCCCCTTCAAGGTCGTCCCCGTCGCGCTGGCCAACAAGATGGCGCGAGTCATTTGGGCCCTCCTCACCAAAGGCGGGACCTATCTAACCTCTGGGGCGACAAGCGAGGCGGCTCACGCTCGAGCCGCCGCTCGACCAGGACGAGTTGACCGGCGGTCGCGCCGGCCAGAGGGCAATGTGCAAGAAGGATGAGCCATCGGGACGAAATCCCGGCAAGAGACAGGCCTCGCGCGTCAATGCGCTCATAGCGCGTCTGATTGATCAGGCCACTCGCGTCGCGGACTTCATCAAGGCCAGCGGTTTGACGCCGCGCTCAAAGGCCGGACTATGACCGCACCGTCCTCGATTGCGCAACCGTCTGAAAAAAGCTTTGCCTGCGGGGCCGTTCCACATATGACGCGCTGTCTCACCTTGATCGCCGCGGGACAAGGGGCCTTGTAGACAACTCGGACTGAAAGACCGGCTTCTCTGAGACGGCCAGCCGCGAGTTGGTCACCCTGGGTCACTCCGGCGTGGTACGCTGTTGCCACCGGACCAAACGGGGCGGATCACCTGTTCTGCGCGGGTCAATACCATTCGCGGCCGAGTCCCGCAGTGATAACTGTTGTGGCTGTGTTCGCACTCAGCCGTCCACGGGCCTTCGGGGGAGCGTTGCTGCATCTCCGGTGACGCCCATCATCCAGCGCAAGAATACAAGGCTACCGCGCCATGTGGTCGGCCGAAAGGAAAGCGGGAGTCCGCACCGTGGTGGCGACAGCCGGCCTCTCCGACAGGGTAAACACCTTAGCCCGCCGTGCTGACGTCGGCGCTCGACCCCGCTCAGAACCTTGCTCCGCATCGATCTGATCGCCTTTGGGCTAGCCCTAAGCCCGTAAGGTCGGCCGCATCCCGCAAGGCGGAGCTCGTCGAATGCATACCGCGGCGGTCCGCCTTGATGATGTTGTGCGGGCCGATCAGGCCGGGGTCGCTTCGGGCCGGCCTAAGCGCGAGCAGACGAGAGTGAGACCGCGCGTCATTGCGAAAGCCTGCGCACTCTCATTCTGGGGGCATGTCTTGAAGACGACAAAGCGGCAATGCATATCCGCGTCCGGGAATGCACGCCAAGCTGTCCCGTAGCACGCCGTTACTGTGGGCAGCCTGTCTTTCCCCGCTAAAGCATTCAATGCTGCGCCATGATTGCCGTCCATCCTCAGCGGCCTTACACGCGGTCGGCACGAGAGCCATTGTCCCAAGGAGTGGTTGCTTAAGTGAACCGATGGCTCCGTCCATGTCGCGCCAACGCCGACGCAGCACGCCTGAATCCGAGACCAGTACGACCGGGGTTCTCCGGCTTGCGAAGAGCGCGAACGCGCCATCCGACCCGAGGCTCATCGAACTCGTGAAGATGCTGGCCAGACAGGCCGCCCGGGACTACGTTGAAGAGGCTCGTCGCGACGCGGAGCGCAGCCGCGACTGACAGCCGGGTGGATTCATGCTGAAAGTCGCCCTCTACGCCCGTTACTCGTCCGAAAATCAGCGTGACGCTTCGATCGAGGATCAGCTGCGGCTGTGCCGCCTGCATGCAGCGAAGCAGGGCTGGACGGTGGTCGACAGCTACAGCGACCGCGCGATCTCTGGCGCGTCCTTGCTCCGACCCGGCATTCAGGAACTGATCCAAGACGCCCAGCGTCGTCGGTTCCAGATCGTGCTGTCCGAGGCGATGGACCGGTTGAGCCGCGACCAGGAAGACATCGCCGGCCTGTTCAAGCGCATGGAGTTTGCCGGCGTGAGAATCGTCACCTTGTCCGAGGGCGACGTTTCGCACCTGCACGTCGGTCTCAAGGGCACGATGAATGCCCTTTTCCTGAAGGACCTGGCCGATAAGACGCGCCGCGGTCAGCGGGGGCGGGTCGAAAGGGGAAAGGCCGGCGGCGGGCTGTGTTTCGGTTACGACGTCGTGCGGACCACGGGCGTAGACGGGCAGCACACCCCGGGCGAGCGTCGGCCAAATGAGGCCGAGGCTGAGATCGTCCGGCGTATCTTCCGTGAGTACGCGGGTGGCAGTTCGTCGCGGAGGATTGCGCTCGACCTCAACGCAGCCCGGATAGCTGGACCACAAGGCCGTGCCTGGGGCGCCAGCACGATCCACGGCAACGTCCAGCGCCGCAACGGGGTGCTGAACAATGAACTCTATGTGGGGCGCCTGATCTGGAACCGGCAGCGCTTCCTGAAGGACCCGGACACGGGCAAGAGGATCGCGCGACCCAACCCGGAAGCTGAGTGGGTGATCCAAGACGTGCCCGAACTGCGCATTATCGACGACGCGCTTTGGCAGTCGGTGCGGGAACGGCAAGCGTCCTTGCAGATCACCCCGCGAGAGATGGCGGCCAACCCGCTTGCCGAACGTCGCCGACCCAAGCACCTGTTTGCCGGCCTGACGCGCTGCGGTCGCTGCGGCGGCGGTTACGCGATGATCTCAAAGGACCTGCTGGGCTGCGCGTCTGCCCGCAACAAGGGCACGTGCGACAACAGAGTGAACATCCGGCGCGATGCGCTGGAAGCGTCAGTGCTGAACGGGCTTCGGCAGCATCTTATCGAGCCCGTGCTGTTCAGCGAGTTCTGTGCCGAGTTCACCCGAGAGGTGAACCGGCTGAGGATGGAGGCCGGGGCTTCGCTCGAGGCCGCGCATGCGGAGTTGCCAAGGGTTGAAAGGCAGATCCGCGGGATGATTAACGCCATCAAGGACGGACTGTATCAGCCGTCGATGAAGACCGAGATGGAAACGCTCGAGACTCGGAAGAGCGAGCTTGAGCGGATGCTCGCCGAAGCGGAAGAGCCGCCGCCCCTGCTGCACCCGAGCTTGGCGCAGGTCTACCGTACGCGCATCGACTCGCTGAGCGAGGCTCTAGGACGCGAGGACACGCGGGCAGAGGCCGCACAGGTGGTGCGCTCGCTGGTGAGTGCGATCGAATTGATGCCGCAGCGTGGCGAGCTGGCGATCGTGCTGCGCGGCGATCTGGCCGCCATCCTGAGCTTTGCGGCGGACAAGACAAAGCCCGGCACGCCTTGTTGGGCGGCCGGGCTATCTCGTGGCTTGCTTTCGCAAGAATCGTTGGTTGCGGGGGCAGGATTTGAACCTGCGGCCTTCAGGTTATGAGCCTGACGAGCTACCGGGCTGCTCCACCCCGCGCCGATGTCGGTGACCATTGATCGTGGATCAG
>JAABUZ0100008366.1_pt1 | contig 12187 bp, 10 predicted proteins | sample 5562091 | NCBI WGS metagenome assembly JAABUZ01 (sample SAMN12813069, study PRJNA571459) | rock metagenome | isolation source: Antarctica rocks | place: Antarctica: Victoria Land, Linnaeus Terrace sud | collected 2015-12-21
CGTCGTCCACCGCCTTGAGGATGGTGCTCTTGATGTCCATCCGGCGGATCTCGTTGAACTGGTCGCGCACGTCGCCGAGGTTGGCGTCGCGCACCATCTCGTCGACATGGGTCTGGAACTCGCCGGCCATGCGGCGGGCCTTCTTGATCATCTGCGAGATGGCCTTCATGGCCACGGGCAGGTCCTTCGGGCCGATGGCAATAAGAGCCACGATCCCGATCAACGCGATCTCGGACCATGCAAAATCAAACATGGCTGATCCCAGCATGGGTCAAAACGGACATGCCGGGCTTTTAGCGCGGTTTGCCGGCGAGCGTAAGCGGTGGCTATGGTCCGGCGGCAGGAAGGGGAGCGCATGCACCGGGTTGTCGACCTCACCCGCCGCCAGCTCGCGGCGCTGCTGCTGGCGGCGCCGGCGATCGCGCAGACGCGGCGGGACGTGCTCTCGATCGGGCTCAGCATCAGCGATACCGTCACGTTCGACCCGGCGCGGCAGGCCAACTACTCCCCGCCGCTGACGTTGGCGGCGGTCTACGACACGCTCGTGACCTACGTGCCCGGCAGTTATACCGGCGTGGTGCCGTCGCTGGCGACCGGCTGGGAGCGGATCCTCGATGGGCAGGGCCTGCGCTTCACGCTGCGCCCGGACGTGGTGTTCGCCAGCGGCGCGCCGGTCACGGCGGCGGACTGGGCGTTCAGCCTCAACCGCCTGCGCGCGATCGGCGATCAGCCGGTGCAGTTCCTCGATGCGGTGTCGAGCGTCACGGCGCCTGGCCCGGCGACGCTGGAAATCGGCTTGAAGACAGCCGATGCGCCGATCCTGGGCATCCTCGCCTCGCCCAGTTATGCGGTGCTGGACGAGCGCGTGCTGCGTCGGCATGGCGGCACGGACGAGCCGGACGCCGACCGGGCCGACCGGGCGACCGAGTGGCTGAACCAGAACTCGGCGGGCACCGGCCCCTATGTGCTGACAAGGTGGGCGCGCAATCAGGTGGTCGAGCTGGCTGCCAATCCGCGCTCCTGGCGGGGCGCGCCGGGCTTTCGCCGCGTGACGATCCTGCATATGGCGGATGCGGCGGCGCAGGTTCGGGCCCTGCGGCGGGGCGAGATCGACGTGGCGTTCAACCTCATTCCCGAGCAGATCGTGAGCCTGCAGAGCGACCGGGGGATGCGGGCCGAGAGCGTGACGAGCCTGGATTTCGTCTATTTGGCATTGAACGGCGACAAGAGCCTCAATCCTGCGCTCGCAACGCAAAAAGCCCGGCAGGCGATCGGCTATGCGATCGATTACGACGGCATTCTCGGGCGCCTGCTGGGCGGCAAGGCGGTGCGGCCAGCGAGTTTCCTGCCGATCGGCGTGCGCGGCTCGACCGAGGCGGTGGCGCGCACGATCGGGTTCCGTCAGGACCTGGACCGGGCGCGGGCCTTGCTGCAGGAGGCCGAGCTGGGCGACGGGTTCACGTTCGAGCTGAGCTACGCCGACGGCGCCATTGCCGGGCTGGCCATGTCGACGCTGGCGCAGAAGCTGCGGACCGATCTCGGCCGGGTCGGCATCAAGGCGACGCTGCAGCCGCTCGACCCGGCGGCGATGCGGACGCGGTATCTCGGCGGCCGGGCGCAGGCGTCGCTGCAGTTCTGGACCCAGCCCGTGGTCGAGACTCGGTCGTGGGCGGTGGCGTCTTTGCAGCGCGTGGCGCGCCGAGTGGGCTTCGAGCCGCCGGCTGCGCTCACCAACCTGGTCGAGCGGGCCGGGACGGAGGCGGACGGGCCGCGGCAGCAGGCGCTGTGGGTCGAGTATCAGCAGGCGATGGTCGAGCAGGCGCACGTGATCGTGCTGTTCCAGCCCATCTACCAGGTCGCCATGCGGGACACCGTCTCGGCGCTGCGGCTGACGGCGGCGGGATGGATGGCCGATCTCGGCGGCGCCAGGCCGGGCTGACGTGCTCACGGTGTTGTAGGGGACCCCGCACCGGCGCGTTGTTTGCTCGGCGCTAACCGAGGACGGCCACATGCCCGACACAATTGCGCCGACCGCGACGCGGCCGATACGATCGACATCGCCCTGAGCATCAACGGCATCAGCCGGCAGCTGAGCGTGGCGTTATTGACCACGCCGCTCGTTCATGGTGGCGACGCGCTGATCTCGGCCTGCTGCAGGTGCGGTTGGAGCCGGCCAGCGAGCCAGAGGCCGACCATGCGGAAGTCGCTGAGCAGCGACCAGAGCGGATGGCCGAACGTCTCGGGGCGGTTGCCCTCGATGCCGAGATGGGCGGTCCAGGCGAAGCCGTAGCCGACGAGCGGTGCGGCGATGATCAAGCGCCAGTCGAGGGTGGCCAGCCCGGCCAGTAAGCAGGCCAGCGCGAGCAGGCTGCCGCAGTAATGCAGCGCCCTGGTTTGCGGCTTGGCGTGGGCGCGCAAGTAGCGAAGCCAGAACTGTTGGTAGATCATCGTAACAGGATAGCCTGGCAGGCAACGACTTGCCAGCGTCGTGTAATACTGCAACTGCGAGGCGCTCGCATCATTGCGTATTCGCCTTGACCTCTCGCCGGGCGCATCCAATTCTGGCCGCATGCGATCATTCAATTCCCTCACCGAGCGTGAGATCCTGGCCCTCGCGATCAGCAGCGAGGAAGAGGATGGCCGAATCTATGCCGACTTCGCCGAGAGCCTGCGCGAGGAATACCCGGACAGCGCCCGCGTGTTCGACGACATGGCCGAGGAGGAGAGCGAACACCGGCGCATGCTGATCGACAGCTTCGTCGGTCGCTTCGGCAACCACATCCCGCTGGTCCGCCGGCAGGACGTCAAGGGCGCGGTGGCGCGCAAGCCGGCCTGGCAGGTGCGCCAGTTTGGCATCGACGCGGTGCGCAAGCACGCGCGCCAGATGGAGGTCGACGCCAGTCGCTTCTACACCGAGGCAGCCACCCGCTCGACCGACGCCGCGGTCCGCAAGCTGCTCGGCGACCTGGCGACCGCCGAGATCGAGCACCAGCGCGCCGCGGATACCATTTCCGCCAAGCGCCTGCCTGGCGAGAAGCGCGACGAGGAGGACGAGAGCGCGCGCAAGCGCTTCATCCTGCAGATCATCCAGCCGGGTCTGGTCGGCCTGATGGACGGTTCGGTGTCGACGCTGGCGCCGGTGTTCGCGGCCGCGTTCGCCACCCAGAACAGCCATGACGCGTTCCTGGTCGGCATCGCCGCGTCGGTCGGCGCGGGCATCTCGATGGGGTTTGCCGAGGCGCTGGCCGATGACGGCAAACTGTCGGGGCGCGGCACGCCGTTCCTGCGCGGCCTGGTGTGCGGGCTGATGACGGTGGCCGGCGGCATCGGCCACACCTTGCCCTACCTGATTTCGGACTTCTGGAGAGCCACGATCCTGGCCGGCGTGGTGGTGCTGATCGAATTGCTGGTGATCGCCTGGATCCAGTGGAAATACATGGATACGCCGCCGGTCTCGGCGGTCGCCAAGGTCATGCTCGGCGGCGCCCTCGTGCTGGTAGCGGGCATCCTGATCGGCAACGGGTAGACCGACCCGCTCACACGTCCTCGGGCGAGAGGGTCGGCATCATCTCGGCGCAGTGCCGGTGCAGCTCGGCCTCTCGCTCGAGGCTCTTGGGGAAGCGGGTGCGGCGCGAGAGGACCATGGCCTTGGTAGCCTGGTCCTCGTGCCAGTGCTGGACGGCCAGCAGAGCGGCTTGCCAGCCGCGCAGGTAGTCGGGGCTCATGCTGTCGTCGGCCATCAGCTTATCCCGTTGGACTGAGTTCAGGGTGCACCAGGCGGGCGAGGCGGTCCCATTCCGGGATGGTCAGCGTCTCGGCGCGGCGCTCCGGGGCGATGCCGGCGCGGTCGAGCAGCGCTTCGCCGCCGAGCGGGCGGAGACTGCCGCGCAGCATCTTGCGGCGCTGGCCGAACGCGGCCGCGGTCAGGCGCTCCATGGTGCGGAACAGGTCGCCCGGCGGCTGCTCGGCATGCGGCACGAGCCCGATCACGGCGGACCACACTTTGGGCGGCGGGACAAAGGCGCCTGGTGGCAGGCGCAGCAGCAGCTCCGTCCGGCAGGTCCATTGCGCCAGCACGCTGAGCCGACCGAACCCGGAGGTGTCCGGCGCGGCGCAGATGCGCTCGGCGACCTCGAGCTGGAACATCAGGGTCATGCGCTCCCACAAACCGGCCTGCCGCAGCCAGCCGACGAGCAAGGGCGTGGCGACGTTGTAGGGCAGGTTGGCGGCGAGTTGGCGTGGGGCGCGGGTGAGGCTGGTGAGGTCGAGGGTAGTCGCGTCGGCCTCGAGCACGTCGAGACGGCCGGGGTAGTGGGTCTGCAACTCGTGCATGGCGGCGATGGCGCGGCGGTCGAGTTCGACGGCGAGCAGGCGGTCCGGGCCGGCGTCGAGCAGGGGCCGGGTCAGGCCGCCGGGTCCGGGGCCGACCTCGACGATCTCGCGCCCGGCCAGGTCGCCGGCCAACGCGGCGATCCGGCTGGTGAGAGTGATGTCGAGGAGGAAGTGCTGGCCGAGCGATTTGCGGGCGTCGAGTCCGTGGCGGCCGATGACGTCCCGAAGTGGCGGGAGCTTGGGCGGCGGCAGCTTAACGGGCGGCGAGGTTGTCGACCCGCATGTCCATCACGGCGCGGCGCTTGAGGTCGCGCTGCAATTGGCGGGAGGTCAGCTCGATCCGGTCGTTCAGCAGGCGGCTGGTGATCTCCTGCTTGGACGGTTCGCTCTGGGTCTTCACCTCGCGGCTGCAGACCATGACGACGGCGACGCCTTCGCTGGCGACCAGGGCGCGACTGGGCTGGCTGATGGACAGGTCGGCGAGGAGCGTACGCAGCGGCGGCGAGCCGATGCCTTCGAGCCGGACCTCGCCGGGGTCGGACGGGCGGGTCTTGCCTTCGCGTTCGTTGGCCGCCTCGATGTCGCTGCAGCTCTTGGCGCTCTTGCTGACGGCGGAGGCCTGCTCGACGGATTTGCGTTGCTGCTCGGTCGGCGCGTTGGGATTGAGCGGGGCGCTGAACGGGTAGAACACCTGGCGGATGTTCAGCACGGTCGACTGGTCCTGGCCGATGACGCGCTTGCCGGCGAGGGTGACGATGCTGATGCCGCCGGGGACGCGGACCGGGTTGCTGATGGCGCCGGGGGGCATTTCGCGGATCACCGCGGCGATCGCCGGGTCGAGCTGGCTGGCGCGTTCCCAGCCGTTGTCGCCGCCCTGCAGCGCGGTCTGGCTCTGGCTGAACTGGGCGGCGACGACCGGGAAGGGGGCGCCCTGGCGCAGCTCGGAGATGACGGTCTCGGCGAAGCGCTGGGCGTCGGAGGCGCGGGCCGGGTCGTCGATCGGGATGAAGATCTCGCCGACGTGGTATTCCGGCTGGCCGGTCTGCGCCTTGAACAGGCGGCGCTGTTCGGCGATCTCGGGGTCACCGATCTCGGCCTTGGCGCCGAGCTCCTCGCGCAGCACCCGGGTCCAGCCAAGCTGGACGCGGACCTGGTCGATCAGGGTGCGCAAAGCGACGCCGCGGCCCTGCAGCGCGGAGCCGAGGGCGCCCTTGGGCATGCCGTTGCGCTGCTCGATCTCGCCGATCGCCTCGGCGATCTCGCGGTCGCCAATGACGATCTTGCGGCGCTGGATCTCCTGCAGGCGCAGGCGTTCGTCGACGAGCTGCTTGAGCACCTGCGGGCGCAGCCGCTCGAGCACTTCGGGCGTCACCGGCAGGCCAGTGCTGAGCGCGAACAGGCGGCCGCGGGCGCTGATGTCGCCTGTGGTGATAGCGTCGCCGTTGACCACGGCGACGATCTTTTCCGCCGACTCGGTCGGAGCGCTGGCCGCGGCGGGCGCTCGGGGCGGGCGCTGGGCGAAGCTAGGCGCGGCGGCGGTGGCGAACACGGCCCCAAGCAGGATTGGGCGCAGGAGCGGGCGGAGCGAGACCATGAGGCGTCCTCGGTTGGGCGACCGGTTGTTCGGGCAGAGCGTCTCAGAAGGCATGGAAGCCGAACTGCCCGACGGTCTTGAAGGTTATCTGGAATAATACGAGCGTCGCCCCGCTGTCACCATTTAACGATGTGTAACGCCGGCTGAGGTTGGCGTCGAAGATGAAGCACTCGTCCTCGTAGGTGGCGCGCACGCCTGCGGCGACCATCTTGTTGCGAGCGAGATCGCGCCTGCCGTAAGCGGAGAAGCGATACTTGTCATAGGTGCCGGTGGCGCCGACGAGGAGTTCGTTGCGGGGCTGGTAGTAGCTGGCTGGTACGGTGGCCTGGTCGTAGTAGAAGTAGGGGTTGACGTCGGAATAGAGATAGCCGGCGCTGAGTCGCAGCAGGTTGGTGCCGGCGCTGCCCTGCACGTCGGCGAAGCGCAGGCTGAGGTTGCGGCGGTCGAGCCGGCTGCGGCCGGTGACGTCCAGCCAGGAGGTCGGCGCGAAGGTGGTGCGGGTGACGACATCGGAGGCGCGGTGGTCGAGGCCGCTGCCGACCGGGAAGGTGTCGCCGGCATGGGTGCGGTAACTCTGGCCGACGAGCTGGTCGAACGCCATGCCGCCGCCGCTCCAGTTGTAATGCAGCCCGGCGTTGAGGCGCAGACCGCCTTCCTGGCGGTCGATACCGGGGAATTTGTTGATCGAGAACAAGTTCTGGTCGGTGAATTCGAAGTCCAGGCTGTCCTCGTTCGGGATCGCCTGCTTGCGCAGACCGCCCGCGTTCGGCCCGGCCACCGCTTGGACGATCGGCTCGATGATCTGCCGGCCCCACCCGCTCGTGCTCTCGCGCACGAACGGCCAGCGCATGTCGAGCGCCACGTTGGGCTGCGCCCGCGCCGTCGCGGCCGAGCCGCGTGTGTAGTAGTTCGGGTTCTGGTCGAGGGTGCTGGCGTTGTAGCCCGCAACGTCGGTCCGCACGGTCACGTTGTACTGCTCGCCGAGCGCACCGTCGAACGGCCGCTCCCACTTCATCGAGGCCGCGACGCGCTGCGTATTGGTGCCGATCTGGCGCAAGACGTTGAAGTTCTCGCTATCCAGGCTGAAGCGCCCGCCGAGCGCGTCCGGCTCGCCGAAATAGCTATATTTGTAGCGCGGCAGCACATACGGCAGGCGCGCCTGCGAGATGCTGCTGACCAGCCCCTGGTAGGCCAGCGCATCGAGCCGCGAGTAGGCGCCGGTGCCGAACCCCTCGAGATAGATGTTCGTGGCCAGCACGTCGGCATGGTTGGTGAACTTGTAGTCGCGCAGGTAGACCGAAGAGGTGGCGCGGTTGATGTCGAAGCCGTAGCGCCAGGTATCGTCGTAGGCGAAGGTTCCCTTGGCGAAGATCGCCGCCTGCGGCTTGCCCTGGTCCCAGCCGACGCCGAGGTTGACGTTCAGCGTGCCATCGTTGAAGCGGCGGCGGTATTGGCCGTCCAGGTTGAATCCCTGGCCGGTGTTGACGTTGCCGACGAACGTCGCGTCGGATTGTTCGTCGATCGCCCAGTAATAGGGGATCTGCACGAACGTGCCGATCTCGTTGCCGTTGCCATAGGATGGGATCAGGAAGCCGCTGGCGCGACGCACCGAAGGGTCGACGTGCCAGAAATACGGGAACCACGCGACCGGGACGCCATAGATGTCGACCACGGCGTCGCGATACTCGATGCGCTTGTTCACCTGGTCCTGCACGGCGTCGCGGGCGCGGATCTGCCAAAGCGGCGCCTTGCTCGGATCCTCCTGGCACAGATTGCAGGTGCTGTAGACCGCCCGGCTCATCTCGTTGATCTTGCCACCGGTCCGCCGCACCCCGTTGGCCACCAGTCGGCCGTTCTCGGCCAGCAAGGCGCTCATGTTCTTGATGACGCCTTCGCGCATCCCCTGGGTCAGCTCGGCGTAGTCGCTGAACAGCACCTGCCCATCCGGCTCGACGATCCACACATGGCCGCTGGCGGCGGCGACGTCGGTGTTGCGGTCGAAGGTGATGGTGTCGGCGCGCAACACATGGTCGTTCTGCCAGGCTTCGACGTTGCCGGTCGCGGTGACGATGCCGCGCTCCCGATCGTAATGGACCTCGTCGGCGGTGAAGCCGACGGGTTCGGTGCGGCTCAGCGGTGCCGCCGGCATCTGGCCAGGTCGCAGCCGTGCGGGCGCGAATTGCGCCTGGGCATCCTGCGTCACTGCAGCACAGGCCAGGGTCAGCAACCCGGCTGTGAGCAGGAAGGTCGTGCGGCTGGGCTTCACGTCAGCTTGAGGATGGCTCGGCGCATGGGGCTCTATACAAGTCCGGGTGGCGTGACAAAAGCACCCAAACTAGGGCGACCCCTGCACACGCGGAGGTTGCGCTTCGGCGGCGTTTGCGTCAGTTGTTCCGAAAGATCCCATGCAGCCCTCGTTCTCCCGTTATCTGCTGATTTTTGCCGGCTCGCTCGTGGCGGTGGTGTTGCTTGCCTGGGCGTATGTCGCGTCCGCGCCGATGGCGTTCATGGAGAGCGGCTATGCCGCATGGGCGGCTAAGTCGACGATGTTGCGGGAGTGCCGGCTAGGCCAGGTGACGTTTTTTGGCGACTCGCGGCTCGAAGCGGGGGTGATCCCGGCGGCCCTCCCGGTCGAGGCCAGCAATTTCGGACTGGCGGCAGGGACGCCGATCGAGACCTACAGCGCTGTCACCCGTGCGCTGCGATGCCCGGTCATGCCGCGCCAGGCAGTGATCGCGTTGGTGCCGGAGCATTTCGGCCCGCTGAGCAAGTTCTTCTGGCTGTTGTCGCTGCGCTACGGCTTCATCGGGCCGGGCGAGTTGATCCAGACCGAGGATTGGGCCGCCCGTCTCGGCGACACGCAAACCCTGGCGACGCCGACGCCGGACGGGCTCGGCGGCCGGGTGCGCGACATCCTGTATGCGGCCCGTTTCCCATCGCTCTCGTTCGGTAGCCTGGTGCAGGGGCGCGTGTTCGGCCGATATGGCAGCAATATGCAGCGCTATGATGAAGCGCTCGCGTCACGTGGCTGGGCGAAATATGCCGGCGGCGAGATGGTGCCGGCCGACCGGGCCGAGCTGTTCGAGCCGACCAAGCTGCAGCGCGCGGCGTTCGAGGCGGCGGTGACGCAGCTGCGCCAGCGCGGCGTCGAGGTGGCGCTGCTGGTGATGCCGTTCTCCGAGGCGCAGCGACTGCCGGACGCGATGGCGAGCGGCTATCTGCGTTACCTGGCCGATGTGGCCCAGCGCATCCCAGGCGTGCGCCTCGTCGATGCCGCGGTGCCGGTCTGGCCCGACCGGCTGTTTGCCGACCGGGCGCATTTCGATGCCGCGGGGGCGCATTTGTTCAGCGAGCGCCTGGCGGCCTGCTTCCGCGACGGGCTGCTGCAGCCGGGCTGCGACCTGGCGTGGCGTGGCGTGGCGGCGCAGGCCGGTTCATCCGTCCTCGAGGTGCAGCAGCAGAGCCACCGCTAGCATCAGCCCGGCGCCGGCGGGTGCCCAGGCCGCCAGCGGCGCCGGCAGGGCGCCCGACTGGCCGAACTCCTCGGCCACCTTGCTGACCAGGAACAAGGCAAATCCCGCCGCGACGCCGCCGGCGATCATCTGCGCCACGCCGCCGCGCCGTGTCGTGCGCATGCTGAACCCGGCCGAGACCAGCGCCATGGTGCCGGCCAGCAGCGGCAGGGCCAGCAGGGCCTGGAAATGCAGCCGGTGACGGATGGCCGAGAAGCCGGACCGCTCGAGCAGGCCGATGAAGTCCGGCAGCGCCCAGACACTGAGCGTATCGGGGCTGGCAAAGCTGTCCTGCACGCGGCCGACGGTCAGGTCCGTAGGCAGGCGCTGCACGCCGACATCTTCCGGCAGCCGGTCCGGCAGCATGCGGCGCGTGGATTCGAGCAGCCAGTAGCCGCGATCGAGCGTGGCGCGCGTGGCTTCGAGCCGGGCGAGCAAACGGTCGTGGCCATCGAGGCGGAACACGCTGACCTCGGTGGCGATCAGGACCTTGCCGTCGAGGATGACGTTGCGTGCGTGCAGGATGGCGACGCCGGCCGGGTCGAGCTCGCGGTCCGACTGGCGCAGCCAGAGCTGGCCGCCGGTGAGGGCCGAGGAGCCGACCGACGTGCGCAGATAGGCGTTGTCGAGCGCCTCGGCCCGGGCGAGCATGACGGAGGCGAGCGGACTGAGCCCGCCGGTGGCAAGCGCGCCGATCAGGATGGCCGAGAGCAGCGGGGCGGACAGGAAGTGCCAGGCGGACACGCCGGCGGCGCGGGCGACGATCAGCTCGCTCGACCGGGTCAGGCGCCAGAAGGCGATGATCCCGCCCAGCAGGACGGCGAACGGCAGGATCTGCATGGCGACGAACGGCAGCCGCAGCCCGGCGATCTCGGCGATCAGCGCGAAGGTCGCGTCCGGCTTGGTGGCCGAGCGGCGCAGCAGCTCGATGAAGTCGAACAGCGAGACCACGCCGGCCAGCGCCGCCAACATGGCCAGCACCGCCAGCACGAACTGGCGAGCGATGTAGAGCGAGAGCGTGACGGCCATGGGGCGCTTCTACCGGACCCGCCCTGGCTCCGATACAGTCGCCTGCGTGACCGAGATCGGCTTCTACCATCTGACCCGCACCAGGCTCGAGCAGGCGCTGCCGGCGCTGCTGGGGCGGACGCTGGCGGCCGGCCAGCGGGCCGTGGTGCTGTGCGGCTCGGCCGAGCTGGTGTCGTCGCTCGATCAGGCGCTGTGGGATTGCACCGAGCCGGACTGGCTGCCGCATGGCTGCGCGCGCACCGGGGAGGCGGACCTGCAGCCGATCTGGCTGACGGAGCGCGAGGAGCGGCCGAACGGGGCCCGGTATCTGTTTCTGCTGGACGGATGCACGGCGGCTCTGGCCGATTGGACGCGGGTGTTCGACCTGTTCGACGGGCGCGACGAGCAGGCGGTGAGCGCCGCGCGGGCGCGCTGGGCGGCGGCGAAGGCGGAGGGGCACGCACTGACTTATTGGAAGCAGGGCGAACGCGGCTGGACCAAAGGATAGGGCGGTTCTAGCCTGATCGTCCGAAAGCGAGGGTTTACCATGCGCAACAGCGAAGAGATCTGGACCCATGTCGACCGGAAGTCGGCCGAGTATATCGGCCTGGCCGACCGGGTGTGGGGCATGCCGGAGCTGGCGTATGGCGAGCAGCGGTCGGCGGCCGAGCACCTGGCCCAGCTCAAGCAGGAGGGTTTCCGCATCACCGAGAACGTGGCGGGAATCCCGACCGCGCTGATGGCCGAGGCCGGCGAGGGCGGTCCGGTGATCGCAATCCTGGGCGAATACGACGCGCTGCCGGGCCTGAGCCAGGAGGCGGGGCTGGCGGAGCCGAAGCCGGTCGAGGGGCAGGGCGGGGTCGGGCACGGGTGCGGCCACAACCTGCTGGGCTCGGCGGCGATGCTGGCGGCGGCCTCGGTGAAGGATTGGCTGGCCGAGCACGGGATCGAGGGCCGCGTGCGCTATTACGGCTGTCCGGCCGAGGAGGGCGGGGCGGCCAAGGGCTTCATGGTGCGGGACGGCGCGTTCAAGGACGTCGACATCGCGATCTCGTGGCATCCGGCGTCGTTTTCCGGCGTCAACGAGCCGGTCAGCCTGGCCAATACGCGGATCGACTTCACCTTCACCGGGCGCTCGTCGCACGCCGCCGCAGCGCCGCATCTCGGGCGCTCTGCGCTCGATGCGGTCGAGCTGATGAATGTCGGCGTGAACTACCTGCGCGAGCACATGCCGAGCTCGGCGCGGGTGCATTACGCCTATCTCGACGCCGGCGGGATCGCGCCGAACGTGGTGCAGGCGCGCGCCAAGGTGCGCTACCTGATCCGCGCGGCGGACCTGGCCGGGCTGATGCAGCTGGTCGGCCGGGTGCGCAAGATCGCCGATGGGGCGGCGCTGATGACGGAGACGACGGTCACGACCCAGGTGGTCAGCGCGGTGTCCAACCTCATGGGCAATGGGCCGCTGGAGCAGGCGATGCACGAGAATTTCCAACGTCTCGGCCCGCCCGAGTTCGACGAGGCCGACCAGGCCTACGCCGAACAGATCCGCGCGACGCTGCGTCCGGAGGACATCGCCGCCGCCTTCGACCGCGCCGGCGTGCCGGTCGACCAGGATATGGCGATGTGCGACTTCATCGTCCCGCTCGAGGCGCGCGGCAAGGGCGGCAACGGCTCGACCGACGTGGGCGACGTGTCCTGGGTGGTGCCGACCGTGCAGGCGCGCGGGGCGACTTGCGCGGTC
>JAABUZ0100008367.1_pt1 | contig 12185 bp, 7 predicted proteins | sample 5562091 | NCBI WGS metagenome assembly JAABUZ01 (sample SAMN12813069, study PRJNA571459) | rock metagenome | isolation source: Antarctica rocks | place: Antarctica: Victoria Land, Linnaeus Terrace sud | collected 2015-12-21
GGTTCGTCCTGGACGAGCTCGCCAGCCTCAACAAGCTGCCCCAGCTCCATACCGCCGTGACCGAAAACCGCAAGTATGGGAACCCGGTGGTGCTGGGCTTTCAGGGCCGCAGTCAGCTGGAAAAGCGTTACGGCCAGGACGCCGAAGCCATGCTTTCGCAGCCCGCAACCAAAGTATTCTTCAGGACCTCCGAGCCGCGCGCGGCGAAATGGATCTCGGAAGCCATTGGCGAGATCGAGGTCGAGCGGCTGAAGGAATCGCGCAGCATGGGACTGCTGCGGTCGAAGAAGTCCTATGCGATGGAGATTGCCACCAAGCCGCTCATTATGGCCTCCGAGATCGCCGGCCTCGACAGTCACCACGCCTACATCAAGCAGGAGAACCGGGTCGTGCCGGTGCGCTTTCGGTTGGCGAAGAAGCGCAAGAAGCAGCCCGAGTTCATCGAGCGCAAGATGGAAAAGCCCGCGCCCAGAAAAGCAGCGGAACTGCCCGCGCCCGCGCAGGCATCAGCTCCAGCCCCTCCAAAGAAGCCAGCTCAGCCAGCGTTGCCGCTCCCCCACGCGGCCGCCGAGAAGCGGGAAGGATTTATTTGGGATGCCAGCCAGGAGATCGAGTGAGGGACCTTTTATAATTTGAATTGTAGGGAATGGAGTCTCCCTTTGAATGCCTAACGGCTGATGACTCCTGCCAATTCCGGTGTCGTTGCGACGCCACAATGAGGCAGGACATGGCTCCATATCTCTGGGTAGTTCTTGGAAGTGCTTTGGGCGGACTCCTTCGCTTTACTATTTCCCGCCTCACATTGAGCTGGGACAGTTCGCTTCCTTGGGGCACGACCTTGATCAACGTCCTCGGGTCGTTTCTCATCGGTTTTTTTGGAACGCTAACCCTTTCCGGAAGCCGCTACGAAGCTTCAGAGAACATGAGGCTCTTCGCGATGGTGGGCCTATGCGGGGGCTTTACCACTTTTTCATCCTTTAGCCTCGAGACCTTTGATCTCGCGCGTAACGGGGCATTCGGACGTGCACTGGTGAACATTGGGCTTTCGGTCGTCCTTTGTTTGGCTGCCGTAGCCATTGGTCACCGTGTTGCTCAGCGCGGCACATCAGCGGTTGCGATCGCAGAGACAGCTCAAGAGGAGTTTACGGGCTAAATCAGCGCCAAAACCCCATGCTCACGATGTCCTCCAAACCGCTTTCGGCAGGCCAGGCGCGCACGTACCATGCGCGGGAGTTCGCGTCGGAGCGGCAGAACTACTGGAGCCGCGATCAGCAGGGTTTCAGCGAGTGGCAAGGCAGGCTCGCCGAGCAGTGGGGCTTAGAGGCCGCAGTTGGCAATGACCATTTTGCGCGATTGAGCGAAGGCCAGCACCCGTTCACCGAAGAACAGCTGGTGCGGCATCAGGTTTCCCGAACCTACGAGGGCAAGGGCGGCAAGGAAGTCACGAGCGTGGAGCACCGTGCCGGATGGGATGCCACGTTTTCCGCGCCGAAGTCGGTTTCGCTGACGGCGCTTGTCGGCGGCGATGAGCGGGTGCGGGAGGCGCACCGGGAGAGCGTTCGCGTGGCGCTTGGCGAGATCGAGCACTATACGCAGGCGCGGATCGGCAATGTCCATGCCCCGGAGACGACAGGCAAGTTCGCCACCGCGACTTTCGAGCACGATACGGCGCGGCCCGTCGCTGGCTACGCCGCGCCGCAGCTCCATACCCATGCCGTGATCTTCAACGTGACCGAGCGCGAGAACGGGCAGACCCGCTCCGTGCAGTCGCATGAGCTGTACGCTTCGCAGCACTACGGCACGGCGATCTATCGCGCGGAGCTGGCGACGCGCCTCGAAAAGCTCGGCTACGAGCTGGAGCGTGGCAAGGACGGCCAGCCGGAGATCAAGGGTTACACGCGGGAGTATCTGGAGGCGTCGAGTCCGCGACGGCAGCAGGTGCAGGACTACAAGCGGGAGCAGGGAATCGACGGCGCGGCGGCCGGGCAGATCGCCGCCCATCGCACTCGCGACAAGAAGGAGCTGCTATCGCCGGAAGAGGTGCAGCGGCAGCATCGGGAGCTAGCCGGACAGCACGGCCATCAGGCCGACCGGGTTGTGGGTGAGGCTCGGGAGCGTTCGCAACGGCTCACCCAGGAGCAATCTTCAGCCCAAGCCCGGACGCCCGAGCAGAAGACGCAACAGGCCGTGACCTACGCCCGCGATCATCTATTCGAGAAGGAAGCCGTGCAGGACCGGAGAGCGCTTTACGAAACAGCGCTCCATCGCGGCATGGGCGAGATCACCTACTCGCAGGTACGGCAGGAGTTCGAGCGTCGAATGCAGGCAGGCGAGTTCCGCGAGGCGCAGGCATCCGGGCGAGGGCCGCAGATCACGACCGCGCAAATGGTTCGGATGGAGCGGGAGATCGTCGGCCAGATGCAGCAGGGCAACCGGCGTGGCTATGACGACCCGATGCTGTTGCAAGGCCGGGAGCGTTTCGACACGCTGGAGCGGCACCCGGAGCTGAACCGTTCCCAGCAGGAAGCCGCGCGGGAGGTCTTCGCTTCGCGCGAAAAGATCGTCGGCATCGACGGCGTAGCCGGAGCCGGGAAGACGACGACGCTGGCCGTCATCCGAGAAGGTGCCGAGGCCGAAGGATATAAGGTGGAGGGTTTTGCGCCGACCAGCCGCGCGGCCCAGAAGCTCGGCGAAGCCGGCATCGAGACTTCAACATTGCAGATGCATTTGACGCGGAGGCAGGGGCCGGATACCGGAGAGAAGCGGCTTTATGTGCTTGATGAGTCCTCGCTCGCGTCCACCAAGCAGATGCACGAGTTTGTGACGCGCCTGCACCCGAACGACCGCCTGCTATTGGTAGGCGACCGGCGGCAGCATGAGGCGGTCGAAGCCGGAAAGCCCTTCGCGCAGTTGCAGGAAGCCGGGATGAAGACCATTTCGCTTGACCAGATTGTGCGCCAGAAAGAGCCGGAGTTGCGGCAGGTGGTCGAGCAACTCGCGCGTGGCGAGGTCGGAGAGGCGATCAAGAACCTGGACAGCCAGGGCCGGGTGCATGAGTTCCGTGGCCGCGAGGAGCGGATCGACGCCATTGCGAAGGAGTATGCGAAATCGCCGGAGAATACGCTGGTCGTCTCGCCCGACAACCGCTCTCGCGCGGAGATCAACCAGCACATCCATGCCGAGTTGCAACGGCATGGCGCTGTGGGCCGGGAGGAGCATCGCGTTGAAACGCTTGTGCCGCGCCAGGACCTCACCGGAGCGGCCCGCACCTGGGCCGAGCGGTATGAGGTGAATGATGTTCTGCGCTACAGCCGGGCTTCGAAGGAGACCGGCATCGGCAAAGGCGAGTACGCTCGCGTTGTGGGCATCGACGCTCCGCACAACCGGATCACGGTGGCGCTGAAGGACGGCACCGAGCGGACGTACGACCCGCACCGCCAGCAGGGAGTCTCGGTTTACCGCGAGGAGCCGCGCAGCTTCTCCCTAGGCGACCGCATCCAGTTCACCGCGCCCGCAAACGACCTGAAAGTTGCGAACCGCGAGCTGGGCACCGTCGAAAGCATTACCGAAGGCCACATGTCCTTGCGCATGGACGATGGCCGCTCCGTACAGATCGATCCAGCCATTCATCCGCATCTCGATCATGGCTATGCCGTGACCAGCCACTCCAGCCAGGGGCAGACCGCCGAACGGGTGTTGGTGCATGTGGATACGGAGCTGGGCGCGAAGGACCTGCTCAACAATCGCATGGCCTATGTCGCCATCTCGCGCGGGGCGCACGATGCGCAGCTCTTCACCAACGACCGCGAGAAGCTGCCCGCTGCGCTGGGGCATGAGATCTCCCGCGAGAGCGCCCATACGCCGCAGCACACGCAGGAGCTGTCCATCCAGTCACCGGAGCAGGAGATCGCGCCTGAGCACAGCTATGGATTAGGACTCGGCCTCTGATTCTCAGATTCCCGCACAGGAACTTCAGGTTGCCGTGCAGCTCCCATTCTTGGGTGACGTGTCACCCTAAATCCGGTGCAGAGCACCGCGTACTTTTCTCCAGGTCAGCAAGGCTCTCGATGGAGGGCTTCAGACGCACCTATCGACCATAGTTCACGGTCGGCTTAACAGGCCTGGCCGTGATCCTTACGTCTAGGGAGGGCAGCAGTTCGACCTTGGGATTCGTCGGGTCGTCTGTCTCCGTGCCGGAGATTTCATACGTGTAGGTCACGGTAAACGTCCGGGCAACATTGGCGGCGAAGTGCCACGTCTTCAGATTCTCGACCGTCGGCGTCTCCAACAACCGCCCTCCGGACGCGACATCGGGTTTGGAGAGCACGTCAGTTTTCTCCACCAACCCACCCTTGACAGTCACGCGGACGATCACCTTGCCGGTTACGTGGGCGGCCTTCGCGATAGGAGGATACATCGGCAAGGCCGCTCCTTGAAGGATCGGCACCGCTGCCGGTGGAGTAGTTTGTCCGAACGCAGGAACAGCCAAGAGAAGACCGAAGACGAGTTGGCTGCACCCTCTCATGGCTTCGGCTGCTTGCTCGCTTTTACGTCAGAGGCCGACAAGATCACCAGTCGATACTTGAACATTGGAGTCGGATGGCCGAACCCAGATGTCCCTACGATCTTGCCCGATGAGTCATGAAGTAAGCCCCGCTGATCCTTAGTGGTGCCGACTGGAACGGTCGCGATCTCCAGTTTGCCGGTGAGCGTGGCTTCCACATCGCGATACTTCATGCATTCCATGCAGACGTTCTTCCCGCTGCTTTTGTAGGTCGCCGTGGTGTACTTCTGGAAGCGCTTTAGGCTCTCATCTTGATGCAGCTGGTCGGCGGTCACCTTGTTGTCTGGATAGCCCGCAAAAGTCAAAACTACCCCGTCGCTGCAACCCTCTATATCGAACACCAGATCGTGCGGTTCCTGTGCCGTCTTGCCCCGCAACGTGATTGACTGACCATCTTTGGCCGTCTCCAGGATGCAAGCACCGGTCGAACTCTGACCGAACGCCGTCATCGAACAGACGAGAAGGACGAACAGCAACGATATCGATTTGCTCATGCTTTCTCCATCACTTCCACGGATCATGCGGTGTCGGTGACTGAGGTTCGGGATGTCCGGGGATGCCGGTTACATGTTGGGTTATCCCTTTGTCCCTGAGAGTTTGAGTGTCTACCGCTCTCCAACTATTGTTCCAGAGCACATCCTTCCCGTACGAAAGTGAGTTAACACCAAGCGCCTGACCCGCATACGAAGAGGTTTGGTAGCCCCGATATTCCAACTGGAACGGACTCAGAGTCGTCGAATTGGCGGCATATCTCGGATCGCTTATATCCTCCACATGCTGACCCTCATGCGCGGCATTGATCGCTTGATTGAACATCCCTTGGTTCTTGCTCGGATCGAACGTCACAGTGAAATTGAACTTGCCGCTGCTATCAACTGAGAGAGCCGTGTTTCCAGCGGTATTGCCCGACAGTGCTCCGAATTGAACGCCTACATTGTTGCCGTCGTTCTCCGTGCCGATTGCGCCCAAAGCACCCTGCAACGCCGTCTTCTGAGCGCCGTCCTGAAGCCCGTTTGCAGCTTTGGTCAGTGCGGCTAAACCGTCCTTCAAATTCTTGGCATCCTGCGCGAACGCCTTGTTGCACTTTGAATCGTCACCGGCGCAGTTGTTGACGAGGTTGTACAGCCCTGTCGGATCAATGATGCTGAGAGGATTATTCAGACCGTAGGTGTAGCGATTCCACGTTTGCGGGTTTTCAGGACGGCCACTGCTTAGCAGTGGATCGGGCGACATGAAGCGCCCCATGTTCGATCCGTAGTACCTAGCCCCGAAGTAATCGAGGCCTGATTCTGCGTCTCTTTCTTTGCCGGTAAACTCTGCTGGCCGAAAACACTCTTCGAGGCATATGTTTCGGAGGGCATCATAGTGGTATTGCGCTTGTCGTAGGCTTACTGCGGCTTCGGCGGATCGGCGTGGCTGGGTTCGTGCAATAGCGCGTCCGAGGGTTCGCCTAGCGTTGCAACAGGAGGGGCATCCGACAGAGGGGCATTGAACCTCATGGACTTCACCACGACAGAGCCGTCGTTTCGGGATGCGTTCTTGCATGTAGGGAAGTCGTAGTGGCACCTGAAGAGACCCACGACAGTCACCGGAGCATATCGAAGTTTTCTTGTCATGAGGTTGTCACCCGGATGTTCTCCCGGCGGCAACTGCGACATCGCGTCAAGAGTTGATTTCTCTGTCAGAAAGCCATATTTCTTCAGTTCGGGCGAACTCGTAGATACCCGAACCCCCACCGATCCAGGACAACCGAAAGTGAGGTCGCTTCTCTCGAAGCCCACCGTGTATTTCCCCTCAACAATCACGATCTTCTTGTTATAGCGGTTAGGGTGCCTTAGTAGTTCACAACCAGATACAGGCTTAGCGGCCTTTGTCTGTGCAGAAGAACCTGCTCCCATCGCGCAGAACGAAAGAAGACAAGCCAGTAGGCTGTAGCGCAGTCTATTTGGGATCATTTTGCACGTCCTGCTTGTAATTGTCGACAGCTATCCTAAATGCTGCTCCGGGATTATATGCATATGGAGCATCTCGCTGGAATGTCGTGATTCCTCTTATAGAAAAATACTCCAGATCGCTAGGCATCACCGGCGTTCCAACAAGACCATTCAGAATTGTCTGACTGACTGATTCGGCTCTCATCTCGCTCCCGAAACGTGCCGTGCCTGAGGGAGCGCCGTCGACGACATGCTGTCCTTCGTGTCCCACGAGAACGGTTGACGATAGATTGCCATTTCCTGATGACTGTTCGGAGAAGTTATTAGCCAGAGTGACGCCGATTGTTCCCTTGCCTATAGCTTGGGTCACACCCCCGGCATTGGCACCACCACTAAATCCAACCGACACTGTTTTTCCGTCAGCTGTCTTTGTGTCGCCAGCACCTCCATATGTTGACAAGATTTTGCCGATTTGATTGTACTGGCTACTGCCTTCTTTAAATGTGCCTTGTGCTGTTTTGAGGTTATCCAGCCTACCCTGAAATGCCTTGTCGTTTGCGGAATTGCACTTCGCGCTGTCAGCGCAAGTGTAGTGACCATCTGGGTCTCTTCGGGAGAGCGGATTGTTTCCGACGTAGGAATACAGGTTGAGGCTCTGGGGATTGCCCAGCTTCGCATACGGTACAGGCTCAGCTTTCGCGCTCCAGTCAGGCGACATGAACCGGCCCATCGAAGAGCCGTAGTATCTGGCCCCGAAGTAGTCGAGTCCTGATTCTGCGTCTCTTTCTTTGCCGGTGAATTTGTAGTGGTTTGTGGTGGGTTGCGAGTTGATCTCGCCTCCGAAGGGTGTGAATTGGCTTGATGTAATTGGCCATCCGCCGGCTGCGAACTCCAGCTGCGCGGATCCAAGGTGATCGGCCACATAGAAGTGAGTTGCGGGACGAGAATCGATGCCGGAGGTGGAGACCGACTCTACTGTGGCAGTTGGCGTGCCATTGAAATCTCCGTTAAAGTCTCCGTAGACAGGGGTCGGAGGTTGAACCCCGATTATCGGGGTCACGGTGCCGTCCTTAGAGGAAATGGACATATCAGCGTAATAAATGTCCCATGGGCCCGCCGGAGTCTCCGAATCAGTGAAAATAGCTAAAGTCGAGATCTGTGAGCCAGTTGTCGACCCGCCCCCCGTGAGGTCCACACAACGGCTGACCCACTGGTGCTGGGGTGAGCTCATCTGATTCAACAACTGACCGTCAGTTGCGGTCCAACTCCACGCAGTAGAGCTGCCATTTGTAAACCAGATAATGGGCCCTCCCACGCCGCTGTTGGAAAACTGGCGGAAGCACATACGGTCACCAGCTTTGACTGTATAGGCTCCTCCACCAGCGCTATTTTGTGGAGTCGGGAGATTCCAACGGAGAAGCGTCCAGTTCCCGGTTGCAGTCCCATAGGTATGGATCCGGTGGTCCTGTCCAGGAATAACAGCGATCTTCTTGCCCACTGCATAGATGTAGTCAGTCCAGGTGCCAGTCTGGTCTTTCTCGGCGATCGGCTGGCCACCAAAATCCACATATTCAGTGTACGTGCCGTCTTTGTTGGACTTGCGCACGCGGGCGCCGTCGGCTCCGTAGGTATACGTTTCAAACGGCTGGTTGCCGGGCACTGAGATTCCGGCGATTCGGTCTTCGGCGTCGAAGCTGTACTGGCGGACACCATGCGTCGTGGGATCGGTGTCGCACACCTGATTGCCCGCAGCATCGTAGGCTGCAGTTGCTGGGGATGCGCATGTGAAGTTGTTCACGCGATTGTCGGACCCGAAACCTAGTGGGGATTGCACCAGAGTGTTCTTCATATTGCCGAACGAGTCTATGTTGTATTGCTCCATGACCGTCCCGCCAAGCGTGAAGCTGCTGATACGGTTGACGGCATCGTACGTAAAACTTTGAGTACGAGTGCCGTTCAGGGTATCGGCGATCTGCCCGATGTTGCCGTTATCTCCCGTCTGGCCGCCATTTGGACAGTTGACATAGCAGTAGGTATGCGAGAGAAACTGCTGGCCATTTAAGGGAGGCAACGGTGTCGATGCGACCAGGCCCTGGATCTGGAGCCGGTTGTTCTCCTGAATGATCTGCTGTACACCATTGCCCAGCGTGATGGTACTTGGCGAGCCATCGGGGAAGTAGCTTCCGGGCTGTAGATAACTTTGTGTTTGGCTGACGCCCCCGATGTCAACAAGGTCTGAGGTATTCAACCGGCCAGCGCTATCCCAGGTCTGTTTGATGTGACGCCCGCTGGGGTAGGTAAGCTCAGTCATGTCGCCTGCGAAATCGTAAAGAGCAGACGCTGACTGCCTGGTTCCGCAGTTGTCGGGAAGGCAATAGGTTTGGGCTGAAATATGTCCTACTGCGTCATAGCTAAAGGTCTGATCAGCATTGACCCAATTTGATTCGTGGGACAGCCTGCCGATGGAATTCAGAGACTGGATGCCATACTGTGAGAGTGGTGGTCCACTGGCATCATTGCCATCATAACCAAGGCGCGCTTGGTACGTTCCATCTGAATAAGACTTGTTCACCAGGCGATTCAGTCCGTCATACGTGTAATCTGTGCGCACAGCTCGCGAGTCTGTTTTGTGCAGTAGGTTACCATTTCCATCGTAACCGCCCAACTGACACCCAGAAGCGCTTCCGTTGCCGACGCCGTAGCAGATCACGCCGGTCTCTGGATTGCTGGACCAAAGCAAGCGTGAGAAACCATCGTATGCGAAGCTGCGATTGCGCTGCAGGTCCTGCCCGGCACCTTTTTGCGCAACCGACCATAGATTGCCAAAGCCGTCATACCCGTAGTCCGTCTCCGGAGTACCTGCGCCGGCATTCGGCTCTAGCACCTTCACCAATCGTCCTAGAGCATCACTGGTGCGTTGCCACTGATGCGAGGCTTCGTCGGTAAACGAGACAATAGGGCCAGAATAGCTCCACTGTTGGGTGGATCCATCTTCGTTCGTCTGCCGCGTTTTCCGTCCCAGACCGTCGTATAGATACGAGATCGAGGCACCCGATAATGGGCTGCCGGACGACGAGGGGCAGCTAGTGTTGGGATCGTCGATGGCGCGGACGTTTCCAGCGGCGTCATAGTAGGTTTCTGTGCACACCTGGCTACCAGGAGCAGACGCCAGAATTGTCTGAGCGGAACGTCCGAAACCGTCAACACTTGCCGTTTGCACCATGCTCTGAGAAGCATTCATGGTTCGGGTAGACGTCACCTGAAGTGGATCCGAACTCGTATACACCTTCGTCAATTGACCTCCGTCCGGACTGTGGACCTGCGTTAGCCGACCGTGGGAGTCATAGGAGTAGGTAGTGATGTTGCTGTTAGCGTCTTTGGTGCAAGCGAGCGTGCCAGATGGGTAGTAGGCGTGCGCTGTCGACTGGTTTAGAGCGTTTGTTATCAATGTCGGCAGGCCAACGTTCGAACTGTGTGGACATCCGGGGACGCTCTGATCCACATAAGAAATACTGGTTGAACCGCTGTGTACACCGCTGGTTTCGTCGGGATCCTGAAAGAGGGTGATGTTTCCAGAGGCGTCGCGGGCGTACCTCGTAGTAGCTGTTGGGACATTCGTTCCAGACACGTCAATCTGTGTGAGGTTGCCTCTGGCGTCGTATGTGTTTGTGGCTGTTTTTGAAAGATGCTGGACCGAATCCGTGCTTGTCTCGGTCTGAACGTGGTCCAGTATGTGATACAGAGCTCCAGCGGTTGGTGGCATAATGGCATAAATCCCCCCGCTGTTGTAGCTCGATGTCGCCGTGCTTACCGGGCTTCCTGAAAAGTCGTTTTGTTGCGATGAGACAGGCAGATTGGGATATTGCGTCTGCTGCGTCGTCGTCACAGACTGAACGGGAGAACCATCGTTATAGGTTGTTGTCCAACTGGACGGCACGTTCAAGCAGTTTTCGCCTTGGGCAGGACACCCCGACAGGGACGAGTACGAAGTCGCTACTGTGCGCAGCAGAGCAGTGCTGCCCGTTGCGAACGTCTGCCGATTAGTTTCGAGAGGGGGAAAATACCTAGGAATATCTCCGAACATGCCGTTTGAAGGGCTTAAATATGGGACAGTGAAGGTGTACAGCGTTTGGTTCATTACCGGGTCTGTCACCGCAAGCCCGGATGAACCTTCTGTGTAGCAGGTCGTCGCTTCGCCACCAGAGGCAACGCCGGCCTGGCAGGAAGACGCTGTAGCCTGAGGGCTTGGAGAACAGCCACCATTTGCCAACGTGCACTCGTGCTTCGCCACGATAACGGTGGTCGGTTGATTGCACAGTAGATCACCCTCATCTTTCGTGATCGATCCGGTTACAGCATAGTCATATCGCGTATAGCCGCCCGAGGGATATCGGATGGTTGTGAGTCTGTTCAGGGAGTCATAGGTCAACAGATAGTACGAAGAATCAGGAAGGGTCAACTTGGTAGATGAGGAGGTATACGTGGTGGGTGGATTTTGAAACTGAATCTGATCGCCGGGATATCCTGCCGCGGAAGCGGCCTGTCCATAAGCGGATGGTTTGGCTTGGCACGTGTCTACGCCGCTCGCGGGAAAGGCAGTAGTAACACCAGAGTTGGATTCAGATCTCACAACAGAAGCCGTAGCAGGAGCGGAAGAAAGCGTGCTTTGATACGTCCAGGAGAGATTGCCGTCCAGACTCACCTGTCGACCGGTTGTATCTGTGAGTGTAGTGCCTGAAACCGATACAGTATTGCCATTTGGGTCCACCATGCTGCTGAAGGTACGAGCATAGTAGCCCAACTGCATGTATCCGTTTGTGGTGTTAGGCGGTGGATTATAACCGCTGAAATGATAGACCATGCCATCCGGGCCCACTATTTTTAAATCGGCAGTATTCGTGGTGTCTATCTGATACCCCGAATCGTCAGTCGCCTCAACCTGAGCCATCCAGTAGTTGGAGGTATAGCGATCCCCAGAAGTCGTGCAATCCCGAAACCCTCGGAATGAATGGCTAGAACCGTGCCAATCTGTGAACGTCCACCCGCTCATGCAGTAGGTCGACTGATAGTTCAAGCTGCCATAAGGCAGCCACGCGCCCGCGTAAGACAAATCACCAACAAGCGTTGGAACGTTCAGATGGAGCGCATCGTTCCAGGGCGTCGCGGTGGGCAGATACTGAACGGTTGCGTAGGTCTCCAGCCACCAAGTCTGTGGATTGCTTGCATTGGCGGTTCCGTATTGGTTATAGGTAGCGGACGTCTCTTTAGCAGCCCAGGTGTTGCTGCTATGGACGTAGCCGAGCGTCAATGTTCGACCGCCAAGCTGAGGCAAACTCACCACTGGGATAAATAGATCGAGCGACCCCGTTCCAAGGGAGAGTTGCTCATGCGCATTTTGCTCGACAGTTCCTGTCTGCGGTGGACCTGGAGCAATGTCAGGTTGGGGCGCATTCAAGGTAGTCGCCGGGTCGGTATTCTGGGCGTATCCCTGGGCAGACGGGAAACAGGCAGAAAGCAAAAGCAAAATAGAACAGTACTCCCAACAATTCACGTAAATCTCCTAAGGAATCTCTGCACAAGTTCTGCGTCCTCAGCCTGATGGATTAATCTGATCTCTGAGGGCGACGAGCGATGAGCCAGCGGACGTTTGCGAGTCAGGCGGAGTTTCAGAGGTACGGCCGTAAGAG
>JAABUZ0100008369.1_pt1 | contig 12184 bp, 13 predicted proteins | sample 5562091 | NCBI WGS metagenome assembly JAABUZ01 (sample SAMN12813069, study PRJNA571459) | rock metagenome | isolation source: Antarctica rocks | place: Antarctica: Victoria Land, Linnaeus Terrace sud | collected 2015-12-21
CCTGCCAGGGCCCCGCAGACGCTTCGGCGCCAATCGCTGCGGCGGTATCCTGCACCTGCTGGGGTGAGACGAGCCGGGCGTCGAAGAAGGCTAGAAGGTGGGCGCCCTTCTGGGCTTCGAAGGCCTGCCCGTATGGTTGGGCCGACTCGCTCATCAGGTTCAGCGCGAGTGCCCCGGTGCCCGAGCTCAGCAGGATGACCAGGGCCAAGACCAGCGTCTCCACCCGCCTCGTGCGGAGGTCGGAGATGGCCTTGCCAAGGACCGCACTCACAGCTCCGCTCTCGCCGGAGGAGCGGGCTCCCGGGCCGGGGCCTCTCCGGCGCGCAGCTCGCCTAGGACCGTGCCGTCCTGCAGGCGGACGATGTGGTCGGCGTACGCGTCGGCGAGCTGTTCGTCGTGAGTGACCATCACGATGGTCTGACCTGCGAGGTTGAGCTGGGTCAGGATCTGCATGACCCGGGCACCGCTGCTGCTGTCCAGCGCACCCGTCGGCTCGTCGGCCAGCAGGAGGGCGGGCTGGTTCACCAGGGCCCGGGCGATAGCGACGCGCTGGCGCTCGCCCCCGCTCAACGCCGAGGGGTAAGACCGTTCCTTGCCGCTCAACCCGAGTCGGAGCAGCAAGCGGTTCGCACTCGCCTCGGCCGTCCCCCGGCGCACGCCCGCCAACTTTGCGGGGAGGGAGACGTTGTCGACGGCGCTGAGGTTGTCGAGCAGGTTGAAGAACTGGAAGATGAAGCCCACCCGGTGCAGCCGGAACCGAGCCAGGGGGGCCTCAGTCAGCTTGGTCAGCTCGGTACCGTCCACCACGACGCTGCCCTGGGAGGGGCGGTCTAGGCCGCCGACGATGTGCAGGAGTGTGGACTTACCGCATCCGGAAGGACCCATGACGCAAGTGAACGCCCCCTCCCGCACTGCGAGGCTGATATTCGCGAGTGCGGGTTGGGCGTTCTCGTATTGCTTAGACACACCGGTCAACTGAATTGCTACCACCTCAAACCGCCGGGCTCATGGTATTCAGAGTAACGATCAGTCCATTCCAAGAGTCGCAGGTGCAGAGGGCCGCCTTCGACGACGAGCGCGGCGGTGAATCCGGGCGCCGGGCGCAGCTCGACGAGCGACCAGCGCCGGGCGTCGCCGGCGTCCGCCTCGAGCAGACGGAGGGGAGAGTCGAAACTGACGGAGTAGGTGTCAAGGTCCTGATAGAGGCCGGTGCCGACCGCCTTCACGTAGGCCTCTTTACCGGTCCACCAGCGCAGGAAGGCGGCATTGCGGTGCCCCGCGGGGATATGTCTGAACAGCTGTCGCTCGAGTCCGGACGCGAACATCTCGACTATCCGGTCCGCGTCGTCAAACGGTCGCACGGACTCCACGTCGACCCCGACTGCGCTAACGCGGGTCAGCGCGAACAGGGCCAGGCCCTGAGTTTCGGATTCGTTGAAGCGCAGCCCTCCGGAGCCATCGGCGACCAGCTCAGGCTTGCCTCGGGGACCCCTTACGAAGGTCAGCCGTTGCGGGTCGGCGTCGAGGTAGTGGGCCAGGATCAACCGCCGGATGGCGCGGGTTGCGGTGAACCGGTCACGAAGCACTTGGAACCGGAAGCGCTGCGCCCGGGCCCGCTCTTCCCCGGTTACGACCGCATCAAGCCGCGCGATCTGCTCGGGCGGCACATCGACGCGGGCCACCCAAACGTGGGCTTCACCGATTACTGGACTCCTCACCCGTAGCGGCAAAGGTAACCCTAAAGTCCTCGTCAGGAGCCGCGAGGGAAGAGGCCCACCCGGACGTCCGACCGGTCGCGCGTGATGAAGCGCCCGTTGGAGAGCGTGAACGACTGCTGGATCGGAAAGACGGCGCAGACTTGGCGGCGGCCTCGGCCAGTGCCGCGAGGTAGTCGTCGACGCCTAGGTCGACCTGGATCGACTCAAGTTCCTCGGCAGTGAGTCTGTCGGCGTAGCTGGTGGTGCTGCGGTAGAGCCGCTGATGGAAGGTCTGGTCCCCGCCTTCGCCGCGCCTGCCGCCGCCGCGTCACGTGCCCGTGCTCACCCCACCGCCCGGCCATTTTCATCTCTCTCGTGGCGCGGGTGTAAAGGGCTTCGGCCCGTCCCCCGAATGGGGGGTTATCTTGTTACGCCGCAGGCGTCGTCTGTCACCCCCAAAGGCATCGTTTGTCACCCGCCCTTTGGGGCCGCCCGCCCAGCTAGCTAAGCCGCCAGACTTAAGAGATCTGATCAAGGTAGTTTGCTAGACTACATTCAACTACATGGCTCGACCACAAGTACCGCAGCCTTTCTCGATCCGCATGAGCGAACGGACGCTCGCTCGTCTCGACCTGGGCGCTCGCCGGCGCGGTGAGGCAAAGGCACGAACGGCCGAGCGCCTCATCGATGAGGGTCTCCGGATGGAGGACCATCCGGGCATCGTCTTCCGCGATGGACCGACAGGGCGCCGCGCGGCGCTCGCCGGCGGGCCAGACGTATGGGAGATCATCGAGACGCTACAGGGGACAGGTCTCAGCGGTGAAGAGGCCGTAGCGGCCGCGGCCGAATGGGGCAACCTGACGCCCGTCCAGGTACGCATGGCGGTCCGCTACTACGCCGACTACCGTGCAGAGGTGGACGAGAGAATCCTGCTCAACCACCAGGAAGCTGAGCGCCAGCATGAGGCGTGGGAGCGAGCGCGGGAAGCGCTTGCTTGAGGCTCCTACTCGATGAGATGTACCCGGCTGCCATCGCGGAGCAGCTTCGCAGCCGCGGTCACGACGTCGACGCCGTGACCGAGCGAGCGGACCTACGCTCGCTCCCAGACACGGACGTCTTCGCGGCAGCACATGAGGAACGTCGTGCCGTAGTCAGTGAGAACATCGGCGACTTCAGCGGCATCGCGGATGGTGTTGATCAACGCGGTCAACCCCATCACGGTCTCATCCTGCTCCACCCCGCCAAGTACCCGCGCGGCAACCGACACACGATCGGGCACCTTGTCACGCAGCTCGACCGGCTCCTGCACGATCATCCCGGCGACGACGCGACCAGCCTGCGCCATTGGCTCTGACCATCGACCCGCCCACGCCGTCGGATCGACCACCGGAAATGAGGATCACCAGGTTCTCCCGCCGTGCAGGCGTTCTCGGCAATCAGTACGACTAACCGGCTCACCGGCTCACTTTTCTCTAGCTGTAATGTTTTCTTCACGTGCTTCTCTTCATCGATACGAATGTGCTGCTGTCGTTCCTGCACTTCAGCAACGAGGACCTCGGCAAGCTAGATCAGCTGGTCATCCTCGCGGGCCACAGAAAGCTGGACTTGGTGCTGCCTCAGCAGGTCAAGGATGAGTACACCCGACGGCGCGAGGACCGGATCGCGGATGCGCTCAAGCAGATGAAGGAGGCCCAGTTGGCAACGACCTACGCGCAGATTTGTCGCCACTACCCCGAATACAAGGAACTGCAGGGGATTCAGCAGAGTTTCGTCAAGGCGCGAACTGCCCTAATACAGAAGGTCACCGACGCCGCTAGCCGAAACGAGCTTCACGCCGACCGAACGATTACTCAGCTCTTCACCGCTGGCCGCGTGGTCGAACGCAACCCAGAGATCCTTTCGGCCGCCCGTGAACGGCATGAGCTCGGCAATCCACCGGGCAAACGAGACTCGTTAGGTGATGCCGTGAACTGGGAAACGCTTCTCGTCGCAGCTGATCCAGGCTCCGATCTTCACCTGGTTTCGGACGATAAGGATTGGACCTCGGCGCTTGATCGGGAGGTGTTCAGCCCATTCCTAGCGAACGAGTGGCAACATCGTAAGCAGGGCCAGGTTAAGTATTATCAACGTCTCACCAAGTTTTTTGCCGACAACTTCCCGGATATCCGCCTTGCCAGTGAACTGGAGAAGGACCTGCTGGTCAAAGATCTAGCTGAGAGTCCGAGCTATAAGGACAGCCACCGCATCATCCAAGCGCTGTCAACGTTCAGTGACTTTACTCGTACACAGCTGAACGACATTGTCTCCGCCTACATTTCCAACGACCAAGTGAGCTTTATCGCCCGGGATTCTGACCTCCGCCGATTCATCGAATCAGCGATCGGTGGACACGAACACGAGCTTGACCCCACTGACTTAGTAGACCTGCAAGCGATTTTGGCTGGTGAAAATCCTTACGTGGTCGGACAGCGCCGACTCGCAGGACTCCACGGCCTGTCGATCCAAGCCACCGACTAGCGGCTGGATCGACAGGTTCCGCCGGCGCAGGGCAGCAGCGAACCACACAAGTTCATGCGGGACAGGCGGCGTGGCGGTTCACGGGTAGGTCAGCTGCTGGCCATGAGGAGGCGACCACCGTCTCCGTTGTCCGTCAGCGACTCGACCGGACTGCGGCGGTTGATCAAGTCGAGATCTGCGGATCCCTTGAGCTTCGAGGGTCGCAGCCGTACTGCGCCGCGCCGTTCGAATTGCGTCAACTTAGTAGCCCCTGGATGTTGATGAGCTGATAGGCGTTGCCATCCCAGACGAGCTTCGCTGAGTAGAGCGGGGTCGAGCTCTGAGTCTGCTTGTGGCTGCCGAGCTCATCGTAGTCGAGGGTCATGTCGTAGTGGCCGGTGACGTCGAAGATCTGGTGCTCGCCGTCCCAGCTGACCGTCGTATCGGCCAAGGGATCCCCATTGAGCGTCCAGTGGATGTTCTTGAAGTTGGTGTAGTCGCGGTCGGTGTTCTGAGGGCAGTCGGTCGGGTTCACGATGGTCGCCGCCGCGCACTTCTGGATGGCGTCCTTGACCAGCGCCTTGGCCGCCTCGTCCGTCGCGGCCCCGGGCCGGCTCAGATTGGGAACGTTGCCGGCCTGGTCGATGCCGGTGACCTGAATCGCTGACCCCTTGATCTGAAGGTGAGCCTGGTAGGTGCCGCCGGAAACGTCGTGCGCCGTGGTTCCCGGCCGCAAGGGCGGTTGGTAGCTGAGCGTCATCAGGAAGTGCCCGCTGCCGACCAGGTGCTGGTCCTGGTCGAAGTCCACCGAGCTACCGGCGCTGGGGTCACCGATCAACTGCCAGTGCAGATCGGTTGTGGCGTTGGTATCGACGTGCTGTGGGCAGCCGACAGGCGCCGCCTCTGTCATGCCGGCGCAGGTTGCGAACTGGGCCTTGAGGGCGGCCTTGGCCTTTTCCCTGCCCAGGTTGCTGATGCGGGGCAGGAGCGCCACCTTGACCTCGCCTCCCGCCGAGTAGGTCGCATCCACGCTGGCCGTCTGGCCCTCCAATAGGGAACCGCCCTGCAGTTCGACTTTGTGGGGGACCGGAAGCACGGCGATTTTGTGCTCCCCCGCGCCAGAAACGTGCACCGGCTGGCCGTCAATCACAACGCCGCTCGCACCCTCGGGAAGGGTCGCGCGCAGCACCGTCGGGGGAACGACCACCCGCCAGCTGGGATAAATGCCATAGCGTCGTTCGGCGTCGTCGCGACGCAGCAACAGCGTCGTCTGGAGTTCGCCCTCCGGCCGGCTGACCCTGATGTCCGTCGCCGCTGAGGCACCGTCCTGGGCTGTCTTGGTGACTGTCGCGCTCTGGTAGTTCGGCTTCGCCCCTGACAGGGCGGCCTTGAGCGAGGACTCGTCCAGCAGCTTGGCCTCGACCGGCTGCTGGGGCTGGTTGACCTCCATGGCCGACCAGGCGGCCGAAGCGTCGCCCGAGCGAAGCCCATCCAGGTACCGATGGGAGGCGCCCTCGGGGCTGCTCTGCCGGCTGAGCACGACGTTGGTCACCACACCTCCGGCAATCAGGAGGAGCAGAGCAGCGGCGATCAGCATGGCCCGAAGCCCCAACCGGTCTCGCCAGGATCCGGTCAGTGTGGTTGCAGGATGGCTCTGGACAGTCATGGTCAAACCTCCCTCTGGCTTCCAAAGTCGCGGCGCAGCTGATCGGCCCGGGCGGTCTGCCCGGTCTGCAGATAAGCAGCAATGAGTCGGCGGCCGACATCCTCGCGTTGGGGAGCGTCAGCCAACGCCGGTTCCAGCACCCGCAGCGCCAGCTCCGGCTGGCGCCGCGCCAGCCGATGATCGGCAACGGCACAGGCGAGCGCGGCTCGCCAGCCGGCGACCTGGAGGCGGGCATCGCGGACTATCTCACTGGCCGCTCCCCGGCCCTCTGTGACTGCGTTCTCCAGCTCTTCAAAGCCGGGCAGGAAATCACCGCCGGCCAGCTCTTGGAGCAGCGTTTCTGCCTGTTTAGCCTTCGCTTGGTCGAGCAATTCAGCCTCACGGGTCAGCGACTGGCTCAGCTCGCGCAGGTTGGAGACGTCGAAGTCGGCTCCGTTCAGGCAGAGCCGGACCTGCTTGCGATCGGCCTCGATCATCCTGCCGATGAGTGGCGAGATGTCGTGCTGAAGGTTGTAGATCTGGTCCCGCAGCCGCTTGGTTTGGATCTGGGGCGGCAGTCCAGGCGACAGCTCGTCGGCCAGGCTGTTGCGGAGCAGAGGCTGATCGCAGAGCACTGAGCGGGCCAGCAGGAAGCTCCAGAGAAAGGCCAGCGTCGGCCTTTGAAGAAGGTCGGCGCTCAGGTCCTCACCGTCGTGGAGCACCTGAAGCCGGCCAATGCTCCGGATGACTGTGCCGCGTCTCTCCACTTCAGCCGGCTCGGTAGCCGGCAAGGGCGATTGGGCACCCTCATGAGGCGCGGGCATCGCCTCGTCGCTTGCCGCCAGGATGGGTCCGGGGCTGGCTGCCGTTCGCCGGTGGGTGCCCCGGCCGGCGGCAACCGCGGCCAGTCCGGCCGCCCCGAGGACGACGAGCAGGGCGCTCAAGCTGCCGCCCAGAATTGCACCGGCCAGTGCTCCCAGCGCCACGCCGGCCCAGATGACCACCGAAAAGACCCGCCCGTGCAGGAAGAGGTAGGCGGCCACTCCGACCGCCAGGTAGAGCAGGCCGAAGAGATCGCCCGTCAAGAGCAGCCCGATGCCGATCAGGACAGCGGCGAGCGAGCCGGCCGCCAGGACCCAGCCCCTCAAGTCATCGGGCAAACCGAAGAGATCTCTTGCCTCCGGCTCCGCCACGCTGCTCTCATCCTCCAACCCTTGCTGACCTTTGGGGCGCCGTTGGCCGAAAGGATATAGGGCGCCAGCCTGGTTGACCAGCATCAGAGTCTCTCCTCCACTGGGTGCTGCTGCTGCCTCTGTTGTCGGCGGAGCTCGCGTCCCAGCCGCCGGCTGACAGCCTGGGAGGCCCGGCTTAGGATCGCCGGACCAAACATGAGTGGGTCTTGGGGGAGCGGCATGCAGAGGGCGGCTTCAAGCACCTCCACCAGCAGCTGCTGACGGATGTCGTCGCTGCTGATCGCCGGCGGCACCGGATACAGGTCGCGGAGGCGGCCCTCCACCGCCGGCGCCATCAGTGTCAGGACGACCGGCGCCCAGATTGAGCGGCAACCTGAACGGTAGGCCTTGACCGCCGCGGCCAGCGCCAGTCTGTCGTCTCTGCAGAGAGTGAAGACGCGCAACCGACGAGTCCCGCTGGGGACGCCAAGGTCATCGCAAAGTGCCAGGTGGTCGGCTAGCGCGGGGCTGGTCGGCATGGGCTTCCTCCTGTCTGGGTGATGCCCAAGACGCTAGATCTGGCCCGTCGTCCAATCGTCGTCTGGCCGTCCTCCGCCCGTCGCCTGGGCGGCGGCGTTTGATCTCACTGGTTCAGACGACGTTGGGCTCAGCGTCGTCTGAACGTCGAAAGTTGGCTGGACGACGCCGGAACGGCTTGCTCGATGTGCATTTAAGGAGATGTGAGGACCACTCATCGGATCCAGGTCCGGCTCGAAGAGGAGCTGCTCGCTCAGCTCCGGCGCTTCGCCAATGACTCTGGCCTCGGGCTCAGTCCAGCCCTTCGCCTCCTCGCCGCCCGCTCTCTCCAGGCTGCTGGCCGAGAGGTAGGCGGTCCTTCCGCTGCCGGCGAACGCGCCAGCCTGGCCGCACTCCTCGCCGCCGAGCACGCCCTCCTGCTCACCGCCTCGGTGCTGCCTGAGGGGGAGCGTCGCATGGCCGCTCTGGCCGAGCGGGCTGCGTCCGCGGCCGAAGACCGGCTGGCTCTCTTTTCCGACCAGCCGGCAACCGACGGCGGCGATGAGTGACCGCGTGATCCTGGCCGTGAAGTACACGCCGGCCAGTGCACCGAGTGTGGCCCAGCGGGCGGTAGGCGGCTTCTTGCGCTATGTCCAGTACCGCGACAAGCACGCCGAGGCTACGGACGCTCCTCCGGAGCCACGCGTGGGCGGCTTGCTGAAGTACGTCGCCTATCGGGATCAGGGCGCTCCGGAGGGTCGGCTCTTCGGACCCGAGGGAACGGTGGGCGACCAGCAGAGGCGAGAGTTCGGCGACTTCGTGGCTCGCTCCCTCAAGGGCTCCAAGCCACAGGTCTCCTGCGGTGCCAGTGGCGGGTTGACCGATCGCCGCCGGGCGGTCTATCGGTTCGTTCTCTCGCCGGAGCATGCCGAGGGTCTCGACCTGCGCCGGCTGACCCGGGCTGCCATCGGTCGCCTCGAGACCGACAGCGGTGCCGACCGTCTGCGATGGATCGCGGCTGAGCATCGCAACACCGCCCATCCCCACGTGCACACCGTGCTTGCCGGTATGTGGCAGACAGCCCCTGACCAGTACCGATCCCTGGTCCTCAACCCCCGGCGGCTGGCGGCGATGAAGGAGGAATTGATGCTTGAGATTCAGCGTCAGCGCGGCGCCAACCCCCGCCAGCCAGAACAGCCTCGAGGGTCGGCAAGGCCTCGGCTTACGGTCCATGGGAGGCCGGTCCCAGCGGCACTGCCGGGACTGAAGACACCCTCTATCAGAGCGCACTCCCGGCCGCGGGTCCATCGAAGGGTCACACTCTCCGCCTCCGCCCTGCTCCGGGCTGCCGCCCGGCGCTATCGCTGGCGGCTGCAGCGGCAGGTCGAAGAAGAGCAGCGGCGTGCTCGCGAGGTGTCGCGCTGATGAGCGAGGTGTCCAGCTTCGCGGCGGCCGCAATTGGGTTCTTTGGCTGGTGCGCCAGGGCCTTTCTGCCCTCCTGGCTGATAGGAAGCTCCTCTCCACACAGCCACGGAACCAGCCGCTGGGCGAGTGTCTGGGAGCGGCGGCTGCTGGGCCGATCTGCCAGGCCGGAGCAGATGCACGGCGATGGGGTGGTGCTGGGCTGGCTTGGCGGCCGGCCCCTCCAGTCCCCAGCCGAGGACAACGTGCTCCTGCTTGGCGTCCAGCGGTCGGGCAAGACCTCCACCGTCGTGGTCCCGACCCTACTTTCGTGGGCGGGCGCGCTCGTCGCCACCTCGACCAAGGAGGAGCTGGTGGCCATGACCGCTCACCGACGCCGGAGCCGGGGACCCGTCTGGGTCTTCTCGCCCCTCGATGTCGATCACTCCTGGATTGAGCAGCTGGGTCTCAAGCCGGCGACCTGGAACCCGGTCGCCGCGGCCAGCAACTGCGCGGTGGCGGCCGAGATCGCCGACCACTTCTGCGCTGAGGGCAAGCGTGGCACCTCAGCCCACTGGTATCTCTCGGCCGCCAACCTGATCACCGGACTGCTGGTCTGCGAGCAGGAGCGTGGCGGCGACATGCGCTCGGTCCTGGCCCGGTTGAACCGTACCTCCATGGCTGAGTACCTGGGCGTGTCCGAGGCTGTCGAGGACTCGACGGCGTCCGAGTTGATCTTCGGCTTTGTTCAAACGCCGGAGAAGGAGGCTGGCTCGATCGCCTCCACCGCCCGCTCCTCGCTCTCGCTCTGGATCGACGACCGCATTGCTCAGGCCACCGCTACCAGTTCGACCCAGCTTGATCTGGATGAGCTGCTTGAGTCAGGCGGGAGTCTCTATCTGGTGGCGCCGGCGGAGGATGCTGAGCGCTGCCGGCCTCTCTTCTCGGCGTTGCTCCAGACGCTCCTGCGCAAGGCCACCAGCCGTGCGCGAGCTCAAGGCGGCGTGCTAAATCCTCGTCTGCTGCTCGCTCTGGACGAGGCGGCCAACTTTGCCCGCGTGCCGCGACTGGCCGGCTACGCCTCAAGCGGGCCCGGTCAGGGCATTCAATTCCTTCTCTGCTTTCACGATCTGGCTCAGATCGAGGCCAGCTACGGACAGGAGGAGTCACGCACGATCTGGAACAACTGCCGCGCCCGGCTCCTCCTGCCGGGCCAGGGCGACCTGAAGACGCTGGAGCAGTTCTCCCGCGCCATCGGCGACGAGACGCGGATCTACCAATCGCAGAGCGAGGGCGAGCGCCACAACCGGCGTTCTGAGCAGCGAAACGGACGGGCCTTGAGCTCAGTCGATGAGCTGCGCCGCCTGCGCTCTGCCGTCCTTCTTTATGGCAATGCGCCACCGGCTCGCCTTGAGATGCGCCGCTGGGATCAGGTTCCAGCCTGGCGGCAGCAGGTGCTGAACCCGCCCTTAGTCCGTTTGTCGCGGCGCCAACCGGCGTCGTACGACCCGACAGCCCAGCCGAGGGGCTGGTGAAGGAGGTTGCCCATGCGTGCTCTGCTCGCCGATGTCTCCGTCACTCCGGACTTCTCTGGACTCCCACCCAACGTGCTCCACGGCCTCCAGCATCTGACCAACAACGCGGCGGCGGTTCTCATGCTCATCTCCGGCCTGGGCATCGTGATCTCGCTGATCATGCTGGTCTTGGCCAGCTGGACCAGCAACCCGCAGCTCAGCGATCGCGCCAAGGGCGGACTTGTCGTCTCGATCGGGGCCATGGCCCTGCTCTACATCGGTGTCGCCGTCGCCAACTACTCAGGACACCTCTTCCAATAGATGGCGCCTCAGTACCCAACCGGCACCGACTACGTGCAGGAGTTCATCCTCGCCCTGGCCACCTGGGCCTCAGCCAGCGCCCGCGCCGGCCTGGCTTCGCTGCTCCAGTCCTTCGGTGAGAGCACCGAGCCTGACTACCTGGCCATCGTTCCCGTCTACAACCGGATGCTGGCGATCGCGCTGCTGGTCGTCGGCGCTGTGATCGCCGTCGGCCTCGTCGAACACATCCTGGGCGGCCAGATGGGCCTCAGCTGGAATCTCATTCCCCGGGTGCTGATCGCGGTCTTCTTCGCCTTCGGCGGCCTGAGCCTCGTCCAGTACATGTCTGCTTACGCTGCCCTGCTGGCCACCGCCTGGTCGCCCGACCTGGCCCAGTACGCCCAGAGCCTGACCGACCCCGCATCGGTCGATCACCTGAGCCGCAATGCCAGTGCCGGCACGCTCGGAGCGCTGATCTTCACAGCCTTACTCACGATCCTCATGGCGGTCATAGTCCAGCTGGAGCTCCTGGTCAGGGCGGCGCTGATGCTGACGGTGACCGCCTTCATTCCTTTGGTCTGTGTGCTGGCCATCTGGCCCAGGATGACGGCCGCCGCCATCCACTTGGCTGAGTTCCTGGTCGGGCTGATGCTCTCCAAGTTCGTGGTCGCGACAGTGATCTACATCGGCTTCGGTCTGGTCATCCCGGCCATGCATGGTGCCGGCTCGGTCGACGGCAAGGCGGGCTGGTTGAGCACTGGTCTGGCCATCCTGCTGATCGCCACCTTCTCGCCGGCGATTCTCTTTCAGGCGCTCCGCTTTGCACATGGGAGCGCGGGTGGGATGGTGCGGGGCTGGGGCGCCGGTGCCATCTCGATGATGGCCATGGGCTCCATCGTCCGCCTCGGCAGTGGACTCGGCAGAAGTGTGGTCACACGCCTCAGGCGCCGGATCTCTAAGAGTCGGTCGCCCAAGCCCAATACGTCGTCAGCTTCGGGCCCTGACAGCTGATTCCTATCTCTCTGTAGCGGCGCGGAGGGGTTCGGGGAACCGGCGCCGCACCCGGTTCCCCGAGAGCGGGAGTTCAAGGCAGACCAAACAAAGCCTTGGCCCAGTGGGGTGAGGGTCGGGCGTGGATCGCCTTACCTCCCCGCTGCGCCCAACTCGGTATCAGCTGCGGAAAGCTAATCACTTGAGGAGGAGCAATGGAACAGACACGAGTTTCTGAAGCAGGCATGGAGCGTCCGGTTCAGCCCTTCGTCCGTGCCGAGCTTGGTGATGCCCGAACGATCATGGCCACGTTGCCCGCTGACTCGGTCGACTGCTGCATCACATCGCCGCCCTACTGGGGGCTGCGCGACTACGGCCTGGAGCCGCTGAGCTGGGGCGGCAGCCCAAGCTGCGCGCACCGGTGGGAAGCTGACAGGTGCGCGCCTTGCGGCG
>JAABUZ0100008370.1_pt1 | contig 12182 bp, 14 predicted proteins | sample 5562091 | NCBI WGS metagenome assembly JAABUZ01 (sample SAMN12813069, study PRJNA571459) | rock metagenome | isolation source: Antarctica rocks | place: Antarctica: Victoria Land, Linnaeus Terrace sud | collected 2015-12-21
TCGCCCGGTACGCGCTTCCGGCAACCCGCCGCCGCTCCCGTCCAGGGGCTACGGCACCAGCCGGTCAAGGTAGCGGGGCAGCCACTGCACGAAGAGCGTCGTCGCGTCGTCCTGCAGCTTGCCGGTCAGGTGGCGAAGGATCGCCTGCTGCAGCCGGCGCATGAACTCCGGCGTCGGAAGGCCCGACGAGCCTCGCGGGCGGCGAACTCCGCCAGCCGGGTCCGGCCGGACTACTGGCGGCGGCTTTCACTAAAGGTGGCCGAGGACCCAAGCGCGAGACCATTCGTTTATACGCCGCCAAGGTTAGGACTAGCTGTGTCGGCGTCGATTGTGAGCGGCGGCCCGTTAACAATAGGTGGTTTGACCTTTTGTCCTTAGTCCGACCCGTCGATTCTGATCTGTCTCAGGATCTCGTGACCTTAGGCGATGCGGCCCAACTACGCTTGCAAGGCCTTCGGGCTTCAAGGACGAAGACCCGCTACCCCTGCGGGTAGGGGCAAAGCGTCAGGCCAGCGCAGTCGGCGGTGCGTCGCTCCAAACCGAGGCCAGTCGTGCCCCAGGGCCGCATACGACGGCGCAGACCGACGCACTGGCGGCGGCTGGCTGTGAGAAGACCTTCACCGATCACGCGTCCGGGACGCTGGCCAAGCGCCCGGCGTTGGACGAGGCGCTGGGTTACCTGCGCGCCGGCGACACCCTGGTGGTGACCAAGCTGGACCGGCTCGGACGCTCGGTGCGCAACCTCAAGCAGATCGTCGACGACCTGCAGGCCCGTCACGTCGGGCTGCGGGCGCTGTCCCAAGGCATCGACACCACCACCCCGGGTGGCCGGCTGTTCTTCCACATGCTCGCCGCGATCGCCGAATTCGAGCACGACCTGATCGTCGAACGCACCCACGACGGGCTCGCCGCGGCCCGGGCCCGCGGCCGCAACGGCGGCCCGAAGTTCAAGATGACACCCAACAAGATCGCGCAGGCGCGGGCGATGTACGACGACGGCAAGCACACCGTGCAACAGATCGCCGACACCTTCGGGGTGTCCCGGCCGACGGTGTACCCGCACCTGACCGACCGCGGCGCGGCCACCGCCGGGCCGACGCGGTAGCCCGAGGGCGGCGATGGCCTCGGCGCGCGGCCGACCTTGAAGGACAAGGCTGCGCTGGTCCGCCAGCACCTCGCCGGCGGCCTGCCGCTGAGCCGATTTGCCGAGGCGGCTCAGTCAGCTGGCTCGGAGTTCGACGTCGATGCGGTGGGCGTCGACCGGCGCGGCGGAAGCATCCGAGGGCTCCACTAAGGCGAGTAGGTACTCGCGGAGCGCATCGAGGAGGAGTTCTTGCGCCTCGTCCTGGGTGGGGGCGGCGGTGATGACGCCGGGCAGTTCGGCGAGCCGTGCCTGGACCCAGCCGTCCTCTACTGACTCGAACACCGCGGTGTAGGACAGCTTGCTGGTCACCTGCACACGGTAGCGCTATCCATCTCCCATGATCGCGCTGACGACGAGGACGGAGCACGGGTTGATCAGCTTGCGAGATCTGGAACGGCATCTGCGTGCCCACGGCTGCGCACTGGCCCGGGAAGGTGGCCGGCACAGCATCTGGGAAAACCTGCAGGTCGGTCGGCGCAGCAGCGTCCCGCGCCACCGAGAGTTGCCGCTGAGTACCACGCGGGCGATCTGCGACCAGCTCGGCGTCCCGCGGCTTCGTTGACAACCGCACCATCAACCCCCGGGGGCTGGCGCTACGCTCCGGCGCCGTCGACAGCCAAGCCGCGCAGGGCCTGCTGGTCAGAAGGTTCCCGGAGAAGGCAGCCCCGCGATCCGGGAGAGCAGCAGACGAACCAGGTTGTAGGCGAAGGTCGCGTCCTCGATGCCGACGGGAAACACCCGCCAACGCGCCGCCCGTCTCCGGTACGACGTGCCGTCCGCTGTGCAGGTAAGTACCCACGGCCAGGGTGAGTGCGTCGATGGCGCACGGTCCGGGCCCGGACCTAAGCCTGGCCGAGCGTTGTGGCGTACCAGTCCCGCAGGGCAGCGAGATCGGGGGCGGGGTAGATCACGGTGCGCAGGCCGAGGAACATCGGGCGTCTCCTTCAAGGGTCAGGCACCAGCATGGCCCGACCCTCTGACAGTCTCGAACTGCTTCACGACGCAAGGTTCGCTACCTGTACCGGGAGGCCCGCCGACCCGTAGATAACCTCCTCCTTTATCTACCAGTGTCCTCGTGCCGCCGGGTTTCGGTGGCCAGAGCGTTCTCTATGCGCGTGACGGGGGCTTGCAGCCGTTCTAGCCGGGCGGGCAGGTCTTCCCCTTCGGGGGCGGGATCGTTGGTGACGCGGCGGATGAAGTAGGCGGCGACTGCTGCGGTGATGACGCCGAACAGGCTGACACCGGCACCGATCAGGAGGACCGCGGTAACCCGACCGCCGAGCGTCACCGGGTACCGGTCCCCATACCCGACCGTGGAGACAGTCGTGACGGCCCACCACAGCGCGTCGCCGTAAGTACGGATGTTGGCGCTGCGGGCGTGCTGCTCAAACTCGAGGATGGCAACGCTGCAGGCGAGCGTCAGCGTGGCAGCCAGGACACTGACATAAGCGACAGCCCGGGTCTGCAGGCTCGCCTGCGCCTGTCGGTTCGCACCGGTTGAGGATGAGTCCGAACCGTACCAGACGGGTGGCCCGAGCCAGGCGAAGCGGACGGAGCATAGGCAGCGCGACGAGGGCCAGGTCGAGCAGGTTCCCGCGGATGAAGGCGGTGCGGTTGCGCGCGAGTCCGAGGCGGGTCAGGTAGTCGGCGATGAAGACCGCCCATACGCCATAGTCGATAACGTCGAGCCCCGCGCGCTCTGCTCTGCCGAGCTTGGAGATCTCGGGAAGCACGAGCACCGGAATCAGCAGTACGGACAGTGCCAGCAGCGGAATCTCGGCCGCCTCGGTGTATGTCATAGCGCGGCGAACGCCAGCGGGCACTGCTACTGCCTCGGTCGCTCGGACTCATTCCCGTCAACCTCATGAGGCCAGCCTGACACCGGGAAGCTGCCAGCGGCGGGCTGGGACGGGCGCCAGGTTAGCCGGTTAGGCTCTTCTACGAAGACTTCAGCGTCCACTCGGCAAGAAACAAACCGACGTGCGAGAACGCCAAGACAAAGTAGGTTTCAGAGCCTCCTTTCCTAAGGCCCCGCGTCTACCGGTCGTAACTCCCCCCCGTGGTGAGAACAAGCCCCCGGTCGCCCACCTGAGTGGCTGTAGGTCTCGTCACTGCATTCGTCGATGTAGCCCGCACCGTTCGGGTAATTCGCAATGCAATCGAAGTAGTTGCAGAAGTCTGATGGAAACGTGTATATGAGCCCGCCTCGGCCGCAGAAGTTGTAGCCATCGGGATTGGCGGGTGCTCCACAAGTGGCGGCTACCGGTCGAGCGGGTGGAGCTGGTGGTGTCGTCTGCACGGGTTGCGCGGCGGGTGGAGGGAGGGCCGGTGTCGTCTGCACGGGTTGCGCGGCGGGTGGAGCTGGCGGTGTCGTCTGCACGGGTTGCGCGGCGGGTGGAGCTGGCGGTGTCGTCTGCACGGGTTGCGCGGCGGGTGGAGCTGGCGGTGTCGTCTGCACGGGTTGCGCGGCGGGTGGAGCTGGCGGTGTCGTCTGCACGGGTTGCGCGGCGGGTGGAGGGGGAGTTGGTGCTGGCGGTGTCGTCTGCACGGGCTGAGCGGCAGCACTTGATGAAGGTGTCTCTACGAGGGGGGCGCTGGGGGCGGCAATCTGCTCAGGCCTCGACGGTGCCGGCGTACTGGAAGGCGATTTAGTCGTGAGCGTTGAGTTAGCCGCTGGAGATTGTTTCTGAGCGGGGGCCAGAGCCGCACCTATTACGAGCAGGATGAGTCCCGCGGCAAGGGCTAGCGCGGCGTGTTGACGCTTGCGCAAGCGAGCCCAGTTGACGCGCCCTCGAGCGAGGCCGATGACGGCGACAATCATGGTCACGAGGCCGGCAAGTGCTAGGGCTACGGCCATTGATTCCCCCTATTGCGACTAAGCGCGCTGCCGATCCCGGCCTCCGGCTCAGAGCCTGTGCAGCAGTTCTTGAAGACCGTCTGCGTTGCCGTCTTCGGCGAGGACCCTTTCAATGTCGGCTCGCGCCTTGTCTGTTTGTCCGAGCTCGAGGTACCCCCGGGCGTGCTCGAGGCGAGCCTGATGCCGAGGGCCTGCAGCACGCGAGGGGTAGCGCAGAGCTTCCCGGCACGCTTCTATTGCTGCTTGCGGATGCTGCAGGGCGCGTAGGGCGGCAGCGCGAGTCGTCAGCAGCAGGACTGCCACGTCGTCGGTGTTGGTCACGCCTTCGGTCAGTTGCAGCGCGCCACCTGGCCGGCCCGTCTGGACAAGCAGTCTGCCGCGCAACAGCCGAGCCACCGGACTGTCGGGCAGACCGTCGGCCACGTTCAGAGCCTGCTGATCGTCGCCTAGCGTTTCGAGCACCGAGCAGAGCAACAGGCCGACAAGTTCCCGGCCCAGCGGTAGGGAAGTCGTGACGCCCGAGAAGGACACGCCGACGCGAACCTGTGAAGCGTAGGTGCGCACGAACGGGTCCGCGGCTGGGTCGAGGCCTGAGAAGTAGACGGAGCTAAGAACGGTCACGCGATCCGCTGCGCTGATCCCGTGACCGAGTACGCCGGCGAGTGTGTCGGCGGCAAGACCCAGCGAGGGGGTGGTTTTCCTGACCTGACTCATTACCGGAAGCCAGCTTTGACTCGGGGCGTGTGCAACAGCCTGCTGAAGGGCCTGCCACAGCAACTTCTGCGGCTTCGGGGCAAACAGACCGGGCTTTGGCTGTGGGGTCAGGTGCGCCGAGTCGGGCGGCGTACTGGTAATCGCTCGTACCGGAGCCCGGCGAGTCTTGGCTTTGCTCGCTCCACCCGATTGGGTCTGGTAACGCAGCCCGCTACCCGGTAGTCCAACGGTCGAGGTCCGCCGGCCTGCGGAGTTGACTGTGTATCTCGCACCCTTGCTGCCGACAGAGGCGCTGACTCCTCGCTTGTTGAGGTTGAGACGTACCCCGCCGATCTTGACCGACTTGCGATACCTCAGTCCCACGTCCACCAGCCCCCATGGCTCAAAGCCGGCGCGAGCCAGCCCAGCACTACGTTGAAAAGCCCGCGGCAGCTTCTCGTGTAGGAACCGCCGAGTCAAAGGGTCGGGATCGAACACCCGGCCTGCTGACGCTAGGCGGTTCGGGTGGCTATGTAAACCGATGCCCGAACTACGGCAATGACGGGAACGTGGCGCACGACACGGCGACGGCACACCCTTCCGAGACCCAGACCTACACCACCCGGCGGGACTCACCCGGGGCCGACCACCTCTAGGCCAAGGCTTCTAATACGACCGTATTTGCTACGTCGGTGGGGGTGTAGCGGAATCCGCGCGTTGCACGAGATACGGACGCGCCAGAACTGTGTTGCAGATTCAGGGTGTCGCAAGTAGGGCTGGCAGAGGGTTCCGCTACGTTGCCGGCCATGGGGTCGCTGATCGGGTATGCGCGGGTGTCGACGGCTGAGCAGTCGGTGGATCTGCAGACCGATGAGCTGATGGCGGCGGGTTGCGTGACGGTGTTCACCGAGCAGGTCTGCGGTGCGGTGGACCGCCGTCCGCAGCTGGACCGGGCGCTGGAGCAGCTGCGGGCCGGGGACACGCTGGTGGTGTGGCGGCTGGACCGGCTGGGCCGCAGCCTTCGGCACCTGATCGACACGGTCACCGGGCTCGACGCCCAAGGGGTGGGGTTCCGGTCGCTGCGCGAGAGCATCGACACGACGACCTCGGGTGGCCGATTGGTGTTCCACCTGTTCGGGGCGTTGGCGCAGTTCGAGCGGGAGGTCATCCGGGACCGCACGGTCGCCGGTCTGGCGTCGGCTCGGGCCCGGGGCCGGGTCGGGGGACGGCCACCGAAGCTGACCGCCGACCAGGTGCGGACAGCGCGGCGGCTCTATGAGGAGCGTGCGTTGACGGTGGCCGAGATCGGCGGTGTGCTGGGGGTCAGCCGCACCTCGATCTACCGGGCGTTACACCGTGACCTTGCCGGGGTGCCCGGCGGTGGGGGAGGGCAGCAGCGGCGCCGCCGGACCGCGGCGCCTGCCGCACCTGGGGTGGCGGCGGCTGGGGCCGGGTCGTGACCCGGCTGGTGACGGTGCTGGTCACCCTCGCCGTGCCGCAGGAGGCTGACGCGGAGGACGCCGCGGCGTTGGTCGCCGACGCCGCGGTGTGTACGGCGCTGGAGGTGGTGTCCACGGCCGGGGTCGAGGGTCACCTGCCGGTACCGGGCAGCCTGGTTCAGCACCGCCGCGGCCAGCCGTGGCGGGTCGAAACGGTGACGGCAGAGGGTGGCATTCTGCGCAACCTGGCCGGTGACTGGGCTCGGATGCCGCTGACAGCCCTTGAGCCGGACCAGGTCGATCGCACCGTCTCGAGTACCAGACAGGGGGATTGAGCCGCGGTGGGCGGCGACCGGCTGGCTAGTCAGTACGGGACGTGCGACGGCAAGCCTGCCCTGGCCCGCGAGACCGGCGCCGGAAGCTGGCAGGTCAAGGTGCACGACCCGACGAACCTGTCCGCTGGGCACGACGGGTGGGTTCTGCTGGGTATCCGGTGGGCCACCCTGGACGCGGCCTGCACAGCGACGGGGTTCACCTACCGGCGGTGAAGCGACAGCCCACGGCGCGGCACCGGACAGCTCTGTCCGTAACGATGCGCCGGAATGCCCGGTATCAGGAGGTGCTGGCGCTGGTGTCGGTGGTCCAGGGATCGTGCTGTTGATGAAGGTGTTGCGCCGCCGCGGGCTCCGAGCGCCCGGAGGATGGGCCTGTCCTCTAGGTCAAGAACCTTTCGGCGCAGTCCGAGATCTTGGGTATGACGTCGGTGTTCGATGTGCTGTCCGCTGGTTCGGTTCGTAGCGTCTTCCAGCCGATTGTGGAGCTCGACGGCGGGGCTGTGGTGGCGTATGAGGCGCTGGCCCGGGGACCGGAAGGCCCGCTGGCGACCCCGGACGCGCTGTTCGCTGCTGCCCGCGAGGCGGGTTTGCTGGCCGAGCTGGACACGGCGTGCCGGACGGCTGCGTTCCGGGGGGCGCTGGAGCAGGGTCTGCTCGCACCGTTGACGGTGTTCGTCAACGTCGAACCCGAGGTGCTTGACAGTGCCCCGCTCGATGACCTGCTCGCGATCGCCGGGTCGGCCCCCGGTGAGCTGCGCGTCGTCATGGAGATCACCGAACGGGCGCTGTCGGTGCGGCCCGCGGATCTGCTGCGCACCGTGGAACGGGTCCGCGAGTTCGGGTGGGCGGTGGCGTTGGACGACGTCGGCGCCGACCCGCTGTCGCTGGCGTTCATGGCGTTGCTGCGTCCCGACGTGGTCAAGCTCGACCTGCGTCTGGTGCAGGAACGCCCCGGCTCGGACGTCGCGCAGATCATGAACGCGGTCAACGCCTACGCCGAGCAGACCGGCGCCCTGGTGCTGGCGGAAGGCATCGAGAACGAGCAGCACCTGACGATGGCCCGGGCGTTGGGCGCCCGGCTCGGGCAGGGCTGGCTGTTCGGCCGGCCCGCCCCGAGGGCCGCGACCGCCCGGCCGGTCGCCGAGCTAGCCCTGCCGACAGCTGCCCCGCCTGCCAGTACCGAGCTGTCACCGTTCGAATGCCTGCCCGGCGACGTCCTACTGCGCCGCTCACCCAAGGCGCTGCTGATCGAGCTGAGCAAACAGCTCGAACGCGAGGCGATGAGCCACGGCCGGACCTGCGTGGTCGCCGCCACCTTCCAACAGGCCCGGCACTTCACCCCGGCCACCAGGGGTCGCTACCGCGACCTGGTGGCCCGTACCGGGTTTGTCTGCGCGCTGGGTGAGGACCTTCCCCCCGAGCCACTGCCGGGGGTGCGGGGCGCGACGCTGGCGCCGGGCGACCCGGTACGCGGGGAGTGGGACGTGGCCGTCGTGGCCCCGCACTTCACCGCCGCGCTGCTCGCCCGCGACCTTGGTGATGCCGGCCCGGACCTGGAGCGGACCTTCGAGTACGCCCTGACCTACCAGCGCGACACCGTCGTACGGGCCGCCAACGCCCTGCTGTCCCGGGTCGCGCCACGGCTGCCAGCACCCCAGCAGGTGCCGCATCCTCAGCACCAGCCGGCCCCAGCAGCCCCAGCGGCCGAGGCGGCCGAGGCGGCCCAGGCGGCTCAGGCGGCGCTGGCCAGCCTGCCCGGGCTTGCTGCTGGCAGCGCTGCAGGAGCCGGTGCTGGCGCCGCCGGGGAGGCGCTGCTGCACCGCGCGCTGGCGGCCACCACCAGCGGGGTCACCATCGTTGCCGTCGACCACCCGGACCAGCCGCTGATCTACGCCAACTTTGCCTTCGAGCAGCTCGCCGGCCTGCCCCTCGAGCAGGCTCTGGACCGCAACTGCCGCTTCCTGCAAGGCCCGGACACCGACCCCGGGGCCGTCTCCCGGATCCGGGCCGCGGTCGCCGCCGGCCAGGAATGCCGGGAGACGCTGCTGAACTACCGGGGCCCGGACCGCAAACCGTGGTGGAACGAGATCTACCTGGCGCCCGTCACCGACGAGCACGGCACGGTTGTGCAGTACATCGGGGTGCAAAACGACGTCACCGCCCGGGTCGACGCCCAGCGGGCCGCCGGCCGGGAGCACGACCGGGCGCAGGGCTACCTGGCCCGCCTCGAGCAGCTCGCCTTCACCGACCCGCTGACCGGGCTGGCGAACCGCCGCCGGCTGCAAGAACAGTTCGAGGGCGCCGTGTGGGAGGCCCGCGCCGGCGGCACCGCCCTGGCGCTGCTGTTCCTGGACCTCGACGGCTTCAAAGCCGTCAACGACAGGCTCGGTCACACCGCGGGCGACGAGTTGCTGGTCCGCACCGGCCAGCGGCTCAAGGCCCGGCTGCGGCGTAGTGACTTGCTGGCCCGGCTCGGCGGCGATGAGTTCCTCGCCGCGCTGCCCGGCCTCGACGCCGGCGCCGCCCGCGGCGAGGCGGACCGCGTCGCCGCACAGTTGACCGCCGCTCTCGCCGAGCCGATGGTGCTCGCCGGCGAGCCGGTCGCCGTCACCGTCAGTATCGGCGTCGCCGTCTACCCCGACGACGGCGCCGACTTCGGTGCGCTGCTGCACCACGCCGACCTGCGCATGTACGCCGGCAAACACCCCACGCCCGCCGCCACCCGACCAGCACAGACCCGGCACTGACCGCCGGGACGGGGGCCCGCGGGTCAGAACGGCCGGTGTGCCCGGGGGCGAGCAGATAGCCCCGGACGCCAACTCGCCTGCGACACGATGTCAACTGGTTGAGTTGTGCTGGTAGCTGCTTCACGTGCGGCAGGCGGTGGACAGTTCGTGGCGAGCATCCGCGAGCTGCTCACTTCTGCCCGCGCGCAGGACGACGAGCCACGGGTGAGAGCAGGTCGGGGGCTGCGGGTGCTGCACCGCCTCGGACCGCACGCCGATGCAGACCAGGTCGCCGCCATCGTCGGGGTCCAGCTCGCTTTCGGGCTGACCGTCGGGTGGGCGACGTCGTCACCGGCGCGGCCGTTGCCGGCCGGCTCACGACCCGCTCGACGTCGTGCATGTGCACGGAACCCGCCTGCTGCACAGCGAGCGGTGCGGCCGCTAATGGTGTCGGTGGTGCTCCGCTGCCCGCAGATCGGTCCAGGATCGGTCGTGCTCGCGTTGGCTGTCCGCAGCAACTCCGCCGTGGGGGCTGTACCGCCACGCCAGTAACCTGTCGCGGCAGCCGCCCCCGTCACCCTGGGGCCAAGTCGAGTTGACACAGCCACAGCGGCGGCTCCGGCGGCGCATCACCACCACCGAATACCCGCCGGCAGCACCGTCAGCTCCACCAGTTCCGGGCCGTCCGCCGCCGGCGAGACCCGCAACCACTCGCGTCGTCCCATCACCGGCCGCGTCCTCCCGTCGCCCGCCGTCGTGCTTGAGCCCTCCCGGCACACCAACTCCTCGCCCACCGGCCAATCAGACAGTACGGAGCACCGTCCTGCATCCGCTCGACCGAGCGGCAGAGCGCGTGCGGGAAACCCCTACACCCGCCCACCCCTACATGGGGGGCGGCGCAGACGGGTCGGTCGGCGACGGGCCCGGCCGGGGCGAGGGCGGCTCGCGCGGGTCCGGCGGCAACGGGTCGGGTGGCAGCGGCTCAGGCGTTGGGAAGGGCGAAGGGATCGTCATCGGACCTCCGTCAGTGGCGGGATGGAGCACGATGAGTGTGCGGCCCCGGCGGGCGCAGGACCAGACCTGCCGGCAGCTCGCGATCAGAGCACCGGAAGCGGGGGCACTTCTCCCGCGGCGATCTGCCCTCGGTGGCGCTCGCCGCGGCCGGTCCGCGCCGCGTGGCACCTGGCGGCTGGCACCAGGCCTGTCCACGACTGGGCAGACGCCGGGGCCGGCGGCTGGCTTGCTGCCAGCGGCGGGGTGCCCCATCGTGCAGGATGTTGGTGCCGGGGTCTGCCGGTTGCCGCGCGCAGGGCCAGGGGGACCGACCGGTCGTCGCCCGATTTAGAGGTTGTTTATGCGTGTGCTGATGCTGGCTGCTCCAGGTGCCGGTAAGGGCACCCAGGGCGGGCTGATCGCCGAACATTTCGGGGTCCCGCACATCGCGACCGGTGACCTGCTGCGAGATCACGTCTCAGCTGAATCCGACCTGGGCCGGCAGGTCAAAGGGTTTCTGGACAGGGGAGAGCTGGTCCCCGACGGCGTCGTGCTGGACATGGTCCGGGAGGCGCTCGAGGCAGCAAAGAACGACTCCGGTGGCTACGTCCTCGACGGGCTGCCCCGCACGATGGAGCAGGCCCGGGCGGTTTACCGGATGAGCGTCGAGCTCGACATGACAGCCGACGTCGCCTTGTACCTGCAGGTCGGACCGGACGAGCTGATCAGACGGCTGCTGGCCAGGGCGCAGCAAGAAGGCCGCTCGGATGACACCGAGCAGGTCATCGCCCGCCGGCTTGCGCTCTACCGGCAGGTGACCGAGCCGATCCTGGGCTGGTATGAGAGCCGCGGGATCTTGGTGTCGATGGCGGCTGAGCGCCCGGTCGAGGACGTCACCCGCGAGGTCCTGGTCGCCTTGGAGGTGCTGCAGGCGGTCATGGGGCAGGTCCCGGACAGCGGCCGGCGTTCGATTGACCTGACCGGGTTGGACACCGCGTTCGGTGCCGGAGCGGAGCAGGGCCCCGCGGACGGCCGCTGAAGCGTAGGCCCGTGGGTGGGTGGCGTTTACCGCACCCGTGGCGTGGGGTGCTTGTACGGACGGGGGTTGCCCGCCTGGCCACCCAGCCGGGCGGCTGATGCAAGGAGGCCGGGACCGCGACCGGCTGCGGGGGATGAGGGGGTGGCGTGCTGCGAACGGGGGGAGTAGAACAAGCACTTGATCGGACGCAGCGTGGAGGTAGGGCTATGACGACGGGCAGTGATGAGACCGGGCATGTCACCGGTACCCAGGACAAGGACTACAACATCATCTGGTTCACCGAGGTGTGCCTGAGCAACGTGCTGCGGTTGGAGACCTACGCCCAGGATGCCGACCGTGACGGCGACACCGAGCTGGCGGGCTTCTTCCGCAAGGCGCAGGCCGAGAGCCGCAAGGGCGCTGAGCAGGGCAAGGCGCTGCTCAAGTCCCGTCTCAGCGGCTGAGCGCGCCGGGGACTGTGTAGACCCCGTTGGGAGAGTCGAGCTTGGGGTGGGTCAGGTCGTTGCGGATCTGCCCGAGGATCTCTGGCGCGTCGCCGTGCCGGCGCGAGCCGGGGTGGGCTGCCTAACGCTGCTGCTGGTATTGCCGCAGCTGCGGCAGGGAGGCCGGAACCTGGGTGTCGATGCTCGCCTGCCGGAGTAGTTCGCGGGCCAGTAGCTCGACCGCGGCCTGGGCCAGCTGCAGGCTCGCTTCGACGGCGACGCTCGTCGCGCCGGAAGCAGCGATGGCGTATTGCACGAGCCGGTCGAGTACCGGCCCGCGTGCGGGGTCGGCCCGTACGGCGGCTAAGCCCTCGGCATAGCCGACCGGGTCGGCGGCCCGCTGGGCGTTCCACCAGCAGGGCCGCCCGGTCTCCCACCGCTCCAGCTTGCGGGCCGCCCACTCGGGGTTCCCTTAGCAGCGGAGCGAATCTGGTCCCTTTGATCGCCAGGCTGCGACTCGGCTCTTGAGGTGAC
>JAABUZ0100008371.1_pt1 | contig 12181 bp, 11 predicted proteins | sample 5562091 | NCBI WGS metagenome assembly JAABUZ01 (sample SAMN12813069, study PRJNA571459) | rock metagenome | isolation source: Antarctica rocks | place: Antarctica: Victoria Land, Linnaeus Terrace sud | collected 2015-12-21
CACGCTGCTGGCCCACGATCAGGCCACCGCACCGGCCGGCCTCGACCAGTTCGACATACAGGTCGCCTGATGTGGTGGCTTTTCATGACATCTCTACTGTTTAAAGTTCGCTTGACAGACTACTAGTATGCGACGGCGACGGCGACGGCGACAGCGGCGACGGCGACGGCGACGGCGACAGCGGCGACAGCGGCGACAGCGGCGACAGCGGCGACAGCGGCGACAGCGGCGACAGCGGCGACAGCGGCGACAGCGGCGACAGCGGCGACATGAGTGGTATTCGGAGCTACGATTCGCGCGCCGACCACCGTGCCGACCACATGGGCGGCGGCGGTTAGCGGCGGCGCGGCGGATCCCAGAGGCGGCGCAGCGACGCCTCGAGCAGCGCCTGACGCGCGGCCGCGCGCCCCGCGACGCCGTGGACGGCCCCCCCGGGGAAGGTCGAGGCGCTGGCGATATACAGCCCGCGCAGCGGCGTGTGGTACGGCGACAGCGCCGAGATCGGCCGGAAGACGAGTTGGTCCAGGGCATAGCTGCCGCCGCCCACGTCGCCGCCCACCAGGTTGGCGTCGCGCTCCTCGAAGCTCGCGGGCGAGATGACGTGCCGGGCCACGATGCGGTCCCGGAAGCCCGGCGCGAACAATTCCACCCGCGCCTCGATGCGCTCCACGTGCCGGTCGAGCTCGCCTTCCCCCCAGCGATACCCGCGCGGCGTATGCGTGTAGGCCCAGGCCGTGTGCTTGCCGGCTGGGGCGCGCGTGGGGTCGGCCAGCGACTGCTGCCCCAGGAGCAGCAGCGGGCGCGCGGGGAGGGCGCCCGCCGCGAGTTGCGCGGAGGCCAGCATGGCCTCGTCGGGCAGGCCGACGACGTGGACGGTCCCCGCCCGGCGCGGCTCCTCGGCCGTCCAGGGGATCGGACCCGCCAGCGCCCAGTCGAGCTTGACCGTCTCCGGCCCGTACCGATAGCGCCGCATCCGCGTAACATAGGTCGTGGGCAGGGCGTCGCCGGCCAGGCGGAGCAGCCCATGCGGCGTGACGTCGGCGATCACGAGGGGGGCAGAGACGGACTCGCCGCCGGCCAGGGCCACGCCGCCGACCCTGTTGTTAGCCGTGAGCACGCGCGCGACGCGCGCCCCGGTCCGCGTCTCGCCGCCGAGCGATTCCAGGTAGCCCACCAGCGCCGCGGCGAAACAGCCCGCGCCGCCCTCCGGGCTGGGCCAGCCGGCCGCATGGCCCAGGATGTTGAGGTAGGCCGCCGCGATGGCGCTGCCCGCGCCGTCGGGCGGCACGTCGCCGTGCAAGACGGAACCGAACAGCCAGGCGGTCGCGCCGGGGCTGCGGAACAACTCGGCCGTGAGTGCCGTCGCCGGCATCAGCAAGAGCCGCGCGAACTCGAGCGTCCCCGCGAGCTTGAAGGCGGCGGCCAGGCGCAGGCCGCCGACGACGGGCGGGAAGCCGCCGAGCATGGTGGCACGCACGGCGCCGAAGTGCTCCAAATAGGGCGCGGCGAAGGCACGCCAGCGCTCCCCGTCACCGGGGGCCTGGCGCTCCAGCGAGGCGGCCGTGCGGTCGAGGTCGCGGTAGAGCGCCACCGCGTCGCCGTCCGGTAACGGGTGCGCCATGGCGATCGGCGGGTGGACCCAGCGCAGCCCGAACCGCTCCAGGGGCATGCGCGCCCACACAGGCGAGGCCGCGGCGGCGGGGTAGACCGAGGAGAAGGTGTCGTGGTGGAACCCCGGCAGCGTCAGGTCGTCGGTCGCCACCGCCCCGCCCATTTTGTCGCGCGCCTCCAGCACGAGCACGGAACGCCCCTTCTCGGCGAGCGTGATCGCCGCGGCGAGCCCGTTCGGACCGCCGCCGACGACGATGGCGTCGTACCGCTTACCCCCCTTACCCCCCGTGGCCATGCGCTACCTCCTCGACCGCGTGCGTAGAGCCCATGACATCGACGGCCGCTGGCTCCCGTGGCGTCGTCGCGTCGTCGCCCCCCTGATCGACCGCGTCGTCCCCCTGATCGACCGCGTCGTCCCCCTGATCGACCGCGTTGTCCCGCTGATCGACCGCCAACGCGATCTGACGCAACATACTCTGTTCCGGCGCGCCCATGCCCCAGAAGGCCTGCTGCGCGTCGTAGCCCGCGCGCCGGTAGCCCTGGTCGACGTACCAGGGCATGGGATCCCACGTGCCGGCGGCGCGCAGATACGCCTGGCCGTCCTGTTCGTAGAGCAGCAGCCGGTTGCGCGCCGCGCCCATGAAGTGCCCGGCGTGCGCGGTGAGGTCGAAGGCCAGGATCGCGGTCGCGCCATCCGGAACTGGCGGGGGCTCATCGCGGCCGAAGCGCGTCATTTTATCGTTCAACGCGGAGACATAGGCGTCTAGCTCCGCCCGATCGTCACAGGTGACGAGGTTCTCGACGGTGACATACCCGCGGATGAAGATGGGCGTGCGCGACGTGGGATGGGCGACGACCTCGATCTCGAAGGTCTGACCGGCCAACCCACGCGAGCGCAGCGGCGTGAAGCGGCCCCCCTCGACGGCGTAATCCGGCCACGTCTCGACGCGCGACAGGGCGTCGGCGACGCGCTTGGCCGACGACACGGGGACGGGTGGGTAGGTGTGCCAGACCTGCTCCTTGCCGGGCGCGGTCGGCGGCGCTAGCTCGCCCAGGCGAGCGCCGCGCAAGCGCTCCTCCGGCCGGTACGCCGCGCGGTCGGCCGCGGACTCGAACGCGATCCCCCAGCCCCGCCGGTCAGGGTCGGCGTAGGCGGCGGGAAACCAGGGACCGAGTAGCCGCGCCGCCCCCGCGACGAGTTGGCCGCGATCGAGCGTGAGCCGGTCGGAGCGCCGGTTGTCGAGGAAGCGATCGGCGCCGAAGGCGCGATGGAAGGGCGCCACGTCCCACGCGCGGAGCCGGCGATATCCCGCGCGGCGCCAGTAGGTCGTGACGATGCAGGACGCCAGCCGCAGATCGTCGATGTCGCGCCATCCAGGCGGCCGGCGATAGTACGCGGCGTTGAGGAAGTCGGTGACCCAGCCGGCGGCGCCGGGGGCCGCGATCGACGAGCCGGACATGCGGGCGAAACTGATCATGGACGAACGGGCCAGGCGGTCCAGGGCGATGGCGGTCCCGGCCACCCCCGCCGCGCCCAGCAGCAGGTGGGCGCGCGGTCGCTGAATCATAAGACGCTCCTCTGTCCCCCGTGTTGCATCGCGGACCTGTCGAAGACGAAGGGGGCAGGACGGGACGGGGCGGCATCGTCGTGGGGCGCGGAATGTCCGCGTCTTTCCGCTACCGGTAGTGTATGGTAGGGTCGATTTATTGTCAATTAGCCGCGGCGGCGCTCCTATCGCGCGCGTCGCTCACGTCGCTCGTGGGTAAGGTGAAGAGGAATGTGGCGCCCTGGCCCGCCCGCGACTCGACCCAGATGCGGCCCCCGTGGCGCTCCACGATCCGCTTGCATGTGGACAGCCCGATCCCCGTCCCCTCGTACTCGTCGCGCGTGTGCAGGCGCTGGAACATCTGGAAGACGCGCTCGGCGTACTCCGGCGCGATGCCGATGCCGTTGTCCCGCACCCGCACGACCCACGCGTCGCCCTGCCGCGCCGCGTCGACGCGCACGTCGGGCGTCACGTTGGGCCGCGTAAACGTGAGGGCGTTGCCGATGAGGTTCTGGAAGAGTTGGCCCAGCTGCCCCGCGTCGCCGTGGACGACCGGCAGCGCGCCGTACTCGACCCGCGCGCCCGTGTCCGCGATGCGCGCCTCCAGGTTAGCCACGGCGTTCCCGACCAGGGCCGTACAGTCCGCCGGGGCGAACGCCTTGCCGCTCGTGCCGACGCGCGAGTAGTCCAGCACGGCTTTGATGAGGTCCGACATGCGCGTGGCGCCGTCCGTCGCGAAGGCCATGTACTCGTCGGCGGTCTCGTCAAGGACCTTGCCCCGATAGCGCCGCTGGAGCAGCTTGAGGTAGCTCGTCACCGTGCGCAGGGGCTCCTGGAGGTCGTGCGAGGCGACGTAGGCGAACTGCCGCAGTTCGGCGTTGCTGCGCTCCAACTCGCGCCGGTTCGCCTCCAGTTCCCCCTGTAGGCGCTGGCGTTCCGTCACGTCGATGGAGACGCCGCCGAGCAGCGTGCCGGCCGCCGTCCGCACGGGGAACTTGTAGCTCATCCAGTGGCGCCGCGCCCCGTCGGGGGTCGGGACCGTCTCCAGCGCCTCCAGCGGTCGGCCCCCGTCCAGCACCGCGCGGTCGTTGGCCCGATTCTGCGCCGCCACCTCGGATGTGAACCACGCGTCGTCGGTCGTGCCGTAGATGGCCTCCGGACGGACGGCGAAAAGGCGTTCGAAGGCGGCGTTGATATAGGCGAAGCGCCCCCTCTCGTCCTTCATGTAGGCGACGGCCGGCATATGGTCCATGAAGGCCGCGAAGCGCTCCTCGGAGAGGCGCAACTCCTCCTCCACCCGCTTGCGTTCCGTGATGTCGTGCATGGCGACCACCGCGCCCAGGGGGCGGCCCGCGCCGTCCTGGATGGCGCGCCCATTCGCGAGGAGCGTGCGCGCCGCGCCCCCGCCGGGCGCGATGACCATCTCGGCGTCCCGGACCTGCTCGCCCCGTAGCGCGCGGAAGAGCGGGACCTCGTCCATGCGCAGGGGCGTGTGTCCGTCGGCCGCATATAGGTCGTAACGGCCGGCCCATTGGTCCGGCGGCAACGGCTCCTCGGGCAGGCCGTGGAACGCGCGCGACGCGCGATTGAAAATCGAGAGCCGGCCGTCGGCGTCGCAGGCCACAATGCCGGCCTCGACCGTATCGAGCACCGCGCGCAGGAAGCAGCGCTCCGTGTCCAGCGCATCCTCGGCCTGCTTGCGCGCGTCGATATCGCGCGACGCGCACTGGATCTCCACCCCCCCGGTCTCGGGGTCGCGAATCGCCCGGCTGGTCGTCTCGAACCAGGTGTAGCGGCCGTCCTTGCGGCGCGCTCTGTAGGTCACCGTACCGGTCTCGTCGCCGGCCAGGGCCGTCGCGTGCGCGGCGGCGACGGCGGGGATGTCGTCGGGGTGGACCCATGCGTAGGCCGGGAGCGTCAGCAGCTCGTCGGGGGTGTAGCCGAGCAGGCGCTCACAGGCCGGCGAGGCGTAGAGGTAGACGCCCTCGGGCGTATGCCGCACTATGAGATCGGTGGCGTTCTCGGCCAGCAGACGGTAGCGCGCCTCGTCCACCCGCGGCGCGTCTTCCGCCTCGACCGCCTCGACGCGGGCGGTCATGTCGCGGCTGGCGCCGACGATACCCCCGATAGCGGGGTCGACGATCCGATTGCCGCAAACAGCCTCCAGCACGCGCCAGGCGCCGTCGGCGTGTAGGTAGGTGATCTTGGTCGTGCGGGCCATCGGTCCTGTCCTCGCTCTCCGCGCCGTCTGTCACACAGCGTGTGTCTATCGCATGTAAGTGTAGAGAGAGGGTCGGAGCGGAACAATCACCCGGTTGGGGGATAGCGCGGTAGAGCCCACGGGCTAGCCTATCAGGGTAAGGGACAGCTAGAAGGCGCCTCATCGCGCTCCGATGGCGCGGCGTGGACGCGGCGCCCGCAGACCCCGCCGGAGCGCGATGAGGCGCAGGACGAACGCGACGGCTGCGGCGATCCCGGCGGCGAGTGGTCCGTAGACGCGCATATGCTCGGCTCCGACGACGATCGCCGCCCCCAACACGGCCGGGATGGTGTACCACTCGCTATCGACCCGGAAAACCGCCGGGATGTCGTTGGCGAGCACGTCGCGCAAGATGCCTCCGCCGATCGCGGTGGTGACGCCGAGCGCGGCGGCCGGCGCCGGCCCGAGGCCGTGGGCGAGCGCCTTCGCCGTCCCTGTGACGCAGAACAACCCCAGTCCGGCGGCGTTGAAGACGAGGACGGCGGCCACGATCCGCTCGATGTGTGGATGCGCGAAAAACGTCAACACCGTGGCCGCCATCGGCGCGAGGAGGTAGCCCAGATCCGTGAAGGCCACCGGCGGGACCGCGCCGATGACGAGGTCGCGTATGACGCCGCCGCCGAGCGCCGTTATCTCGGCCAGGACGAGCATGCCGATGATGTCGAAGTCTTTGCGCACGGCGAGCAGGGCTCCGGACAGGGCGAAGACGAAGACGCCGACGAGGTCGAGGATCTCCTGCAACGTCGGGTTGACGACAACCGGCGGTATCATTCGGGAGAGATACGCGCTACCGCGCCCCGGTCGCCCACTGCACGACGTAGCGGCGCCACCACTCGTTGAGGCGCGGGCAAGCGGCGAGGGCACGCGCGGTCTCCACGTCCGCGTTGCCGCCGTGGGCAAAGCTGTTCGTCAGGGCAATGGTCCAGCGTGGATACGGGCGCTCGACGACCGCCACGGACGCCCCCGGCGTGATCAGCCCCTCTCGCAGCACGCGGCAGTACCAACCGGTGCGCCCGGTCTCGGCCACGCGCGCGGTCAGCCCCGCGATGTTCCAGCGCCGCTCGATCTTCCAGCAGGGATAGCGCGGCCCCGTGACCTCGATCAGCGCCTCGCCGATGGCGTAGGTATCCCCGACGCACGCCGTCTCTTCGGTCAGGCCGTCGACGGTAAAGTTCTCGCCGAAGCCGCCGGGGCCGATCTCTGTCCGCCCGACTTCCGGCCGCCAGGCGGGGTAGTGCGCGGCGGCGTACAGGAGGACCGCCTGGTCGGGCCGGCCGTGGTTCTTCGTATCCGCCTGGGCGTTGCCGTCGAGGTGCGTGGTGTAGAGCCAGCGCGGCTGCGCGCTCGGCGCGCGGACGAACGACGTCTCCCACGAACGCCCCCGCGCCCCGTCCGCATCATTCGCGCCACGCGCCCCGTCCGCATCGTCCGCATCATTCGCGCCGCCGTAGCGGTGCGGCGTCCTCACCTGCACCGAACGGAGGACCACATCCCCTGTCATCGTCTCCCTCCTCTACAGTGCTGTCCGCGCGTATCGCGTCGCATCGGGCACGCCGCGATACGTTACGACGACGATCGGCGGGCCTTTCGCAGTGTAACCGAACGGATAGGGTTCCAGAAAGCAAACGGAGCGGGCATAGTCATAGCCGCCATATGTCAATGGGACGCGACCGCGGCGACCATGATCCGTTCCACGACGCTCGCCTGGAGGGCCCGCGCGCCCGTGGGCGTGCCGACGGCGACGATCATCGCCCCAACCGCCGGCTTGTCCGCGATGGGACGACCGGTGGATGACTCGTAGACCGCGCGCGAGATATCCACCGCGAAGGTGGCGCCGGCGATGATGAACGTCGGGCACACGGCGCCCCTGGCACAGGAGGGGCGTTGAGCGGGCGTACGCACGACGATAGACATGCCGCGCGCCGCCGTAACCTGCCCCTGGATCACGGTTGGGGACGCCGCGGACCCCAGCGGCGCCGGCGCCGCGGCTACGGGGGCGCTTGACGCGCCAAGGGCCCCTGTCAGCGCAAGGCCTCGGGTCGTCAGCCCGACGATGAGGCGTCTCCGCGAACGTGTTGTCATAGCGCGCTCCTTCCCGCTCCTGTTCGTAACGCCCGGCGTATGCGGATGGGGCTCGCCCGCAGCTCCCGCGCCCAACCCGTACAGCCCCGCTTGGCGTTATGCGTCACAATGAAACGGGCGCGGCCCCCGCTCGCCGATCTGGCGTACAAACCGGCCACTCGGCTTACTGGGCATGTTACCCCGATGTCGCGTACACGACAACGCTACCTACAACGCGCGGCCCATGTGAAAACGGTCCCTGCTCGGTTATCCTTAAAGCGAGGGTTAAAATGAGTGCTATTAAGCGTATCCTCGTGCCCCTGGATCTCCATCGCGTGAGCGAGGCCAAGATGCCCGTCGCCGCGGAGCAGGCGCGCGCCTTTGGGGCCGTGCTCATCCTGCTGCACGTGTCCGCTCCGGCCGGCGCCGCGGCCGACGCCGTCTCGCCGACCGAAGCGCGCGCGCGGGCCTACCTCGACGCCATCGCGGGTCGGCTGCACGGGGAAGGGATCACCGCGCTCCCGCATATCCGCTTCGGGTCGCCCGTCGACGCGATCCTCGAGGAAATCGTGGCCCAGCGCGTCGACATGGTCATCCTCGGGAGCACGGTGCGCCAGGGTCTCTCGCGCCTGCGCCTGGGCAGCGTCGCCGAGGACATCGTCGCCAAGGCGCCCTGCCCCGTGCTCCTGGTCCGCCCGCCGCGCGGCCGGGTCCCCGAGGCGCCGGAGGTGCGCAGCTTCGCCGAGGACGCCGCGCGCGCGGGGCCCGTGGCGCCGCGCGAACTCGGTATCCGGGTCGTGGAGATCGCGCGCATCATCGGCAGCGTCGGCCGCGCCGACCAACTCGACGGCTCCTTCCGCAGCCGCACATCCCGGCGCGAGGACGACCAGCGCCTCGCGCGCCTGGCGCCGTTGATGCAGGAGGGCGATCTCTTGCCGCCGGTCGACCTGTATAAGCTCGGCTACGGATACTACGTGCTCGACGGCAACCATCGCGTGGCCGCCGCCAAAGAGGTGGGCCAGCTGGACATCGAGGCCCACGTCACCGAATTCATCCCCCTCGGCGATATGGACGCGCAGCGCGCGGCCGCCGAACGCCGCACGTTCGAACGCGTCACCGGACTCAAGCGCATCGGGGCGACGGCACCGGGGCGCTATCCGCAATTGGAACAGGTGATCCGCGCGTTCGCCCAGGAGCACGGGTTGACCGATCTATCCGAGGCGGCGCGCCGCTGGGAAAACTCCGTGTACCGCCCGATCGCCCAGACAATCCGCAAGCGGCGGTTGACCCGCGCCTACCCTGGTGAACGCACCGCCGACGTGTTCGTCCGCGTCGCACAGGCGCGCGATGCGATGCGGCGCGCCGAGAGCCACGAGGTCGCGTGGGACGACGCCCTGCGCCGCCTGCAAGACACCGCGCTCGGTAAAAACCGGAGCGGGAACTAGACCACGACGCCAAAGTTTGCGTCTTCTCAGCTGCGCCATTTTGCGTCGCATCGGCTCAAGCTAGGGGCAAGACTGGCCCCTGCTTATGTGGATAAGCGCCCGTATTGTGTGGATAACGGGGTCTAACGGTGGACAACTACGCCCCTAGACCGTGCATCGACGCGGCTGAACTGGGGACGAAAAGGGCACAATCGGCGTCCGTTTCTCCGTGACAGACAAGAACTGTCCACAAGGCCTCCTATCTATCCCCTTTTTATCCCCACCCTCTCCTACCCACGAAGAACGGTCTGTAGGCGCGAAAAAGCGGGTTATCCGCATATCAAGACGCCTACTACGACGGCTATGTATCCATACATATAAAGAGATATATAGAAGGACGACGACGTAGCGCCGGGGATAACCATCGCTACCCACGGGACAGACCTGTCGTCTTTGCTATGCGACCCCGCGCTGGTCCCCGCGACGATCGCGCGCGCTCAGGGTGGGCGCCGCCGATGGGTCGACGATACAGCCCCTGGCCGAGCGCCTGCGCAAGGAACGCCTGCTCCTGGTGCTCGATAACGTCGAGCAGGTGGTGGACGCGACGCCGCTCTTCGTCGGTGGGTGCGCGCTCGACGCCGTCGCGGAGATATGTGCCCCCGATATCCCACTCGATCCGCTGGATGGCGTGGGCGCGCTGGTCGAGCAGAGCCTGTTACGGCGAGACGACAACGCGGACGAGCCGCGCGTCGGCATGCTCGAGACGATTCGAGACTATGCGTGGGAGCGTCTGGTGGGTGAAGGGGAGGAGAGCGCGACGCGGCGCGCGCATGCGCTGCACTATCTGGCGGTCGCCGAGGCCGCCGAGCCCGCGCTGCACGATCCGACGGCCGGCGCGTGGCTGACGCGCCTGGAACGGGAGCACGATAACCTGCGGGCCGCGTTGGACTGGGCGTGGGAGGAGGACCAACTGACGCTCGCGTTGCGCCTGGCCGGCGCGTTGTGGTGGTTCTGGCATATCCGCGGCCATCTTAGCGAGGGCAGAGGCTGGTTAGAGCGGCTGTTGACGGCGGACGCCGCCGCCCCCCGCTCAGCGCCGACGGCTGTGCGCGTCAAGGCGCTCGTGGGGGCGGGATGGCTGGCTCACTATCACTACGACTATGGGCGGGCGGCGGAGCTCTTCGCGGAGGGCACGGCTATGGAGCCTTTCGTAACACTACCGCTACTTGCGCTCGGAGCCGGTGACCGCCGCGCTCACTCCAAGCGCGATATACACGCTGCCCGTGACATAGCGTTGGCTGCGTCGGAAGCGCGCATGTCTGCTCAACCGCTGGCCCACCGTCGAGCCAAGCACGGCGTAGAGGCTATCCGTACAGGAGGCCAGCAGCACGAACAGCACGCCAAACACGAGAATCTGCCCCGGCGCCGCTCCTCGGGCGGGCACAACAAACTGGGGCAGGAAAGCGTAGAAGAAGAGGGCTGTCTTGGGGTTAAGCAGATTCACCAGGAAGCCTTGCATACACAGTTGGGAGTAGCGTCGGGGCACCTGAGCCGGCCCCTCCTGGTCCCCGTGTCGCGCTAAGAGGGTGCGCACACCCAGATAGATCAGGTAGGCCGCGCCCACGTATTTCACCACACTAAACGCGAGGGCTGAGGTCAGCAGCAGCGCGGACAGTCCCAGGGCGGCCGTCCCCGCATGCGCCAGGCTCGCTAGTTCAATACCCACGACCGAGGCCAATCCGGCCCGCCGTCCCTGCGCCGCGCTGCGCGCGGTGATATATAAGACGGAGGGGCCGGGGATGAGCAGCAATCCCAAGGCTGCCAGCATAAAGAGACCGATGGTTGGCAAAGTCGGCATGACGGACATGTCCTTTTGCTCTCACAGGCGCTGAGTTTCAGTGCCAGCATACCAATTCCCACGTCCGCATGCAGGGGGTCCGGGTCTCCAAGGCCGAGCTTGTGGCGATGGCCGTGCAGGAGCTGCCCGACGATGCGACGCCAACCTTCGTGCGTAAAGTGGAGCGACGACAACAATAAGCGGCACCCTTTTTCTGCAAACGCGCGTTTCCGCGTCCTTAGCAAGCGGGGCGTGGACGGCATGGCGGGAGAGCGCCTATAGTAAGCAAGACGATCCTGGGGCCAAGACGATCCTGGGACCGAGTAGAAAGAGGAGGGACACAACATGGCGCCACGCTTGGACATTCAGTGTTCGTTCTGTGGGAAGAAGCAGGAGCGGGTGCGGCGGGTGATCGCGGGGCCGGGGGGCGTCTTCATCTGCAATGAGTGCGTCACTCTGTGCAACAGCATCATCGACGAGCAGGAACGGGGCGCGGGACCCTAGCTCGGCACGACCGGTCCGTGGTGGCGGCAGGGCCTTGTCGCCGTGGGTCGCTTGGTCCAAGGGCGACGCCATCGCCGGCCAGTGTGGCGCGGTGTCATCGGCTAGGGTGTGCCCTCACTGCCACATAAGGACGCGGTAGCCGTGGCGCAGGCAGCGGCGCGGGATCGCTTCGACGTGCGCCTGGGCGGCGGCGCGATCCGGGTAGTCGTCGGCGCGCGTCCGCTCGGCGCCGCCGGCGCCGCCCCAGCACCGTACCAGCGCCCCGTCGCCGACGAGGGCGGGCTGCCAGGTGAGCGTGTAGCCGCGGTCGCGGTCGCGCGCGGGGTCGACGCCGCGCGGGCGGACGTAGACCGCGAACCGGGCGGCAGCGGGCGGCGGGCGGCGCGAGCGTAGGCATCCGATCCGATCCGCGCCCCCTCACCGATCGTGCATGTCGTCGTCGCGGTCGTGCCCGGACCGCGCTGTCGGCTCGGAGGTGGGGGTGCGCTGTTGCGACTGAGATTGGAACAGGTAGCCGTGGGCCTCCAGATCGCGCCGGATCGCCTGCTGCACCGCCGCCGCCTGGGTGATGGCGCGGCGCGCATCTTCCGCGGTGGGCTCGGTCTCGTCCAGGTCGGGGTAGCGCGTCTGCACGGCGTAGCGCGAGAGCTCGCCCAGGGCGGTGGAGGCCCGCCGCGTGTTCCAATCGGCGGCCAGCAGCGCGGCCAGCGCGTTGAGTCGAAAGCGGACGCCGACGTAGGTCAGCGCGCGCTTGAGGGCCTTCTCGGCCGCGTGCTGCGCCCAGAACGCGGTCAGGTCGCGGGACGACTTGGAGCCGGGGCGCAGCGCGTCGCGGGCGCCGGCCAGGTCGCGCGACGAGTAGCGCAGCCAGGCGCGCATGCGCGCCTCGCGCGTCGGTCCCGGCCCCTGCGTCACGCCGACGCCCCCGGCGTCACGC
>JAABUZ0100008373.1_pt1 | contig 12180 bp, 14 predicted proteins | sample 5562091 | NCBI WGS metagenome assembly JAABUZ01 (sample SAMN12813069, study PRJNA571459) | rock metagenome | isolation source: Antarctica rocks | place: Antarctica: Victoria Land, Linnaeus Terrace sud | collected 2015-12-21
TTTCGAGACGGTGAGCTGGTCGGCTCGCACGGAGGCAGGGTGTGACCTTCAGCGGTAGATGGCGGTGAAGTTACACCGCTATCTGGCATGTCAGCTCGTCCCACCAACGATCCGCTAACGGAATTGCCGGCCATCGCGGTAATCGCCGAACACGCCGCGCCAACGGCGCCAACAACGCCCGTGAGCGGGTCCTCTTGCGAGACGGCGCAGATCTCGGCGTGGAGCAGCTCAGCCTTGACACGCCGTCACCCGTTCGTAAAGACTTACCGTTCGTCCAATGGACCGTTCGACGCTTGCCTGGGAAGTGTCGGTGATGCGTCGCGACGTCAGATCATGGCCGAGCTCGCTGACGAGCCGCGGGCGGTCGGGGAGCTTGCCGACCGGCTGCCCATCAGCAGACCGGTGGTGTCGCAGCATCTGCGCGTGCTCAAGGACGCGGGCGTCGTGTGCGACGACGTGCAGGGAACCCGCCGGGTGTACCGGGTGGACCCAGTCGCTTTGCGCGCGTTGAAAGACCAACTGGACACGTTCTGGCAGCGAACGCTGGCCCGAGACCGACCCGGACCGCGCCAGTGAGGTCGAGGTCCGCTTCGTCGCCGATGGCACGACGTCGACAAGAGTCGAGATCGAGCACCGTCACCTCGACCGGCACGGACCGGGCTGGGAAGCAGCCCGCGACGGGATCGACGCTGACCAGGGATGGCCGCTGTACCTCGACCGGTTCGCCAAGCTGGCCGTCGCCGCGGCAACGGGCCGATGACCGCAGTGACCGCCGCTGTAGAAGTGGCCCGACCCGCTCCGGACGTCTACGACCATGCCACCGACCCGAGCCGTTTCCATGAATGACAGAAGGGCGTCCTTAACGGCCACCTCGCGTCGCCGCAGGAGGCGCGCGTCGGTGACCACTGCGTCACGGTACGTCGCATCGGTTTCGCCAACCGCCCGATCACCTCCGAGGTCACCCGCGTCGACGCACCTCGCCGGTGGAGCATCCGCGGCATCGACGGACCGATACGAGCCCAGGTCGACGTCACCGTCGACGCTCTCACCGACACCCGCTCGCAACTCACGATCACCCTCGACTTCGAAGGCCATGGGATAGGCCGCGTGTTGGTGCCCCTTGTCGTCGTGCGCGAGGCTTGTCGTCGTGCGCGAGGCGCGCAAAGAGATGCCCGACAACCTCGAACAGCTCCGCCACAGGCTCGAGGCCTGAGCCCCTCGCCCCGTGGCCGACCGTTCGGCCCGAGCCCTACATCCGCCATCGGCGTGCCGCCCCGTTCGAGTCGATCACGGCCTGGCCGCCGCGCTGAGCGGTGAGATCTTGCTGATCGGTCGAGCAGCGGGCGTACCAAGACCTCTGCGGCTTGCTGCGGCAAGCATCCTGGCCACCCCTATGACGCCTGTAGCCTACCGGGAACGTTCCCGGTAGGACGGAGGTGGTGGCAGAGTGCTGAAACCACACCTGCTACTCGACCTGACTGTCCGCATCACCGTTGCCATCTCCCTCGGGGCGGCGATCGGTTTGGAGCGTCAGTGGCGCTTGCGAACCGCTGGTATCCGTACCAACGCGTTGGTCTCCGCAGGCTCAGCGTTGTTCGTGCTCCTCGGTGTGGTGCCATTCGGCGGGGCGGGGCAGACCGATCCGACGCGAGTGGCCGCCCAGGTGGTATCCGGCATCGGGTTCCTGGGTGCCGGCGTGATCTTGCGTGACGGCGCCAACATCCGAGGAGTCACGACTGCTGCCACGCTGTGGTGCGCAGCAGCCGTCGGCTCGCTGTGCGGGGCGGGGCTGGAGTCACTTGCGTTCGTCGGCGGCGGCGCCATCATCGCAACAAACACACTGCTTCGGCCCTTGAGCCGATTCATCAACAGCCGCACCAGGGACCGCTCCTCAAACAGCTCCCCAGAAGAAAGCTCAGCGGCGGCGATCGACTACGTGCTCGAGGTCGTCACATCGGACAAGAGCGAGCAGCGGATTCGAGGTCTGGTTCTGCAGGCCGTGAGCCTGCCGGAGTACACGCTCACGTCCCTGGACGTGCGGCCAGGCAAGGACTCACAGATGCGCTTGGTCGCAGCACTGTCTGCTAGTCAGGGAGGCGGGACGAGCGGGCTGGAGATGGCGGTTCATCGACTGAGTCTGGACCCCAAGGTGACGTCGACTCGGTGGTGGGTCGCCGAGTCGGAGGACTGACCGCCTTGGCCGTAGCCCCGCCTCGTGCATGCTTGGTTGCAGACGCTCGAGGTCATTCGGGAGGCACCATGGCAAGTCTGCGGGCCAAAGGCCCCACGATCATCGACATCGCGGCCGTCGCCGGAGTGTCGAAATCAGTCGTCTCCCGGGCACTCTTGGGGCAGGGTGACGTCAGCGAGTCGACGAGGCAGCGGGTTCGTGACGCCGCAGACGGTCTCGGCTACGTCGCAAACGCTATGGCGAGCGGGTTGCGTTCACGGACGACGCACACGCTCGGGGTAGTCCTTCGCGATCTCACTCGACCGTTCTACGGTGAGTTGCTTGCAGGCATGCAGGAGTCCGCGGAGCGTGCGGGCTACCGCGTCGTGACGGCGACCAGCGCTGACGACCTCGATGCGGGGCACGCGATCCGAGCGCTGCGCCACCTTGTCTCAATGCAGGTCGACGGGCTCGTCGTTGCATCCGCCCGCCTTCAATCGAACGAGATCGTTCCGCTGATCGAACGGGTACCGATCGTCGTCGCAGGTCGTCAGGACGTCAGCCCGGGGATCACGAGCGTCTCCTCTGACGACAGCTTTGGAGGGTCATCTGTTGCCCAGCTGGTCGTCGACTCCGGCCACCGTCAAGTCGCGGTAGTCCTCGTCGACGCTGCGTACTCCCAGAGCCAGCACACGCGCGGCGTCGCCATGATCGAGACGCTCCAACGGGCCGGCGCGCGCGTCGATGTGTGGCATGTGCTTCAGGACTCTGCCGCCGGCGCACTCATCGGGGCGCGGCTGCGAGCATCTGACGCAACAGTGCTGATGTGTCCGACCGATGCGGTCGCCGTCGAGGCTCTTGACGCACTGCGTCTCCTTGGACGGACCGCACCGACGGATCTCTCCATCACCGGGTACGACGGCATTGGCCCCCTCGCCTCACCGTTCCTCGGCCTCACGACGTTCCGCGTCCCGGTCCGCAGCATCGGATCCAGAGCAATCGATCTGCTCGCTGGCAAGGTCGCCGACCCAGGGACCGCGGACGAGAACGTGACCCTCCGCGGGGAGGTCGTTGCAGGACGCACCCTGCAGAACCTGCGCTGAGGCCTCCCAACTCAGACTGACGCCCGCCCGAGCCGGGCGCGCATCAGTCGCGGACTGACGCCGCATTGCGCCCCCAAAAGTTCACTTGCCGCTCGCTCGAGGACCGCGCTAACATCGTTCCGGGAACGTTCCCGGTCCGACTCAACGGCGAGGTGTAGATGAGTATCCGCGCACAGCCACGGCGCCCAAGGCCCGGCGCCAGCGTCGGACCGTGGCTCATTGCTCCGGCCGGCATCCTCCTTGTGGTCTTCCTGCTCTGGCCGCTGGTTCGGACCTTCCAACTCAGCGCGTACGCCAGCGATCTGCTCGGTAACCCGACTCGATTCGTCGGGCTCGGGAACTACGTCTCCTCGCTGACGGACCCGGACTTCCTCGCAACGCTCGGGATTTCGATCGTCATCGCGCTGCTCGGCATGGCGTTGGCAACGAGCGCGGCGGTCGTTGTCGTACTCCTGCTGCGACGCCCGCTACTCGCGCGCAGCCTGTTCAACGTCGTCTTCTCCCTGCCGTTCGCTTACTCGGCGGCCTCCGCATCCGTGGTCTTCGCCGGACTCTTCGCTCCGTCGGTCGGCGCTCTCAACCTCCTGCTTGCCCGCTTCGGCATCACCGGACCTGCCTGGCTCGCGACCCAGGGGGCTGCAATCTGGGCGATCGCAATCGCTACAGCCTGGTACGAGTTCGGGTTCGCGTTCCTTGTTCTCACCGCCGCGATCCGCGACATCCCGCCAGAGATCGTCGAGGCGGCCCAGCTCGATGGCGCGGGATCCTTCGCGTTGGCGCGACGCATCCTGCTTCCGATGATGCGGCCGAGCATTCTGTTTCTGGTCGTCACGCAGATCATCAGCGGCTTACAAACCTTCGCGCAGGTGCAGATTCTCACCCGAGGCGGCCCAGCCGGTGGAACCACGACGCTCGTGTACCGCTTCTACCAGCTTGCGTTCGGCAACGGAGTTCCGGACTTCGGTCGAGCCTCTGTGACCGCGATCACGCTCATCCTCGTCATCGGTGTCATCACCTTCGTGCAGTTCCGGATCTTCGGCGGGAGGCCAGAGGAGTGATGCATCGAAACCGGCCAGCACGCCCACGTGCCGCGTCGAGCACAGCGCGCGGACAAATCGCGTCGAAAACAGCACGAGCGGGCGCCCGATTCATCGCCGTCCTTGCCCTGGCGACCATCGTGTTTCTGCCGGTCTACGTCGCAGTGGTCAGCGCGTTCACTGTCAACGGTTCGATCGCGCGCGGCAGCATTTTTCCGCCGCTGTCAACCTTCACGCTCAACAACTTCACCGAAGCGATCGCGTCGACTCCACTCCTCTCGCAATACTCCGTGAGCGTCGCCGTTGTAACACTCCAGACACTTGGGAACCTGCTGACCGGCGCGTTGGCTGCCTACGCTCTCGTATTCCCGCGCTGGCGAGGCCGCGGAGTGGCCTTCGCGCTCGTCTTGCTGACCCTCGCCATCCCGGGCGAAAGCGTCGTCATCCCGAACTACGAACTGGTCAGCAACCTAGGACTGCGCAACACCGTCCTTGGCATCGTGCTGCCCTACATCGCTGCGGCCTATCCGATCTTCCTGCTGCGCCAAGCGTTCGCAGCCGTCGCCCCCGAAATCTGGGAAGCCGCTCGTCTAGATGGTGCCGGCGACCTTCGCGCCCTGTTCGCGATCGTGATGCCCGTGTGCCGGCCGCAGGTCACCACCGCCGTGATCTGGAGTGCGCTGGCCGCCTGGAACGGGTTCTTCTGGCCGCTCCTGATCACCGACACCGCCAACTCCCGCACCATCCAGGTCGGCATCGCCTCGCTGGCCGCGGCCGATGCGGGGAACCCCGCTCTGATCTTCGCCGGCTCCGTTCTTGTCGTCATTCCCACCGCGCTGCTCGTCATCTTCGCGCAGCGCTTCCTCGTCCACGGACTCGCACGCGGCGTGCTCAGCTAACCACCATCTCCGCCCACACCCACAGAAAAGGAAAGTCATGAAGCTCAACAGGAAAATCCTCGGCCTCGCCACCGCAGCCACCCTGGTCGGCGCTCTGGCTGCCTGCTCCCACACGTCCCCACAAGGCGCCACCGGGTCCAGCGCAGCACCCGGCCCCTCCGCACTGGCGAGCTCGAAGGGCGAGACGAATGTGTCTATCTGGCACGCCTTCGGAGGACCGAACGGCGCCGCCTTCCAGAAGCTGATCGACGAGTTCAACCAGAAGAACAGCGGCAAGATTCATGTCACCGCGACCTTCCAGGGCCTCTACCCCGACCTGCTCGCGAAGTACACCGCCGCACTGAGGAACAAGTCGGCGCCGACCATCCTCGTTCTGAACGACGTCTCCAGCGGGATCCTCGCCGACCTCAAGCAGAGCATTCCCGCCGCGGACATGGCCAAGGCCAACCCCAACGACCTCAAGCTCGCCGACATCCGCCGAGCCCCCCGCAACTACTACACGCTGAATGGCGTGCAGTACGCAGTGCCGATGGCGTCGTCCACCCCCGTTCTCTGGGTCAACCGCGACCTCCTAAAGGACGCTGGCGTCACCGAATCCACCGACCTCGGCACCCTCGACGCGGTCGTCAAAGCAGCCCGCCAGGTTGAGCAGAAGACCGGGAAATTTGGCTTCACCATCCAAGACGACGACTGGACGTTCGAGAACTGGACCGCGACCGCCGGCCAGGACTTCTGCACCCCCGGCAACGGCCGCACCGGCAAGCGCCCGACAGCGATCACGATCAACACCGGCGGTGCGAAGACCGCGGTCTCAAAGGTCGTTGACCTGTACCGCGACAAGGTCGCAGTCGACGGCGGCGTCGACGGATCAGCAGCCATCTCGGCCTTCTCGGCCGGGAAGGTCGCCTTCATGCCCTACGGATCCGGCGCGCTCGGTGCCCTCAAGGCCGGCGGCGCGACCTTCAAGTACGAGGCACTCCCGTTCCCCGCATCCGATGAGAAGTACCGCGGCAACACCACCATCGGTGGCGCTGCCATGTGGCTCAGCAAGTCGGCAACGGACGCCGCCAAGGTCGCAGGCTGGAAACTCGAGTCCTTCCTGACCTCCGCCGCGTCGCAGGAGCAGTGGAGCCACGCAACTGGCTATGTCCCGGTCAATCAGACCGTCGATTCCTCCGAGACACAAGCGACGTTCCTCGACCGGAACCCGAGCTTCCGCGTCTTCACCAAGCAGATCGACGGCTCGCCCACCGCAAGCAACACCGCCGGCTGCCTGAGCGGCGCAATGGCCGCCATCCGCGCTGGCAACGTCAGCCAGCTGCAGGCAGCATTTGCCGGCACGAAGTCCGCTGACGAAGCACTCGACGCCGCAGCAGCCTCAGCAGCCAAGGCGTTGAGCGACTACCGCGAGCAGGTCGGCAAGTAACCGGGCGACCCGGCCTCACAGAAAGCAGAAACCAGTGAGCAACATCCGGTACGGCGTCTACATGCGCCCCGATCCAGCAACCTGTTGGACCGTGACCCAGATCACGACCGCCCTTCGAGCCCAGTACGGACTCATCTCCGCCGGCGCATTTCCACCCCACGCCACCCTGGTGGGCAACCTCGCAACGGACGCGTCAGCAGACGAGGTCATCGCCGCGGTGGATCCAGTACTAAAGGCAGCACCGGCCGTCGAGGTGTTCAATGCAGGCATCGTGCGCGTCGCGAACTGCTACGAGTACGACATCAACCTTGATGTCACCGGCCGAACCCCTAACCAGCAACTCGGAACCCTCGCAACGAACGTGATCCAAGCCGTACTTCCACTATCGAAGGTTGCGGACGACTCGTATACCGTGCAAGTCGAGGACTTCGCCTTCAGCGCACATCTTGGCCTGGCGTCCCACGACCTGAAAGTCGACAGCCATCTGTCTGATGAGGTCGGCGAGTTCCTAAGCGGGCTCCCACTCACTCCTCCCCGATCCTTCCTCGCCCGCTGGTATTCGGCCTTCGAGTTCCAAGCCGACGACTGGACCGGCGAGTGGTGGAAGTCCCTCACCTGGAAGCACCTCCGCTCCTGGAACGTCCCCTCCCGGCCGAGCGCGTCGCAAGCGACGAAGCAGCTTCGAATTCAGTAGCTAGCTGAGGAGCAAGCAACTTGGTGCTGGCCCTTGGCCAAACGGTGTTCCTCCCCCGCATGCGGACCAAAGGTGCCACCCCGCGACCGTGCTGACGTCGCACTCAACTCGGCATGCCCCGCATTCCGGGGCCGCGCTCGGAGGCTACGGGCTGATCGCGCTAGCGGGATCTCGCCCGAAGGGCGACATTCCGTGGTCCACGGCTACTGGTGACAGACACCACGCGAGCCTCACCGGAGCTAGGGGGTCGGATCTTGGTGCACTCGTGGAATCGCCTGACCGCAATAACATTGCGCGAACGCGCGCGACAGGGCGCGACCGTTCTGCTGTCGATCGGGTCAACCGAGCAACACGGCCCTCATCTGCCAAAGGGCACCGATGACTTCCTGGCCACCGACATCTGTCAGCGGGTGGCGGCTCTGCTCGAGCCTGAGCACCCGGTAGTGATCACTCCGACGGTCTGGTCAGGACTGGCGGACCATCATGTCGCCTTCGGCGGCACGTTCACCTTGTCCCTCAGCACGCTTCACGCGCTGCTAAGCGACCTGTGCTCGTCGGTCCTGCGCGCTGGCTTCCGCGATATCCTGATCGTCAATGGGCACGGTGGAAACATCCCCGGGGTTGACCGCCATATGTGCCGAACTGACCCGCGAACTCGACATGCCCGTCGCCTGCACCACCTACGTGCTCGCGGCCCCGGAGGTCACCCGTCACGCCCTGCAGCGCCAGGACGCTGTCATGCACGCCTGCGGAGGAGAAACCTCCATGATCATGGCTGTCGCCCCTGACCTGGTACACCACGACCGCCTCGACGATGCCCACGGACCGGCGCTGGGACTCACGACCGAGCTGACCGGGCTGATCTACACCGCCCGGTCATTCGCCGACCTCACCCCGTCAGGCGTAGCAGGCGACGCCCGGGCCGCCGCTGCGGCCAGGGGCGAAACACTGCTCAACGCCTACGCGCGAAGCATCGCCCACGCCGTCGTGAACGACCATCCCTGGGCGCGCTCAGCACCCGGCCCGACGCCACCGCGCACCGCGACCGCTCCCAGCGCACAGCCGACTCAACCATGACCAGCATCGAATTGGGTTCGGTCACCGTCACCCGCCTGATGGAATGGACGGGCCCGGTCATGACCGTGGACGCCTTCTTCCCCGACGTCGACCAACAAATTTGGGACGCCAACAAGCACTGGCTAGCTCCCGACTTCTGGCGGCCGGCCGATGATGCGCACCCGGTGACCCTACAAACTTGGCTGCTGCGCAGCGACGGCAAAAACATCCTCATCGACACAGGCGCAGGCCGCGGCAAGCAACGACCGACGAACCCCGCCTTCGACCAGCTCGACACCGACCTGCTCGAGCCGCTGGCCGACGTCGGTTTGCAACCGGACGACATCGACATCGTCGTCAACACGCACCTGCACATCGACCACGTCGGCTGGAACACCATCCAGCAGGACGGGGAATGGACGTCGACGTTCCCCAACGCCACCTACCTCTTCCCCGGGCAGACCTGATCTACTACGACCGGCCCGACACTGACCCGGCCAAACGCGCGCATATCGACGACAGCGTCGTTCCCGTCCTAAACGCAGGCCGGGCCCTCCTCACCGACGCGTCCTACCACATCGACGACCACCTCACGCTGCAGGCCGCACCCGGACACACGCCGGGCAGCAGCGTGGTCACACTGCGCTCCGGCGCCGAGCAAGCTGTCTTTGTCGGCGACGTGCTACACAACCCTGTACAGATCGTTCAACCCGACAGCAACAGCTGCTTCTGCCTCGACGCCGCACGCCAGTCGCGCCGCAAACTGCTCTGCTGGGCGGCGGACAACAACGCCCTCGTGTTCCCCGCCCACCTTGGCGGGTTCGGCGCAGCACACATCACCCACGCACATGACGCGTTCGAGGTCACGCAATGGGCACCCTTCCCTACGCCACAGCCCATATGAGCCGAGCTGCGCAGCCGTCAGCACTCCGAGGGGTCCCGCAAGCCGACCGTTGACCGGCGCGGACAAGCCAGGAACGGGCATCCGCTCTATGGGCGGCGGCGGCCCATCCCGCAAGACCGCCCCGGTGAATATTCCCGCCGGGGGCCTCATGCGGCACAGTGCCAGGGTGCCGGCGGCGACCGCCGTAGCGAGGCGGCCGGCTGCTAGGTTTGCGCGGTGGCCGTCGGGCGAATCGCTCAGCACGCAGAGGTCTCGAATGCACTCGCCTCCTACAGCGACGATGAACTCGCCTCGCTGGTCGCTACGGCCCGCGAAGACAGCGTCGGAGTGGGCGGCGGGTCGGGATTGCTCGACCTCGGAGCCGTGCCTGTGTTCGTCAAACAGATCCCGCTGACCGACCGAGAGTGTGCCCATCCACGCTCCACGGCCAACCTGTTCGATCTGCCGATGTCCTGCCAGTGCGGCATGGGCGGCCCGTCGCTGAATGCGTGGCGCGAACTGGAGGCGAACCTGACCGTCACCGACCTGGTGCTGTCCGGTGAGACCGAGTCGTTCCCGCTGCTTTACCAGTGGCGGGTGCTTCCCGGGCGCGTTCCGGTCGCCGCCGAGCACGCCGACATCGACGTCACAGTGGCGGCGCTGGGCGGTGATCCCGCCGTTCGCGCCCGCCTGACCGCGTTGGCTGACGCGTCGTCGAGCCTGGTGCTGTTCTTCGAGTACCTGCCCTTGCCGTTGCGCCGCTGGCTGTCGGCGGACCCAGCTGCAAAGGCCAGCCGGGTGGAGCGGCAGCTGTTCGAGATCGTGGCGGCCCTGGCCAGCCGCGAGCTGCTGCACATGGACGCGCACATCGAGAACATGCGCACCGACGGCGAACGGATTTACCTCACCGACTTTGGGCTCGCCACCTCGCCGCGGTTCGCCCTCACGGCCAACGAGCGTGCTTTCGTCGAACGCAATGCCACCCACGACGCCGACTACGCGGCCATGCGGTTGGTGAACTGGCTTGTGACCGACGTGTGCGCGATGCCGCCGTCCGCGGCCATGTCGTATGCGGCACGCAACGACTACGTAGCCCGCTGTGCCGGCGGTGACATCCCTCATGACGTGCCGCCGGTAGTCGCCGGAATCCTGGCTCGCCACGCACCGGCTGCGGCAAGGATGAACAGCTTCTACTGGAGGCTGTTCGACGGCGACGTGCAGGCCGAGTATCGAGCGCCAGCAACGACCGTCCTCTCTTAACTGGAGACCTGACTTCCGCACCGTTCGAATCGGCGGTCAAGTGTCGGCAACGATCCTTTTCCTTACGTCAACCATGCCTGTGACCGTCAGTGTTAAGTGGCGTGGTCCTGACAGCGCTATCTGGCGCGGTGGCCGTACCGCAGGGGATCGGCGGCCGGGTTCTGCCGGTCGACCTGGCTCACCTGCGACCGCAAGAAACTCAACGTGGTGGTCTTTCCAGCAGGGTTGGTGATCGTCGCCACCTCTCCCGTGTCCAATCCGTAGGGGTCGCCGCCGTGACCACACCGACCCGAATGAACACGCCAACAAAGAAGTATCGGTGACCGGATGAGCTCGGGGTGGCTGCTGGCTAGCCCAGTTGGGTGAGCCGGCGGCCCAGGAACTGCTGTTCGACGGTGTTCTCGGTGAGCAGCAGCGCTTCCTCATAGCCGATCCGCGCCTCGTCGAGACGCCCCAGCCGGCGGAGGAAGTCGGCGCGGGCGGCGGGTAGGTAGCTGTAGCCGGCGAGCTGAGGTTCGCTGGCAAGTGCGTCGAGGGCTGCCAAGCCGGCGCCTGGCCCTGTGGCGAACCCGACCGCGACGGCGCGGTTGAGCGCCACCACAGGTGCGGGCCCCGTAGACCGGTCGGCTACGGACAGCGTGTTTGGCGTGCAGGTCGTTTACGTTCAGCGGCGGTGGATGCCGCTTGTTCCGGGCACCACGGGATGGACTTGGAAGTGGCAAGAGTAGTCCTGGAACGGGATGCGGGTGGCCACGGTGGTGTTTGGTGGTGTCACGAGAATCGCCCGACCACGCAGGCATTCGTCACCACCGCCGTTGTCGCCCTCGACGAGACTCGAGGCCGTAGCGCCGGGGGCAAGCTGGATTTGTCCTGGGTGGGCGCAGCCGCATCCGCCCAGATATCCGGTGAGGGTCCGTTTCGCCTGAATAATTTGTTGGCCGCTCATGTCGAGGTCCGCCGCACCCGGGTAGCCGTACAGCGTGCATGACGTGCCGCTGCGGTTGGTGAAGAGCACGATGACTCCGCTGTGGCTGCCGCCGGCTCCAGGAGTTGCACTGCGGACCGCAAGCTTGGCATTCGTGCACGTGCCGGAAACCGGCCCCGTTGAATGGACCGACGGGGACGCCACGGCCGACCCGGCCGCCGTAGTCGTCGCCGCGACGGTCGTCACCGATGTGGGCCCGTGATCGACACGGTGGCAGGGCTGGACAGCGTTGCCGTAGAAGTCGGAGGTGGCTGAGCCGCCGTCTTGGAGGTGCACCCAACAAGACTCAAGACGGTTACCAATGCCACACCGAGTTGTCGCGGCATCGGCAGTGTCTTCTTCATCGAAGTACCTCCAGAACCATGTTGTTCGGCCACTTCATTGACACCGCCGCCGCTGGAAGTGTTGCACGCGTGATCATCCCAAGCGCAGACGATCAAGATAGGCGAACCGTGTCCCCAAGCCGATCGTTGAGCGGGCCAGACGCGGCGGACGGTGAACTCGGCGCTGGCCGTGTCAGGTGCCAGCACGAGGCATGACAAACCGCCTCACCGGCATCACGATCGACTGCTCTGACCCGGCCCTACTGGCTGCATTCTGGAGCATGCTGCTCGACCGGCTCATCCCCGCCGAGCACGACGGACCCGGCTGGGCGACGGTCGGCTCG
>JAABUZ0100008374.1_pt1 | contig 12180 bp, 10 predicted proteins | sample 5562091 | NCBI WGS metagenome assembly JAABUZ01 (sample SAMN12813069, study PRJNA571459) | rock metagenome | isolation source: Antarctica rocks | place: Antarctica: Victoria Land, Linnaeus Terrace sud | collected 2015-12-21
CGTCTCCATGGAGCAGCAACACGACGGGACGGGTAAGCGCATCGAGGTCCTGAAGGAGTGCGATGGCCTCGAGAGCCATCGCAACACCAAGCTTCATGTCCAGCACGCCAGGTCCATGGAGGCGATCACCTTCGACCTTCCACGGCATGTGTTGAAGGGTCCCAAGATCCCAGACGGTGTCGAGATGTCCGAGCAGGAGCACCGGAGACACCGTGAGGTGATGTCCGAATCGTGCCTCGAGAGAGTTGCCATGGAGGCTGTGCTCGTGAAGTCTCGTCTTTCCGCCCAACGAAGCGCAGAGTTCTGCTGCCGATGCGACTACATGGTCCACAGCCGTTTTTACCTGACTCGGAGACTCCATCTTGACCAGTTGCTGTGTCATCGCAACTGTCTTCGCCTCTCTATTCTGAGCTTCATAGAGCAGGTTCTGCAGAAGGGCAATTTCGTCCTGGCTGGTCATGAGTTGTCCTTTCAACATGTTCGCGGGTGAGATCACTTACGCTTCGAAGGTACCTCATGCCTCGTGAAGAGTGCAGCACACGTTGCGATGAGGCGCGTTTTCGATGGAAAGATACTCGACTTGTAGAATGCAAGACGGCAAGCGCATGGCTCATAGCGAGTGCGTGTAGGCACAGCAAGGTGTGAGGTAGGCGGTTGAGGCAGAAATGTTGTAAGTACGAGGTACGATGCTTGCCACGCGCGGCGAATGGTGAGCGCGGAGCGCTGCATGCCTAAAAAGACGGCTGAAGATACGCAGCGAAAGAGCGAGGCGGTTCGGAAACTGGCGCTGCCATTTGGCGCCGAGCTTCTCGATGGGAAGACGCGATTCCGGATCTTCGCACCGGCCATCGGCTCTATCGCGGTGAAGCTGCAGCATAGAGAAGCGGCTTTGGCGATGGAGAGTGAAGGGGATGGATGGTTCGTCCTAACCACCTCCGAGGCACAGGCCGGAACTCGGTATCGATATGTACTGCCAGACGGCCTGGAGGTTCCCGACCCCGCATCCCGTTTCCAGCCAGAGGATGTGAGTGGACCGAGCGAGGTCATCGATCCGACTGCCTACTCGTGGAAGGACGATAGCTGGACCGGCCGACGTTGGTGCGAGGCGGTGCTCTATGAACTGCATGTGGGAACGTTTACCGAAGAGGGCACCTTTCGTGCAGCAATGACGAAGCTGGATCACCTGGCGCAGCTTGGGGTGACGGCGATCGAGCTAATGTGTCTGGCGGACTTTGCCGGTATCGCAACTGGGGCTATGACGGCGTACTCCTGTATGCTCCGGACTCTGCGTATGGGCGGCCCGAGGATTTGAAGGCGTTTGTCGACGAGGCGCATGCTCGGGGGCTGATGGTCCTGTTGGACGTGGTGTACAACCACCTCGGGCCAGAGGGCAATTACCTGCCGAGATACTTTCCGCAGTTCTGCACGGAGAGCGAGCACACACCGTGGGGGCAGGCACTGAACTTCGCAGGTGAGTATAGCGAGGTTGTACGCGAGTTGATCGTGCAAAATGCGCTGTACTGGGTGGAGGAGTTCCATGTAGACGGCCTACGCCTGGATGCTGCACACGCGATGATCGACAAGGGACCGAAGCACATTCTGGATGAGTTGGCGGAGCGGGTGCACGTAGTGGCGGGAGAGCGCCACGTCCACCTGATACTCGAGAACGAGGTATACGTTCCCGAGCGCCTCGAGCGGGAGGCGGACGGAAATCCGGCGACCTACACGGCGCAGTGGAACCACGATATGACGCATCTGCTGGGCGCCTCGATGGCCCCACGCTGCGCCGATCGACCAAACTCAGACAACGGCGAGACGGAGCGCTTAGGGCAAGCGCTGGCGCGCGGATTTGTGATTGCGGCCGAGATGCAGGACAAGCGAAGGCCCGAGAAAGGTGTGACACCGACGGCATTTGTGGCATTTCTGCAGACACATGACCTGATCGGCAACAGGATCTTCGGAGACCGGATCTTCACGATCGCGTCACCGGAGGCGGTGCGTGCGGCGTACGCTATCCTGCTTCTGTTGCCGCAGATTCCGATGATATTTATGGGGGATGAGTTTGGTGCGTCGTCTCCGTTTCCGTACTTCTGCGACTTTCACGGAGACCTGGCGGATGCGGTACGGAAAGGGCGGTGCGATCAACTGGCGAAGCTGCAGGATGTCCCCGACCCAGAGGCGCTGAAGCGCGCTCCTGATCCCGAGTCCGAGAGCACCTTTCTATCAGGCAAGCTCCACTGGGATGAGGTGAACGTCAGTGCGCATGCCGAGTGGCTGGCCTGGTTTCGACGTGTGCTCTGGGTTCGGCAGAAATCGATCGTTCCCTTGATCGAGAGCTTGACGAATGCCTGCGGCTCCTACAAGGTCGTGGCGCCTGGTGCGCTGGTCTGTGAGTGGAGTTTAGGGGCGGGCTCGATGCTGCAGATGGAGGCAAATATCTGTGGGCAGCCGAACGGAGGATTTCCCGGGGTAAAGGGAGGGGAGGTGCTTTGGATGGAAGGCACCGCCTCTAGTGAGGAGCAGTTTGAAGCGTGGAGTGTTCGGTGGTCCAAACGGGATAAAGCCGGTATCGCCTAGTCCGCTGGCTCAAGCTCGATGCTCGCGGACTCGGCATCGAGTCGTGCGATGGTGAAGCTGCGGATCTGACCGGGAACCGGTTGCGGCTTATTGTTCGCTGCCGCTCCTGTGCTGCCGGTCTTCCAGCGTGCGTTAAGCATGGACGTGAGGGACGAGAGGTCGAGCTGACCTGTCGCCGTGGGCTGCTGCCTTTCAGGTGTCGCCGGTGCCAAGGTGGAGATGCCGAGCACGCCTTCTCCGAGTTCTACGCGAGCCTGGTCGCCTTCGACGGAGAGAATGCGTCCGGTGACTGTGTCACCCATTTTGTGTTCGGCGAGGAGTCGTCGAGACCCGTGGGCGCCATCTGCTTGATGCTGAGGCGCAGCTGACGCTTTTCTTTATCGAACTCCAGAACCTTGGCCTTGGTCCGTTCGCCTACACGCAGAACATCGCTGGGGTGATTTAGCCGGCGGTCCACGGCAATCTCGCTGATGTGGACCAAGCCCTGGATGCCCGCCGAGAGCTGGAGAAAGGCACCAAACGTCGTGAAGCTGGTGACCTCGCCTTCGACGACTGATCCCGGCGAGAGCCGGTCCGCCATCTCGACCCAGGGGTCTCCGAGTGCCTGCTTGAGGCCGAGGGACAGGCGGTGCTCAGCCACGTTGATCGCGAGGATAACCGCATCCGCTGTGTCGCCCACCTTGAGCATGTCGGACGGCTTGCGCACCTTCTTACCCCACGACATCTCGGAGATGTGGATCAGACCTTCGACACCGGGCTCTATCTCGAGAAACGCCCCGAAGTCGGTAAGGCGCGTGATGGTGCCGCGGACGCGATCTCCGACTTTGTAGAGCTCCGTCACGGCCTCCCACGGATGCGGTAGGAGCTGCTTGAGACTGAGCGAGATGCGGCGCGACTCGGGGTCGATCTTGATGACCTTGACCTCTACATCCTGCCCGATCGAGAGCACATCTTCCGCTTTGTGGACGCGAGTCCATGCGATTTCACCAACGTGGAGTAGGCCATCGATGCCACCAAGGTCAATGAAGGCGCCGAAGTCGGTGAGGCTGCGCACCGTGCCGTGCAGGACATCTCCGGCGCTGACCTCGGAGTAGCGACGCTCCTTTGAGGCGTGCTCCTCCTCCTCCGCGATGACGCGGCGATCGACAACGACATCTTCCGTTACGGCATCGAGCTTGGTGATGCGGCAGCGGATCTCCTGGCCGATGAACTTTTCCATCTCTACAGCTTCACGCACGCCGGTGCGAGAGGTCGGCATAAAGGCGCGCACGCCGAGGTCGACGGTGAAACCGCCCTTGACGACGGCGATGACCGTACCGGTGATCACGGCTCTATCGGCGAAGGCTCTTTCCATGGCGTCCCAGTCCTTGGGCTGCTCGACGCGCGTGCGGGAAAGCTCGTAGTACCCCTCAGAGTTGCGACCCTTCACCGAAACCGAGAGCTTGTCCCCGATGGCAGGAGGCTGTTTGTCCTTGTCAAACAGCCTCAAGGGCAGGATACCTTCTGTCTTGTAGCCGATATCGACGAAGACGGTGTCCACAGAGATGGCAATCACCGTACCATTCAGCTGCCGGTTTGCGTCCCCTGCGTGTGAGTGGGTGCGCTCGTATTGGGAGAGCAGGTCGCCGAAAGACTCGTTCGTTTCGGGGAGGAGTTCAGCCTGAGGATCGTTAGGGGTGGACACGCGGCTCACAGCCTTCCTGGGAGGGATTCCGACTCGATCATAACGCGGGTGCGCTCGGCAAGTTTAGGTGTGCCACGCGTGATGTTATAAGGGGGCGTGCACACCTGCACACTGGGCGTGCCCCCTATGACAGCCAACATCTTGAGCCCTGCCCGTTATGGGCGATTTGTGATTGCGATTGCCGGGTTTGGAGGCCTGCTGTATGGCATTGATGTCGGCATCATTGCGGCCGCGCTGCTGTATCTAAGCAAGACGGTGCAACTCACGGTGGAACAGACCTCCGTCATCGTTGCGGCGGTGCTGGGCGGAAGCATGGTCTCGTCGTTGATCGCGGGCGTGCTGGCCGACTGGTTTGGGCGACGTCGCATGATGATCGCCAGCGGCTTTCTATTTGTAGCAAGCGTTGGGTTGATCGTACTGTCGCAGAGCTTCACAACGCTGTTCCTGGGCAGGTTGCTTCAGGGAGTGAGTGGTGGCGTAATCGCCGTCGTGGTGCCGCTCTATCTTGCGGAGTGCCTGAGCGCCGCGCATCGCGGGCGAGGCACCGCGATCTTTCAGCTCATGCTAACGGTCGGCATTGTTGTGGCAGCTACCGCGGGCTGGCTCTATACGCAGCAGGCGGAGCATGCGATTGCGGCCGCCGGAGGGGATGCGGTGTCCATCCACGCCGCCCAGAACCATGCATGGCGCGGCATGTTTCTCTCTGTGATCTATCCAGGGCTCGTCTTTTTTGCGGGAACTTTTCTTCTGACGGAGACCCCGCGCTGGCTGTTTCGGAAAGGCAGGCCTGTTCAGGCCCGAGCCGCGCTGCTGAGGCTTTTGCCGCCGGCCGAAGCCGATCTGCAGATGCGAGAGATGGAGGCGGTCGCAGGCGAATCGCGAACGGAGGCCGGACAGAGCAGCGGAGCGTCGCTGCTACGACGAAAGTATGTCGTGCCCTTTGTGCTCGCTTGCGTGATCCTTGCCTGTAACCAGGCGACAGGGATCAACTCGATCTTGGGTTTTCTGGTCATTATCCTTAAGCAGGCCGGCATGAGCGCGAGCCATGCGACGCAGGGCGACGTTGTGGTTAAGGTCTTGAACTGCGTGATGACAGTGGTTGCGGTTGCCCTGGTGGATAAGAAGGGCCGCAAATTCCTGCTGCGGATCGGCACCGGAGGGATTATTCTCTCGCTCGCGACCGGAGCCATACTCTTTCACAGCTTCGAGGCACGCCGAGTTGACTTGCGAGATCGCGTGCAGGCCGCTGTCAGTGGCAACACCTTATCCGTGCCGGTCACCGAGGCAGCGCTGGGCACGGATCAGACCGGAAGGCCGATGTCGATGACGGTGCTCTACACCTACGGCTCCGGGGATCATGTCGCAACGGTGCTCACCTCGGATCGAGACCCAGTGCTGAAGATCGCGCCGGATGACCGCGAGGCCATGTCTCCGATCAGGATCAAGCACGCGTTTTATGGCCCGGTGCCGAGCGAACAGACAGGCTGGCTGATCACGCTGTGTCTGGGTCTGTTTATCTCATTTTTTGCCATCGGGCCTGGAGTGGTGGTGTGGCTCACGCTCTCTGAGCTGATGCCTACGCGAATTCGGTCCACAGGCATGGGGATCGCGCTGCTGCTGAACCAGGGAATCTCCACGTTAATCGCGGCCGTCTTTCTGCCCGTCGTGGGGAACTATGGCTATTACGCCATGTTCAGCTTCTGGGCAGCGTGTACGGTGATCTACTTTGTAACGGCGACCTTCTTCCTGCCAGAGACAAAGGGCAAGACGCTCGAGGAGATCGAGGAGCACTTCGAAGGCAGTGGAGAGCTCACGCGCGATAGCGCTTAGGGTGCGTGGTGGTTCTAGTTGTGCCTGCAGCACTCCCAAGCTTTAGGGCTTCGGGCGAAGTGCGCGGAGGAGGGTCTCAGTGTCGGATATCGTATTGATGATATCTGCGGCTTCGAGCCAGGCTCGCCGCAGCTGGGTGATGCCGAAGCGCATCTGATCGAGCTCGTCGGTCGAGTGTGCGTCGGTGTTCACGGTGATCTTGCAGCCGTGCTGTTTGGCGAGGCGCAGATGCAGATCGTTCAGATCTGCACGCGCCGGACTGGCGTTGTGTTCCACTGCCACGCCGAGCTCCGCAGCTCGTTTCAGCACGGCATCAATATGCAGAGCGTACGGATCGCGTCGCAGCACTTTGCGACCAGTGGGATGGCCAAGGATGCGGACGTGGGGGTTCTCGAGCGCACGCAGAACGCGTTCCGTCATTTGCTCGATTGGCTGGTCAAAGCGCGAATGTACGCTGGCGACAACTACATCCATCTGGGCGAGCGTGCTGTCGTCGAGGTCGATCTGCCCCTCGGCCAGGATGTCGACTTCGATGCCAGGAAGCACGCGGATGCGACCGTCATATTGCTGCTGCATCTCGGCGTCGACCTCTCGGATACATCCGACGTGAGCCAGCGCGCGTCTGTCGTCCATGCCGTTGGTCATCGCCAGGTTCTTGGAATGATCGGTAATGGCAATGTAGCGCAGACCGCGGGCAAGCGCTGCCTCTGCCATCTCGCGGATGGAATTAGCGCCGTCGGTCTCGTGCGTGTGCATGTGGAGGTCTCCGTGGATGTCGGCGATCGTGATCAGCTCGGGCAGGGTATGCGCGGCAGCGGCCTCGAGTTCACCGCAGTTCTCACGAAGCTCGGGGGCAATGTAGTCCAGGTCGAGCGCGCGGTAGATCTCCTCTTCCGTCGCTGCTGCAAGAATCGCATTGTCTTCCAGCCGAAGCAGGGCATATTCCGAGAGCGTCAGCCCGCGCTTGATCGCGCGTTGACGAAGTGCGACGTTGTGCATCTTGGACCCGGTGAAGTACTGCAGCGCTGCACCATAGCTGGCACGCGGCAGCAGCCGGACGTCCACCTGGAGATTGTTACGCAGGGTGAAGGAAACCTTGTTCGCTCCCTTGGCCAGCAGCTTGTCGATGAGCGGGAGCTGTGCGACGTGGTCGACGGCCGCGGAGACGACCTCCGGCTCGCAGGCAGGACCAGTGACGAGGAAGTCGAGATCTCCCACGGTCTCGCGGCCGCGCCGAAGAGAACCCGCGGGCGTAATCGTTTCGACCCCGGGAAAGGCTCGGATCAGATCTGCGATACGGTCGGCTTGCGCCTGCGCCTGATCGATGCGAAAGCGCGAAGAGTTCCTTCGGTGATCCTCGATGCCCTTCAACAGCTTCTCGGTAAACTTCTGACCCATGCGTGGAAGCTTAAGGAGGCGGCCTGCTTTGGCGGCTTCCTCAAGCTTGTCTATGTCGGCGATTTCCAGTGCCGACCAGAGGAGAGCGACGGTCTTCGGCCCCATGCCCGGCAATCGCAGCAGCTCGAGCATGGTGGGACGGTACTTTTGCAGAAGCTCGGAGCGCAGTGGCATGCTGCCGGTTGTGACGAGGTCGCGGATATTCGCCGCCATGCCTTTACCGATGCCGGGAATGGCAAGCAGCACCTTCGGATCGGCCTCGGGCGCGACGAGCGTCGCTAGCTGTGTCGTCTGCTGCTCCACCGCCTCTGCAGCCCGGCGGTACGAGCGCACGCGAAACGGATCCTGCCCATCGATCTCGAGGAGTGCTGCTGTCTCGTCCAGCAGGCGGGCGATGGTGATGTTGTCCATGAATAAAGGCTATCGGGCTTTCTGCGGGATGAAAAGGAAGAGGTCCAGAGGGCTCGGCCATGGCGTCGACTTCAACAGCTACTGCTCTGAAGCTGGACCCGGCTGGCGCTACCCTTCCGCAACCTACGGTCGAGCTCGGCGTGGTGTCCCCATGGCCTTTCCTGATGGGAAAGCACCCAGAACCTGGCTTCAACGCCCAAAGCGCCCTGCCTTTCGCGCAGCGCTGTAGAGCGAAAGACCGATGAGGGTTTTACCATCATGGATCTTGTTTTCAGCGATGAGTTCCATGGCTTTTGAGATGGGGGTGCGGACAATCTCGATGTGCTCGTCATCCTCGGGCTTTGCCTGTCCCTCCCGAACACCGCGAGCGAGGTAGATCTGCATCCACTCGCCCAGAAAACCCGGACTGGCGAAGTATTTTGTGAGCAACGTCCATCGCTGCGCGCGAAATCCCGTCTCCTCAATCATCTCGCGCTTTGCGGCAGCTAAGGGAGCCTCGCCTGCTTCGATGCGCCCAGCCGGCAACTCCAGCAGAAACTGACCGGCGGCATGTCGGTACTGCCGGATGAGGATGACATCGGGGTCGTCCGGATTCGTCGACTCATCCACAGCGAGGACGACAATCGAGCCGTTATGACGGATCACGTCTCGCGTGTTGGGATGGTCGTACCCAGGCTCAATGACTGTGTCCGTGTATACAGAGAAGACCTTGCCTTTGTACGAGAGCTCCGACGACAGGACCTTTGCTTTCGCGCTTAGCTTTGGCGATCGTGGCTTCTCTGCCGAGGACGAGTGGGGAGGAATGGGGATGCGATCATCCTGCCTCTTCGGGGTAGCGGTCGCGGATCTGGATATGTTGTTAGGGGGTCGTTTCGAGGCGGCCATACGGCTACGGTAACATCTGCATCGGGCGGGAGAGGCTTGGCATCCAACGAGATGCACGCCAACGATGTCACCAGTATAAGTGCGCCATGACAGCGCACTCAGGAGAGCGGATGAGCGCTGAGTGCTACCCGATCACTGTTCTGCCGCACGTATCTGCAATCTTTCGCGACTACCTTGCCATGGCGGAGAGCTCCGAGGTGGCCGGAGTCCGGCGATGGTTCGGGGCTGTGCCCTTCGGGGAGGCTTGGCTCAGCGGACTACAAAGAGATAAGGTGCCGGCCAGTAGCTCGAGTGCAAGCCTGGTAGCGGACTTACTGGAGCGGCAGAGCCGGAACTTCGGCGCTGGGGCTGCAGCGCTTGTGAACGTGGCCAAGCTACGGACCGGTGCCCGAGCCGTCGTGACAGGGCAGCAGGTGGGGCTACTCGGCGGGCCGATGTTGACGCTGCTCAAGGCAGCGACGGCGGTGGCGAGGGCGCGCGAGGCGACCCGGGTGACGGGGGTCGAGCATGTTCCGGTCTTCTGGCTGGCGACGGAGGATCACGACCTGGAGGAGGTTGACCAGGTATCGCTGATGACGAAGACGGGGGTGGAGACGTTGCGGGCTGGGTTGAGCCGGAGGTCTGCGGCACCTGTAGGATCGGTTGAGCTCGGCGTGGGAATCGAGCAGGTTCTGGAGCGCGCCACGGAGCTAATGGGCTGGGCTCCGATCTGCGACGTGCTGCGGGAGTGCTACGCGCCCCGCGAGGGGTATGTGCCAACTCTGGGCGGGGCGTTCGCCAGATGGATGAGCGCTGTATTTTCGGAGCAGGGATTGATCATCATGGACGCAGCCGGGCGTGAGTTCCACCAGCTTGGCGCCAGCACGTTGCGGTCTGCGATCGAGCGAGCGGAGGAGTTGGAAGACGCTCTGCTGCGGCGGAGCGAGGAGCTCGAAGCTGCCGGATACCATGCGCAGGTGAAAGTTGCGAAGGAGATGAGTCTGCTTTTTCTTGTGTCCGAGGGGGATGGGGGGGCGGACCGACAGGCGTTGCGTCGGACGGGCGATGGTGGGTGGAGGGCGGGGCGGCAGAGCTACACTACGTCGGATCTGCTCCGCATTCTGGAGGAGGCGCCGGAGCGATTGAGCCCGAATGCGCTGCTTCGGCCGGTATTTCAGGATACGATTCTGCCGACGGCGGCGTATGTGGGTGGACCGGCGGAGGTGGCGTACTTCGCGCAGAGCGCGGTGTTGTATGAGCGCATCCTCGGGCGGATCACGCCGGTGTTGCCGCGGTTGACGGCGACGCTGCTGGAGCCGGCGGTGGCGGCGGTGATGGACCGTGACGAGGTCGGGCTGCCGGAGGCGATGACGACGGCCGAGTCGTTGGCGCAGCGGCTGGGAGCGCGGGCAATGCCGATCGAGTTGAAGCGGCGTCTGGCTTCGGCCGGCAATGCGATGGACGCGGAGCTTGGGGCGGTGACGGAGTATCTCGGCGGGATGGACGCGTCTCTGGGGAGGTCTGCCGAGGTGTCAGGGTCGAAGATGCGGTACCAGATGAATCGCCTTAGGCGAATGGCGGCGACGCATGAGCTTGAGAAGGATGCGAGCCTCCGGAAGCATGCGGCGGCAATCACGCTGAATGTTTTTCCAGACGGGCACCCGCAGGAGCGGGTGGTTGCAGGTGTGTGGTATCTGGCGCGGTATGAGGGGCTGATCGCGCGTCTGGTGGACGAGGCGGCGGGGATGTGCGGCGGGCATGCTGTGATCCGACTGTAGGCTCCCCCCACCCCCCACAATTTGCTCAAAGTATTCATTGTAATGAGCTTAAGTCTGGACCAAGGTCTCTCTGCACGCCCATCCTCACGTCGTCCAACGATCCACCTCGAAGGCAAACGGACTGTGTGTCTGAGTTAAGTCTACGGGGTGGGGTGTGGTATTTACGCCAGAGCGGTGTACGAGGTACGGGGTTCCGCGTGGGAGAGAGTTTTGGGCGATAGGGGCTGAAAAGAGTCGCCGGTTATAGCGCTCACGGTGTGTTGGTGTCCCCTGGCCGCACGACACGAAACGCCGTGCGGCCACAGGTAGTGAACTAGACGCTTGCTGAAGGAGAGACCACGTCGTCGTAGAAGCGATGCATGTGCTCGGCGATATAGTCCAAGCAATCTTCCGTTGCGAAGTGTCCGGCGCTCAAACGATGCATCTTGGCCTTTGGCAGATCCTTCAGATAGGCCTCGCCCCCAGCGGGCGTGAAGAAGATATCCCCCTGTCCCCAGAAGATGACAGACTTTGGCTGATGCTCCTTGAGGAAGTCCTGCCACTTGGGATAGAGAGTGACGTTTGTGCGGTAATCGTAAAAGAGATCCATTTGTAACCGATAGCCATGTGGCCGCTGTAACGTCAGCAAATAGTCGGAGTTCCAGCTATCCGGGCTGATCAGTTCGGGGATCGGTGAGCCTGTCAAGTAGGCGCTCTTTACGGTTTCGAGGGCGAGCAGACCCGCTACCGCAGCCTCATTTTCAGAGCTTCGATCAAGCCACAGTGCGTTACGAAGACCGGCCCAGGCTTCGCTGAACCCAACCTCGTATGCGTTTGTATTCTGCAGGATGAGCCACTCCAGAAGCTTAGGCTTCTTTGCGATGATACGGAACCCAACCGGACCACCGTAGTCTTGCATGTAGAGGCCGAACCTGTTGAAGCCTTTCTGCTCCAAGAATTGGAGCACGATTTCGGCGAGCTTATCGAAGGTGTACGCGAAGGTAGAAGGGTCGGGAGTGTCGCTGTCTCCAAAGCCTGGATAGTCCGGCGCAATCACATGGAAGCGGTTTGCCAGGAGCGGGATGAGGTTGCGATATTGGTGCGAAGAAGACGGGAAGCCGTGAAGCAGAACAAGTTTGGGGTTAGATGGGTCACCGGCCTCGCGGTAGGCTATATTGAGCCCGTCAATCGGGAGTGATTTGTAGACGACGGAACTTGATGTGGTAGCAGGGGAATAGGTCGATGCCATTGATCATTCTCTTTTCTGTTCTTATGAAAGCAGTTGTGTTCCTGAAGGTTGAATTACCTGGTGCCTCTCTAACACATGGTGAAGGCTTTCATTTTTCAGTCAGAGCAGCTGGGGTGGAACGGCCTGCGATCTTTGGGGCCATCACGCGAATCAAGAAGATCCGAGCCTCCTATCCTCCTTCCGGATCGGCAGGTCGTTGATGCTGGCTTCACGCCGCTGCATCAGACCGCTGGGGGCGAACTCCCAAAGTTCATTGCCGTGGCTGCGGAACCAATTGCCGCTGTCGTCATGCCACTCGTATTCGAAGCGCACGGCCATGCGGTTGTTGCGGAAACCCCAAAGCTCTTTCTTGAGGCGATAGTCGAGTTCCCGACGCCACTTGCGTTCGAGAAACGCGACGATCTCTTGCC
>JAABUZ0100008375.1_pt1 | contig 12179 bp, 12 predicted proteins | sample 5562091 | NCBI WGS metagenome assembly JAABUZ01 (sample SAMN12813069, study PRJNA571459) | rock metagenome | isolation source: Antarctica rocks | place: Antarctica: Victoria Land, Linnaeus Terrace sud | collected 2015-12-21
AGACGAAAGAGACCATCGAGGTCCCCGACGCGCAGGTCGAGCGCACCACCATGGCCAACGGCCGCCCCGCCGCCCGCGCCACCATCGAGCGCGACGGCAAGACCCTCAAGCTCTTCAAGTTCCTCCCTGTCAACGCCGCCCCGACGACAACCACGGCGCCGGCCGCGTCAACCGCGGCGGCGGCCAAGCCGAAGAAGGCCAAAAAGTAGACGCGCCGACCGCGGATGTAGGAGTGTTAAGCGGTCAGGAATTGATCGTGGGGAACTGGTCGTGCGCGGTCAACGGACGAGGAGAAGATATCCGAAACCTAAGACCCCCCGATAACCGTAGAAATACTCACGGCGATGCTGATCGGCGAGTTCGCGCGCTTGTCGGGCTCCCGGCGTCTCAGGGTGGTCGAGCGCCCATGCCTCGAGACCGGCGCACCAGCCGGTCTCGAAGCTATCCCACTCGCGCGCGTCCGCGACGCTGACGTGTAGTGGCCGGTAGCCGCGCGCGACGGCCACCTCGACCAGTCCCCCAAGGTCGGCGTAGTCTTCCCCGATCATCTCCACGAGTGCGGGCGGGGGCGGCGAGACCCAGTAGCCTCCGCCGAAGAGGAGATGGCTCCCGTGCCGACCGAGGGCAGTGAGCGCCTGGGATGTCGTCCCCCAGGCATGGGCCGCCCCGATACTGATGATAACGTCGCCGTGACCATCCCAGGCGCTCATGTCGGCGACCTCGAAGTGGACGCGGGACTGCACGCCGAGTTCGTCGGCGCGCGCGAGGGCGCGCTGGATATTGTGCGGGGAGAGGTCGATCCCCCGTCCCGTCGCATCGGGGTAGGCAAGGAGCGCACGCAGGAGCAGCTCGCCCCAGCCACAGCCGAGGTCCACGATCGTGTCGCCGCCGCCGACGGGCAGCAACGTTATCAGGTCGTCCGCATGGGGCAACGACAGGGGCGTGTTCCAGATGAGGCGTGCATGTGCGAGGGCGGTGAGATCGTGCTCCGTTAGGGTGTCATTCATCGTCATCACCTTATACGACTGTAGCGCCCAGCTGTTAAGCGGTGTGCTTGTCAAGCTAAACGTTGGCGATCATGCGGGTCGTGCCTACCGCTTCTATATAATAAAGCCCCTACAGCGACACGTCGCCGCTTGACCACCTCATGCGCCCGCAGCGCCGGCTCCACTGTGAAACAGCGTGGAGCCTTCTTCCCAGCCTGGCGCGCGCCCGATCGCGCGCCCCACTGCCCGCATCGTCGGCGACGTGGCCACCCAGCGCGCCGTCAGGCCAACGCGCCACCGGGCCGAGGCCCTCAGCTCCCCCCAGCTTGCCCCCCCTCCCGCCTGGCCGTCACGAGCGCGCGCCGCCGCATTGGAGAAGGGTCACACGGTGGTGTCACGCGGGACGTGCGAGACTAGATGCGACACCGCGTATGCAGATGTGAGGACGCCCATGATGATGAGCCAACGCCCCGCCGTCCCCGCCATGCTCGACCTCTTGGAGGACGCCTATCGGACGCTCACCGCGCGCGAGGACCCTACAGCCGACGATCGCGCGCGGCTGGTCACCGTGAGCGACGACTTGCGTTGGTACAGCGCCCGCTTGGGTGCGCCCCGGTGGGAGCATGCGCCTCGCCCCGGCCGCTGGAGCGTCACCGACACCCTCTGGCGCCTCGCCGCCCAAGCCGTCGAAGCCGTGCGCCAGGACTCCCCGCATCCGGTGCGCTACTTTGTCGATCACGGCAAGGAGCAGGTCGGCCAGGCCGCCGAGATCCTTGCTCTCTTCGCGCACGACGACGCGGCCACCCCTTAACGGCGCGCGTAGACGCCGCGTGACAGGTATGGAGCGCCTAGCGCCGCCAGGAGCCGCGCCAGGGCCACAGGGGCATAGGGAGCCGGGACCCACCACGCCCCCTCACGCCCGCCTACGGCTGCGTCAGCCCCCTACAGCCCCTCATGCGCCGCTTTCGCTCGTTGCGTGTAGAAAGTGAGTTTCGCAGCATGCGCGCGCGGTGTCGTCGCCGCTATCCTGATGGTCAGTAGGGGGTGGGTGCGCCGTTGTGGGGACGCCGGCGTGGTCACCCCTTATGCCTGCCCTCTCCCGCCAGCGCGGTGGCGCCTCCAGGGCCGCCGGCAGCCGCGCAGCAGGCAGCAGGCACACCGGCGGACCCCGCGCATCGCCGGGCCACAACGAGTCACAGCCCGTGCCCGCGCAGCTCCGTGCGACGCCCTCCTAGTGTACGGCTAGACAGCCGCGCTAAACGTTCCCACCACAGCGGTTATGGTAGCGTCCACATCGTCCATCCCGTAGACATCCAATCACGCCCGCCCGAACGCCGCGGCCGCCCCCGCCACGTCCCCCGCCTCCAGCGCGTCCCCCCCGATGTGCGGCGCGCTGATACGACGCGGCCACGCCCGGTCCTCGTTGTACACCAGTACCAGCACCCGGCACGCCCCCACGTCCAGCCCCTGCTCCTGCACCCGCTCCCGGAACGCCCGCGCGTTCACGGCCCGCTGCTGCTCCGTGGCGATCCCTTGTACGCTGATCCGCAAGCCGGGCGTCGAGCGTGCGATGCTGCGCGCTTCCCCGCCGTCGCCCTGCCCGCTGCACCGTCCGCACGCTGCACACCTCGTCACGCCCGTGTTGCGGCGAGGCATATCTGTCAGCCCATCGAGTCCGTGACAGACAGCTAACAGACGCTCTCGCCGATCCTCTCATCCTCGTTGTCGTCTCGGGCACACCCGATTGCGCACGCCCGAACCATCCCCTCGTCCTTGAAAAGGTCCAGCTGTGGCTCCCCCACAATGCTATTCGACGCGTAGCCAAGGCCATCGATCCACCCCACAAACCGATCGACGTACGACGCGTTGCTGTGTGAGCGATGTCCTTGCCCTTGCCGCACGATACCTTGCAAATCCTGCGGCAGGCGCACAGGCCGGTTGCCAAAGTAATAACCTTTGGTGCTCGTTGAAACCGTCGTTTTGTTCGCGTCATTGTTGCTTTTATCTAACATTTGATGCACAGATCTCTAACGAGAGGGCGGTGCAGGTTATCGAATGGGTTCCGACGACCATGACTCGTCCGTATGCGCACCATTTGACGCAATACAGAGGTATTGTGACTACTTCCATGGCATCAAAGACGTTGGAGAGGCTCTTCAACTAGCACCAAAGGTTAATAGAAGTGGTCCGATAGTAGCGCGTTGCGCCCGCCAAGATCTGTGTCCACGTCTGGGTGCCACAGATAGCTCATGCACGGCTACGAGGTCGCGATCGGGGGGATGGTGAGACTCGGGTCGCCGAAGCGGCTCCAGACCATCGAGAGCGCGGCCGTCTGAACCTTGGTCCGCTTGCCGCTGTGGTCCGTCTCAGACGTGGTGACGCGGATCGTCCCGTCCAGTTCGCAGGGCAGGCGCGATCCATGCGCGACGTAGAACAGGCTCCGCGATGTCTCGCCCGTCGTGAAGCGGCTGACCGCGCTGTCGCCGTCGCAGCGCTGGCCCGCCACCGTCTTGGCCACGACCGGCGTGAACGTCACCGCGACACCGGGTCGGACCAGCAGGCGGGCCGGATCGAACCCCCGCGCCATGGTGGCCGCGTCGGACGACGAGGTCGCGCAGCTGAAGCGCCCCGTCGTGCCCAGACGCCGGCAGACCTTCGATCCGGCGACGTACTCTTCCCCGTGGACGGTCTTGCCCTTCGCCATGGCGACCACGATGGCATAGATCCGCGTCGCCGTCCCCCGGCCGACGACGATGGCGGTCGTCTGAAGCGCCGGCGCCCCCGCGAGGGCCCCCGACGAGACGGCGAGTCGGTAGCGCGTGGCGCTGGCGAAGGCACGGGACATGGCGGGGACGGGCGAGGGGACGGAGGGTGTGCGGGTCGTCGCGGCCGTGGCCGTGTGGACCGGGCCGACGCCAAGGCTACACGCGCACAGGGCGCCTAGCAGGATCGCTCTCATTAGACTGTTCCTTTCTGAATCAAGGTGACGCTGACGGGATCGTCACTGGGGCAGGATATGACGCGCCCACTGCATCACCAGCAGGATGACGATCCCCAGGACGAAAAAGAAGGCGCCGAATGCGATGAGGCAGCCGGGGAGCAGTCGGGTCATCACGAACGTATCGATGCGGGCGTCGCGCGGGTCGGCGGGGTTGTAGAGCACGGGGACCTGCTGGCCCACCTTGTAGGGTGAGGGCTGCGTCCCCGTCCGTGATCTGAACGTGACCGTTTGTCCACTCGCCGTCTGGTACCGCACGACGGGGAAGCGCAGCCACGCGCCCGTGGTGTCGCTGGGGTCGCGGCCGTCCGGGTCGACCCACGCGGTCGTGGTGTCGACGACGGTTCCCGTCGCGTGGGAGGCCGTCGCCGCGAAGCGGCGCGCCTGGATCAACGCCCGGAGGCCGTAGGCGACGAAAAACAGCGCGAGCGCGCAGAAGAAGAGGGGGACGAGTTCAGGATGAGCGGCGACGGGGTTCATGGCAGACTCCTCTGCCCCCGCGGGGCGCCCTCACTGATGAAAATGCCGGCGCGTCCGCCGGGCCGGGTGGTGTGCTACATACCAGGACGGCGGCGGCGCGAGGCGATGCGACCCGCATACATATAGCTCCTATACACATTAGACAGCCAGGCAAGCCAGGCAAGCTTGGCAGACAGCGATGTCCAGTTCGCCGCCGTGCAGCTCATCGTCGAGCCGGTGGTGGCGCCGCTTGTCGACCATCTTGCCTGTACACATAGGCGGGTCTCGCGCTTCTAGTCGTCGCTGCGCATTTGACATGAGACTGCATTACTGCTCCTGCTCGGTGGTTAGATGCCCTTTTACGTCTGCTGAAGCCGTGAAGCTAGTGGGGCACGGGGAACTGACGTCTCATGTCAGATGCGCATGAAAAGTGCAATGCGCGACTCCCTGCAGGCCTTGTAGGTATTGCGCGAGACACCCACGATCTCGCAAATCTCGCGGATGCGGTGTGTCGCATCCTTCTTCAACGCCCGTGCCGCCTTTTACTCGTGACCACAGCGGGTCTCGGTCGGCTCACCATGAGCGCCGGGACCCGCTCACGCGCGTGAGACGACAACGACAGGACGGGCGGCGGGAGCGGTTAGCGGTGCAGCATGATGATCTGCGTGGTCAGCTTGCTGTCGTTACCGATCTCGTAGGGGCGCCAGCGCAGCGCGACCGGCCGCACGGTGGGCGGCATCTCGAAGGCGGCGTCGGCCACGATGGTGCTGCCCGGCTTGACGTCGCCCACGCTATACAGGTCGTTGGACAGGTCGGAATTGGAGACCTCCGCGTAGTCGGCCGCCCGCCCATCCAGCAGCCTGAAGTCCCTGGACGCGCGGTTGTAGGTCACGGTGCCGCCGTTGTGGATCGTCACCCGCACGACCTTGTAGACGTCGCCCGGCGTGAGGTTGTATGTGTTGCTCCCATGCGCGATGCGTGGCGTACCGACGGACACGGTGACGCCGTCGAGCGTGACGCGGCCAACCGGTCCGGTTGGGCGCGGCTGTCCGGCCGGGCACGTCGCCGCGCCGCGCGGCCCCGCGGGCAGGACGACGATGCGGCCCGCTACCTTGTAGTTGTCACCAATGTGGCTTGGTACCCAGCGCACGGCCACCGGTTGCACGCCGACCGGCATGGGCGCCGCCACCTCGCCGACGACGGTGCTGCCGGGACCCAGGGTGCCGCCGTAGTCGAGCGCCGTCTCCAGGTTCGCGTCGCTGCCCAGGCTCCAGTCGCGGGCACGCGCATCGAGCAGGCTGAAGTCGTCGCGGCTGTAGTTGTACGTTACGGTGCCGTGGTTACGCATGGTGACGCGGAACACCTTGAAGGTGTCGCCCGGTTTGAGGGTGTCGTACGACTTGCCGGGGTCGTTCCGGATCGCGCTGAAGCTGAGCGTCAGGCCGTAGGCGTTGGCGGAGCCGACCGTGCCGTGGCGTCCGCTACACCTGACCGCGACGTGGTGAGGCTGTAGGGTCGCGGCGTGAGCGGCACGTGCATGGGGCCCGGTGGCGAGACCCAGGCCGGCACAGGCGAGGCCACCGACGGTGGCGGTGATCAGCGGTAGCGTCATCGTTTTCATGGCAGACTCCTTATATAGGGTTGGCGCAATATAGGGTTGGCGCACGCTGTGTGGAGAGCGTGACGCAGAACGAAGCAGAAACGGCGCAACGCGTGTGAGTTCTTACACCGAGGGGGACGAGTTCAGGATGAGCGGCGACGGGGTTCATGGCAGACTCCTCTGCCCTGCGGAGCACCCTCACTGATGAAAATGGCGGCGTGGCTGCCGGTTCGGGTGGTGTGCTACATACTAGGACGGCAGCACCAGGGTGTACGATACGCCTAAACATAGCTCCTTCTTACACTAGGGTCCGTCCGTTTCATCCTTCAATGTACGCCCTGTGGGCGTCCCGCACCCTTCTTCGCGCGATGTGTCGGCGCTGTGTGCGCGCCGATCCACCAACAAAAGTATCGACGTTTATAGGTCATGTCTGAAACGCCGGCGGTCCCAGGCGACAGGAGACGCGGGGGGCCGCCCCTCGGACGGCTGGAGAGGGCCCCCGTCCCCGACCGTTCAGCCCATCCGGCTACTCGAACAGGCGCGCGGCCGTCCGCGGCCCGACGACCCCGTCGGCTGGCAACCCGTGCGTCCGCTGGAAGGCGCGCACGGCCCCCTGTGTCTGCGGCCCGAAGCGCCCGTCGGCGGGGACGCCCAGCGCGCGCTGCACGCGGGCCACGGCGGGACCGCTGCTGCCGACCCGCAGCGTCGCGCCGCCGCTCGTCCCGGCCAGCACGTTGGCCGTCCGCGGCCCGACGATGCCGTCGGCCGACAGGTGGGCCGCCTGTTGGAAGACGCGGACGGCGGCCTGGGTCCGCGGGCCGAACGCGCCGTCGGTCGGGATGCCCAGCGCTCGCTGGATGCGCGACACCATCGTCCCCTGGTCGCCGACGCGCACCAGCGGCGCGGCGGGGGCGGCGCTCGGCGGCGCCGGGGCGCCCTGGCCCGACGCGAACAGGGCGGCGGCGGTCTGTGGCCCGACGACCCCGTCGGCCGCCACGCCGACGGCCCCCTGGAAGCGCGTCAGGGCCTGCCGCGTCTGCGGTCCGAACGCGCCATCGGCCGCGATCCCCAACGCCCGCTGCACCCGGGCCACGGCGGGACCGCTGCTGCCCACCCGCAGCGTCGCGCCGCCGCTGACGCCGGCCAAAGCGGCGGCGGTCCGCGGTCCGACGACCCCGTCGGCGCCCAGGCCGGCGGAGCGCTGGAAGCCCCCCACAGCACCCTGTGTCTGGGGGCCAAACTCGCCGTCGGCCGTGATCCCCAAGGCCCGCTGGATATGCACCACGACCGGGCCGCGGTCGCCGTAGTGCACCAGCGCCGGGCCGGGGGGCGCGAGCGGCGGCGGCGCGCTGCCGGTGACCATCGCGACCGCCTGCCGCGCCTCGGCGAGGTACGCCCGGTAGGCGCCGTTGGTGTACGTGCTCCACGGGCGCCACGTGACGCCGTGGTTGCTGATGTCGACCATCGCGCGGGCATTGCAGGCCGCGTCGAACGCGCACGCCTGGGCGTAGTTCTGGTAGCAGTCGTTGAGTTGCCACAACCCGCGGTCGCGCGAGCCGTTGGGACACCCGGAGGTCGGCCCGTTCGGGTTGACGGCGGCGGTGTCGAACCCCGACTCGGCCCGGGCGATGGCGCCGGCGATCGCCAGCTGGTCGGTCGGGACGCCGACATCGCGGGCCAGCCGCACCACGTCGACCATGCTCAGCGTGGCGGCCGACGCGGGGGCGACGCCGACCCGGGACCACAGCAGCAGCGCGCCAGCGAGCGCGCCGACCGTGGGGAGGATACGGCCCTTCATGGTCATCCTTCTCTCTCTCACCTTTTGTCTCAAACCCTTTGTCCTTCTACGGCGCGTTGCGCGCCACCTGGATATGGAGGTGGGTGCAGGCGTCCGGGAAGGTAGCGATGCCGGGCGGCAACGGCGGTGTGCTCCCGCAGGCGCTTTGCCCGACGCCGGAGCCCGCGGGCATCAGGGGGGCCACCGCGTCGATGATGGTGAGGGCGGGCGCGTTGCGTCCGGTCACGAGTTGGCCGTCGAGGCGACCAACGTCCACCGCGTCGCCCGTGTAGTGGTAACTGTTCCGCGCGTGGCCCGTGCCCCCGCTCTCCAGCGCGGTGATGACCAGGCGATGGCGCTGGCCGAGCACGGCGATCAGGCGGAGCAGGGTCGCGCTGAGCGGGCTGCCCGCGGTCCCCGGCCGACCGGCGGCGGCGTCCCGCAGGTCGGTCAGGACCAGGCGGCCGCTCGTGGCAATGCGCGGGTTCGCCAGGATGTGCCGCGCCAGGTGCGCGCTGTCCCCCGTGGGAACAGTGCCGCCGCCCGTGCCGCCGCTCCCGGTGACGAGCGCCTGCCATGTCCGCGGCCCGACGATGCCGTCTTGGTCCAGGCCATGCGCGCGCTGGAACGCCCGCACGGCGGCGTCCGTGGCGGGGCCGAAGACCCCGTCGACGGCGATGCCGGCCCCGTCCTTGTGCGCGAGTTCGTCCTGCGCCGCCCGCACGGCGGGGCCGGTCGCGCCCTGCCGCACCGTGATGATGAGGCGCGGCCACGTCTGTGGCCCGACGACCCCGTCCTGAGCCAGCCCCGGCTGCGCCGCCTGGAAGCGCCTGACGGCCGTCGCGGTCTGGGGTCCGTAGACGCCGTCGACGCCCACGGCGATACCGTGCGCCTGGAGGAGGTCCTGGAGCGCGACAACATCGGGCCCGCTACTCCCTACCCGGTCAAGGGGCCAGGCCGCCGCGTGTACGGCGGTCGGGCGGGAGAGGCACGGGATCAACAGCAGCGCGGCTAGCGCACACACAAGGAGCGCACGTCTGATTCTGGCCATGGGAGCATCCTTTCGTCTCGTCATCGTCTCGTCATCGTCTCGTCATCGTCGATCGTCATCAGTCGAGGCCCGCGGGCGCGCTACGTCACTCGTCGAGTGATCGCCGCCCTCCCTCCCGTCCCGGTGGGACTCCCGGCGTCCGCGGCCGGCGCCTCGTCCCCCGCGCTCCCAGTCTGTACGACAGCGGGGGCGAAGCGCCACACAAAACTCCCAAAGTTGACCACATTGGGGGCAACTCTGGGAAGTCAGGGGCAAACGACCGGGCATGCGGGGCGACTCCCGCTGAGGGCAGGAGGAGGGCAGTGTGGATCTGGCGTGGGCGGAACGCCCCCTGTCCGCGTGCTATCATGACCCTTGATAGGGACAGGGTGTCGCGGGTCGCCAGGGGCGGGCCGCGACGGAACGACCGAGGATGCGAGGGATGACCGTCGAGGAGTTGAAGCCTTTCGGCGCCCAGCTCAAGCAGTACCGCAAGCGTGTGGCGCTCACGCAAGAAGCGTTGGCCACGCGAGCCGGCCTCGGCAGCAACACGATCAGCAACATCGAGCGGGGCGCCAGCCAGCCGTACCCGGACACGGTGCGGCTGCTTGCCGCGGCGCTCGATCTCTCCACGGAGGAGGCGGCCGCCTTCGCCCACGCCGCGCGGCGTGGGCGCTCCGAGGCCTCCCCCGCGCTCAACGACGGCGGCGCGGCGCGGGCCACGGGCCGAGCGGACGCGGGTCTGGTGGCGGAGGGGATGTCGGCGTCGGCCCGTCCCAGCGCGAGGAGCGGACGATGGGCGGGACGCCAGGCCGGCGTGATCCTGGGCACGGCGCTGGTTATCCTCCTCGTGGTCGGCGCTCTGCGTGCCCTCGGCGGCGGTCCGCGGCAGACGGCGCCGCGCCCCCAGGCGCCCGGGGTTGTGGCGCAGGGCTGGCCTGTCCTGCGCCAGGGCGACCACGAGACCGCCGTCGACGCGCTGCAATTCCTGCTCAACGCGTATACACCCGCGTATACCCTCGTCGTCGACGGGGTGTTCGGGCGGACGACACGACGCGCGGTCCAGGATTTCCAGCGTCAGAACAACTTGCGGGCCGATGGGGACGGGGTGGTGGGAACGCAGACATGGCGCTCGCTCACCAATCAGGTGGTGGAGCATCCGGGTTCGCGCGGCGCCGGGGTCATGGCGCTACAGTATCTGCTCGACCACGATCCCAGGGGCGCGCGCCTGTCCCCTCTGAGTGTTGACGGCGACTACGGGCCGCACACGCGCCAGGCGGTAGACGCGGTCGTGGGACGGAGGGGCGGCGTGCAGACGGGTGGCGTCGTGACGGGGGAGACCTGGAGAGTCCTGATTTGTGGCGTGTCCCCGCGCTGTCGGCGCGGGACCGCGCGCGGACGCACCCGTCCCGCGGCCTCCTCACGATCGTCTGAGGGCCTCCGACGGACCTAGACCCCACGGTCTGTGCGGCGCGTGATGCGGATGGAGGACGTCGTGGAGGGGATTACAGGGGGAAGACGCGCGGCTGGACGGCGACACATGCCTGGACGACCCCTAATCGGACCTCGCCCGTGCCTGCCGCTCTTGGGTCCGTGCGCGGCGGGAAGACAGACGGCGCCACCATGACGCAACACTGAGCCGCAGCACATCTGGCGTTCGGCTCAGTGCGGGACGGGGGACAAGAAAGTCATGTACCGTGTGAGGCCGGTGTCCACATCCCGTTCGGTCGCGGCGCGGCGCCCCGTTCCTCGCTGGCGCCGGACCGGATAGGCGCGCCCCACGCGGATGACTCCTGTATCAGCGCACTGGCGTATGAAGGCCATGTGTGGCGCAGGTCAAGACTGTGTGATGCGTGGAGTGGTGGCCGGGACAGCCACCGTCGGCATGGATAAGCATGCCGCCGTCCCCACCGCTCTGTCAGGTCGCGCACGCTGTCCAGGGGGAACATGGGTTTGCCCCCCACGTTCATGCCCCGCAGCTATGCATGGTATGTGTGTCAACGGGATGCGGGCAGCGTGTAGGCGAGGTCGTACGTGTGCGTCCCGTCGACGATAGCGATCACCATGTCGCCGACGAGCCCAACCACCTGGCCGGAGCCAGAATCGGGGACGACCGTTACGGTCAGGTGTGGGGCGCCGCGCGTCATGGTTCCATTGTGCTGCAAGGCAAAGGCGCCGCTGTGACCATGGAGCGTTCCGGTGACCCCCTCCATCGCGACGTATCCGGCCGAACTGTCGACATCCGTGTTGACGGCCAGCATCTGGCCCGTGCTGATCGCCTCGAGATCGCCGTGGAACTGTTTGGCAATGGACAGCCTGCCCACGGGGCTGATGCCGGCCGTGTCGTCCGGAGCCTGGGGGATCATTGTCACGTCGAACGCCTCCTGTGCATGCGTCGTCATCATCTTTCCCTTCCGAGTGCCGCGGCACTCAGAGACAACTATACTACAGGCACACGCTGGAGTTCGGACTGCCCTACTCACCTCACAAGCGAGCATCAACAGAGTGGTTATCGACGTACACAAGAAGATGGTGGTGGCCGGCCTGATCGCGCCCGACGCGACGGGGACCCCGACCAAGGAGATGCGGACCTCCGGCACGCTGACGGCGGCAGGCCGTCGAGCGGCGCCCCGTCAAACGGTCGCAGGCGCTGGGCTACGACGTCTCGTTGCGTCCGTTGACGGCAGCATGACGAGGGGGGGCGCGCCTGCGTGCGCGGATTAAAGGCGATGAGGGGGACCCTGCGTATCGTGTGCGCTACGTCTTCGACTGGGGCGCCGACACGTGCCTGTGGAGCGGCGACGCGCGCACGGGGGACGCCTTCGGCTATCCGATCGACCCCCGGCGATTGCCGCTGTTAGACGGGACCAGCGCGGAGATTGAGCGTATGGGCGTCTGGTATCAAGGGGCACTGAATTGGGAGTATCCGCCCGATCCTAGCCCCTGGCGTCAGGAGGAGTGCGATCGCTTCAACGAAGCGGCGCGAACGTTGCTCGCTGTGATCCGGCAGGAGTTAGGGCGGCGGTTTACCGTCATTGACGAACACGGCGACCTGCGCGAAGACCCTGACTTGGATGCGTATCTACGCGACCCACGGGGATTCCGACGGCCCTGACAAGAGACTTGCCGCAACCGGGCACGCCTCGCCGCGTGATCGGTGACACATCCGTCCTGTTTGCCTTTGGACTGGGCCACATGACACGATACTGTTGGTAAAAGCGGAAATGTTATGCGGATCATTTTGTTACGCTAGTTTGCCGGCAAACTAGCGTAACAAAAGTGAAGCGTATTGCCTCACGAAAGAATGTAACCCGGGCTGGGCGTCGCGG
>JAABUZ0100008376.1_pt1 | contig 12175 bp, 9 predicted proteins | sample 5562091 | NCBI WGS metagenome assembly JAABUZ01 (sample SAMN12813069, study PRJNA571459) | rock metagenome | isolation source: Antarctica rocks | place: Antarctica: Victoria Land, Linnaeus Terrace sud | collected 2015-12-21
CGAGGTCACCCGGCTCCTCCTCGACGAAGGGACTGTAGCTCGTCAGCTCACTGTCCGTGCCGGTCACCCGGTAAGCACGCGCGTCGTCCAGCGGCTCGCCGCCCATGGTGATCGTGCCGTCAACCCCGATCTGCGCCCCGGCGACGTGCAGCAGTCCATAGGGCCGCCCGCGGAACGAGCGTCTCGTCGCCCTCGCGTGCTCGCGGGTCCGGCCCGAGGTGATCATCGACCGCAGGTGGGCACCGGAGAGCGTGGCCGTAGCAGGGTTGGCCGGCGACGAGGTCGCGGCCCAGACGTCTCCTCGCCGAACCACGCCGGCGGGCAGGCCGTCGGCGCAGTGGGCGGCCATGAGGACTGCGACGTCGCCGGGGTGCTTCCACAGCAGCGCCTCGGCGAGCAGGTTGGCGACCCCACACTCACGTTCCAGCGACAGGTCGAGCGCCTCCGGCAGGGTCCCGACCGGCTCGGCCAGCCACTCCCCGAGGTCGCGCTCAGCCGCGTCGAGCTCGGCGAGCACGGCCGGGTCCTGCGGTCCATCCGGTGACACCGGTTCGAGGCCCATCGAGGCGACCCTCGCTCCGTCGCCGTCCACCTCCAGAATGACTCTCCCGAGGTGCTCCGCGTACTGGCCCGCCTGGGTGATCGGCACGCCCGCGGAACGATCCCCGTGGGGAAGAGCGGTGTGGGAGTGGCCGCCGACGATGAGGTCCACGACTCCTACCAGCGGCCCGGCGAGCTCGAGGTCGTGCGGGTATCCGCAGTGGCTCAGAAGGACAACGACCTGTGCACCCCTCTCCCGCAACGACGTCGCCTCGGCCGTGATCGCCTCCACCTCATCGCGGTGGACCAGCCCGAACGCGGGATACTCCGGGAACCACGCCGTGGCTCCGACGACCCCGACCAGCCGGTCACCGGCAAGGAGCAGGACCGACGCGGCGGCGCCCTCGATGACGGCACCGTCATGCTCGATCGTCGCCAGCACCGGGGTCGTGCCCAGCCCGTCGCGATAGCGCGGCACCACGTCCGGCCCATAACGGAGGAGTCCGCCATTGCCCAACACCGCCGCATCGACGGCGGCGGCACCGAGCAGGCGCCACGACGCCGCGCCGTAGGTCAACGCTGAGAGCCGCACGCTCGACTCCTCGACGTCGCCGCCGTCCAGGACGAGGACCCCGTGGTCGGCGCCCTCGCGGATCTCCCTGACCCGAGCACTGAGCCGCGCCAGCCCGGCATACCGGCCGTGGACGTCGTTCCAGTGCAGGATCTCGAGAGTCGTCGCCATCTCCCCATTCTGGCGTCGTCGGCGCTCACCTGGACCAATCCCGGTGGGTGGGCCGGGCATTCCGGCGTCAGTGGGCCTGCGCGGGCAGCCGCCGGTCGGCGAGCACGGGGAAGCTCTCGCGCCAGCGGTCGACCGCGCTGATGTCGATGTCGACGCTGAGGACCTCCTGGCCGACACCGGCCACGGCGAGCGCCCCGCCGGTCGCGTCGACGACCTGGGAGTGCCCGCCCATCTCGTGGCCGGCGTGGGTGCCCGCTGTGTTGCAGGCGATCACGACGCACTGGTTCTCGATGGCCCGGGCATGGGCGAGCAGCGTCCAGTGCCGGACCCTCGGGCGCGGCCAGGCGGCGGGGACGACGAACACCTTGGCGCCGAGGTCGAGCTGGGCGCGGTAGAGCTCGGGAAAGCGCAGGTCGTAGCAGGTCGACAGGCCCGCACGGACGGTGGCCTCGCCGTCCGGCAGGTCGACCAGGACGACCTCGTCCCCCGCCTCCATGAGCTTGGGCTCGCCCGCCCCGAACCCGAAGCGGTGGATCTTTCGGTAGGTCGCCCGGAGGCTCCCCTCGGGACTGAAGAGGAGCGAGGTGTTCCAGAGGTCCTTGCCCTCGGGGCCGGTCGTGCCGTCGGAGCTCGTCTCGACGATCGAGCCGGCGTGGAGGGTGACCCGGGCGTCGCGGGCGGCGCCCGCCATGGCGTCGGCAACGCCTCCGTGCGGTGTCTCGGCGCGTCCCTGCCAGTGGGCGTAGTCGAAGCCGCCGGCGGCCCACAGCTCCGGCAGGACGACGAGATCGTGGCCGCGTTGTTCGCGCACGAGCGCAACCACCCGTTCGACCCGGTCGGCGACGCTCTCGTCGTCGCCGTAGGCCAGCTGGATCAGGGCCACCTTCATGTCGCTCTCCTACTGGTAGCTAGTGTTCGCGGTCGGTGCCGCCGGCGGTGTGCCCGACCCGGCCACGGTCGGCCAGTGCCTTCAGCTGGGTGTTGTAGGCGGTGAGCTCGGCATCCCCGTCGCGCGTCGCCTGACGGTCACCCCGGCGGGTCTCGGCGGCGTCGCTGCGGATCCAGGAGAGGACGACGAGCAGGGCCAGGACGAGGGTCGGCGCCTCACCAATGCCCCAGGCGATGCCTCCGGCCCGCTGCTGGTCGACGAGGGGGTCGGGGACCCAGGGCAGGTGCAGCTGGGTGAAGAAGTCGGGCGCGAGCAGGGCGGTCCCCGTCATCAGGGCCACGCCGAAGAAGGCGTGGAAGGAGATCGTCACGAGGAGGATGAGCAGCCGCAGGGACGGCGCCCACTTCGGCGGCCCGGGGTCGACGCCGACGAGGGCCCAGGCGAAGAGGTATCCGGTGACGAGGAAGTGGGTGACCATGAGGACGTGGCCGGTGTGGGTCTCCAGGGCCAGCACGAACAGCGGCGAGTAGTAGAACACCGCGAGGCTGAGGAAGAAAACCACCGCGGCGACGACGGGGTTGCCGAGCACGCGCATGGGGCGCGAGTGCGTCAGCCCGAGGAGCAGCTCCCGCGGGCCGAGGCTGCCGTCCTTGCGGGCCGGCAGGGCCCGCATCGCGAGCGTCACCGGCGCCGCGAGGACGAGGAAGAGCGGCGCCCCCATGGCGATGACCATGTGCTCGACCATGTGCCAGGAGAAGGAGACCCGGCCGAGGACGCCCGGTGCACCAGAGGCCGCCCAGAAGAAGACGGCCCAGCCCATGACCCAGGCGACGCTGCGCCCGACGGGCCAGTGGTCTCCGCGACGTCGTAGCCGCACCGTCCAGGCGAGGTAGAGGCCCACCGCGAGGATCGGGACCACGCTCCACAGCCAGTCCCACCGCCACACCGTGAGCCACGAGGACGCCGTCGGGGCGAGCGGCTGGGCCAGTCCGGTGAGGGTCTCGGCGGCGGTGGCCGGGGGCAGCGCCTCCTGTGCGGTGCCGGCGCTGCGGGCCAGGGCGGTGGCGAAGCCGATGGCGATCCCCATGACGAGTGCCTCCGCAACGGCGAAGCGGGCGAACGGCCCCCGGGCGCCCGGTTCGGTGGTCAGCCGCAGGACCATGCCGCGGCGGTGGAGCAGGCCGAACCCTCCCAGCACGAGGAGACAACCGGTCTTGACGAGGATCAGGCTCCCGTATGCCGTGAAGAGGTTGCCGAGGCCGTCGAGGCGGACCAGGGCGCTGACGACGCCCGAGACCGCCACGGCCACGAAGCACCAGAGCGCCATGCGCGAGTAGCGAGCGACGACGACGGGCAGGCGCTTGCCCAGGAGCGGCCGCAGGACGAGGAGGGCGAGGAGCCCGCCGACCCAGAGGGCGGCGCCCACCAGGTGGGCCGCGATGGCGTTGACAGCGCTCTCGTGGTCGGCACTTCCGGCAGCGTGCCCGGCGAGCCCGAGAGGCAGCATCGCCGCCACCGCGACGAATGCCGCAGTAGCAAGCCCCTTGCGGCGGAGGGACACGGCCGCGATCGTCGTCCCCACCGCTGCCACGGCGGCGCTGATAATGCCCACCCTGAAGGTCTCGAGCGACCACCCGAAGGCTTGGAGCTGGGGCCAGAACTGGGGGCTGTCCAAAGGAGTGCCTGCCGCGTCGGCGAACCCGAGGATGACGCCGAGCACGCCAGCCACGACCCAGACGACGCCGCTCGCCACGGCGATCCGGCCGGCGCGCAGCATGGTGGCCGGCTGGCCGTTTCCCGGCAGGAGCAGCGCGCCGACAACCAGCAGGCCGATCGTCAAGGACGCCGAGAGGTCGTGGACGACCCGCAGGAGCGGCAGTCCCCACCGCACGAGAGCACCGGCGTCCTCGATCCCGGCCACCGCGGGCACCGCCGCGTGCCCCACGACGACCGCAACGGCGCAGGCCAGGAGCGAGACGCCGGCGACAGCCAGAGCCGGGGCCCGCGTGGGGGCCGGGCTTCTCGCCGAAGGGATCGCCATTCCCCCAGCGTAAGTACAGTGGCCCCATGCCCATGCACCCGGCACCGCCCACCGACTTCGCAGGTCTGGTCGAAGCCTTCGAGCGCACCGTGCAGGCCGTCATCGACCTCGGTCAGACCTGCTCCCCCTTGGATTTCGACCTGCAGACCGAGTGTCCCGGATGGACGGTGAAGGACCAGATCAGCCACATCGTCGGCATTGAGTCGTGGCTCGACGGAGCCGAGCCGCCGGCGATCGAGCTCCCCGACCTGGCGCACCTGCGGACCGAGGTGGCCGGGTTCGTTGAGCTCTTCGTCGAGGAGCGCCGGCCGCTCGAGGGCTCGGACGTCGTCGGCGAGCTCGAGGACGTCCTGGTCAGCCGGATGTCCGCCCTGCATGACTCCGCCCTCACCGAGGCTTCGGTCATCCGCGGCGTCTTCGGGGCCGTCAACGCCGTGGAGGGGTTGACGCTGAGGGTCATCGACATCTGGGTGCACGAGCAGGACATCCGTGCCGCCATCGGACGCCCGGGCAACCTCGACTGCCCCTCGGCAGCGGCGTTCGTCAGTGCGATCATCGACTCCCTGCCCCGGATCGTCGCTCGGGACGCCGGTGTTCCTCCCGGGCAGGCGGTCCTCTTCGACATCACGGGTCCCGTCGTCGGCCGAGCGGGAGTGCGCGTGGTGGAGGGGGAGGACGGGCGTCCCCGGGGCGAGGCGCTGTTCACCGGAGACCGGCATGACGCGACCGCGGACAAGGCGGGTGGGACGACGTCGATCACCCTCTCGACCGATGCCCTGACCCGGCGTGCGGCGGGACGACGCAGCGTCGACGAGATCATCTTCACCGTCCACGGCGACGACGACGTCGCCAGGACGGTGCTCGAGCACCTCGTCATCACGCACTGACACCGACAGGTGGGTTTGCGTCCCACCCTTCGGGATATTTGTTTGCGTCATGCAACTTCTGTGTCATAGTTGCGTGTCCCAAGCAACTATGACCGGAAGAGGGTCGCGCCGCATGTCCGTCCGAACCGAGACCGCCGAGGCGATCGGGACCACGCTGGTGCGGGTCCTGAAGATCATGGCCTCGATGCGCCACCACGCGCCCCAGCAGCATCCGGCCGTGGACCCCTCGCACTACCCGGTGCTGTTCAACCTTGCGCGGGAGCCCCGTCGGGTGTCTGCGCTCGCCGAGATGATCCACTCCGACGTCTCGACGGTGAGCCGTCAGGTGACCCACCTCGTCCAGCACGGCATCATCGAGAAGATCGGCGACCCGGAGGACGGCCGGGCCCAGCTGCTCTCGCTCACCCCCGTCGGCGCCGAGGTGATCGAGAAGCTCACCCGGGGCCGCGGCGAGTGGTTCACGCGGCTTCTCGCCGGCTGGTCCGACGAGGACGCTCAGGCGTTCGAGCACTACCTCACCCGCTTCGGCAACGACGTCGAGGCCTTCAAGGCAGGCCTCAGCGCCGCCACCCCACCGTCCCACCAGGAGCACTGACCATGGCATCAGCCCAGCCGGCTCGCGCCGCCGTCCCGTCCGACGGGGCCCTGACCCACCGCCAGATCATCACCATCCTCATCGGCCTGATGATGGGGATGTTCCTCGCGGCCCTCGACCAGACCATCGTGGCGTCGGCGATGCGCACGATCGCCGACGACCTCAAGGGCCTCTCGGCACAGGCGTGGGTCACCACCGCTTACCTCATCACCTCGACGATCGTCACGCCGCTCTACGGCAAGCTCTCCGACATCTATGGGCGCAAGCAGTTCTTCATCGCCGCCATCACGATCTTCACCGTCGGCTCGATGCTCTGCACGCTGGCCACCTCGATCGGCACGCTGGCCGGCTACCGCGCCATCCAGGGCCTCGGCGCAGGTGGACTCTTCTCGCTCGCGCTCGCCATCATCGGCGACATCGTCCCGCCGCGCGAGCGGGCCAAGTACCAGGGATACTTCCTCGCCGTCTTCGGCACCTCGAGCGTCCTCGGCCCGGTCATCGGCGGCTTCTTCGCCGGACAGCCCACGATCCTCGGGATCACCGGCTGGCGCTGGGTCTTCCTCGTCAACGTGCCGATCGCGGCTGCGGCCCTCGTCGTCGTCACCCGGACCCTGCACCTGAAGCACCGCCGCCTCGACCACCGGATCGACTGGTGGGGCGCCGTGGCGCTGTCCGTCGGCCTCGTCCCGCTGCTCATCGTCGCGGAACAGGGCCGTGAGTGGGGCTGGACCTCGACGAACGCGCTGGTCTGCTACGTCGTCGGCGTGCTCGGTGTCGTCGCGTTCTTCCTCATCGAGCGCGTCATGGGCGAGGAGGCCCTCATCCCGCTGCGGCTCTTCCAGAACCGCACGGTCGCCGTCTCCTCGACCGCCTCCGTCTTCATCGGCATGGGCATGTTCGGCGGCCTCGCCGCACTCCCGCTCTACCTCCAGATCGTCAAGGGCGCCGCGCCGACCGAGGCCGGCCTCCTGCTGCTGCCGATGACCCTCGGCATCATGACCGGCTCGATCTTCTCGGGCCAGATGATCTCCCGCACCGGCCGCTACCGGCAGTACCCCATCATCGGTGCGGGTCTGCTCGTGCTCGCGCTCTTCGGGTTCCACTTCGTCGACGCCGAGACCCCCCTCTGGCAGACGATGGTCGTCATGGTGGTCTTCGGCATCGGGCTCGGCTTCAACTTCCAGCCGCTCACCCTTGCCGTGCAGAACGCCGTCAGCCCGCGAGACATCGGGGTGGCCACGTCGTCCGCGACGTTCACCCGCCAGATCGGCGGGACGCTCGGTACGGCGGTCTTCCTGTCGATCCTCTTCTCCAGGCTCGCCGACGGCATCGGCCCGGGATACGCAGCGGCCGCGAACGACCCCGGCTTCCAGGCCGCCCTGAAGAGCCCCACGGGCGACATGGCGGCAAACGCGGACTTCCTCCAGCGCCTCCAGGCGGCCAGGGGCGGCAACACCGCGGGCTTCCAGGCCCTGCTGAGCGACTCGTCCTTCCTCCAGAGGATCGACCCTCGACTGGCGCACCCCTACCTCGTCGCCTTCACGGACTCGATGTCGTCGGTGTTCCTCGTCGCGTCCGCCATCCTGGTCCTGGCCTTCGTCGTCGCCTGGTTCCTCCCGCACGTCGAGCTGCGCAGCGGCTCGGCCTACACCGAACGCGGACAGGACGAGAGGGGCTCGGACTCCGCCGCCCTGGTCAGCGTCGGCGCGACGGGCGATCTTGACGCGACGGCCCAGGCGCCGCAGCATGCACCCGACCCGGAGCCGGCTCCCGAGCCGAGGTCCCAGCGCAGAGCCGGGCGGCACCGCGCCCAACCCGGTAAGCAGCTGACCTGAGCCGAGCAGGCCAGCCGGTCTCACGGCATACCGGCTCGGCACGCTGGGAGGGCCCGGTCACCACAGTGGTGACCGGGCCCGGTCTGTGTGGGAGCTACGGTCGAGGCATGGCACCAGGCCCGAGGCAGCGACGATGAGGCGGACGATCGCGGTCGACGGCCCGGACGAGGTGGACGAGGTGTGGCAGAGGTATGCCGTCGTCGCCCGGTGGCGCTCGTGGTCGACTCCGATCCGCCGGGTCGAGTCGTCGAGCGAGCGGCTGGTCGCGGGGATGACCGGCGTGGTCCACGGGCCGCCGGGCGTGCGCGTGCGTTTCGTCGTCGATGCGGTGGACGACGACGCCCACTCCTGGCGCTGGCGGGTGCGGCTCGGCCCGCTGCACCTGGTGCTCGAGCATGCCGTGGTCGGGAAGCCGGGCGGTGGCTCGACCGCGACGCTCGTGGTGGATGGCCCGGCGGCACCGGTGCTGATCTACCCCGAGGTCGCCCGGCTCTCGCTGCGACGCCTGGTCGGTCGCTGACCAGCAGCGTCAGCGGTGCTCGAGGGGAGCTCGTTGTCGGGTCCGGTCCGCACGAGCCAGCCACAACCATCCTGCCAACGCGATGAGCAGCGCCTCCAGGCCGGCGAGGACGGGCCGTTGCGCGTTCGGCAACCGGGTCACAACAACTGCCGACCTGCCGGACGCGACCCGGGGTTGGTGGGCTTCCCGGGGCGTCAGCCCCAGACGAGGCTCCGGCTCGGGTCCTCGAGGAGGGCGGCGACGTCGGAGAGGAACCGGCTGCCCAGCTCGCCGTCGATGAGCCGGTGGTCGAACGATACGGACAGCTGGGTGACGTGGCGGATCGCCAGCTGGTCGTTGCCGTCGGGGTCGGTGACGACCCAGGGCTGCTTCCGGATTGCGCCGAAGCAGATGATCGCGCCCTCACCCGGATTGATGATCGGCGTGCCGCCGTCGACGCCGAACACGCCGACGTTGGTGATCGTCATCGTCCCGCCGGCCATCTCGCCGGGCTGGGTCCGGCCGTCGCGGGCCGTCGCGGTCAGCTCGCCGACCGCCTCGGCCAGCTGGTGCATTGTCATCCGGTCCGCGTCCTTGATGTTCGGCACGAGCAGGCCCCGAGGAGTCGCGGCGGCGATGCCGAGGTTGACGTAGCTCTTCTGGACGATCTCCTGTGCCTGCTCGTCCCACGTCGCGTTCATGCCGGGGTTGCGCGCGATCGCGATGCAGAGCGCCTTGGCGAGGACGAGCAGGGGGGTGACCTTGACGTCCGCGAACTCGCGATCGTGGCGGAGGCGGCCGACCAGCTCCATCGTCCGGGTCACGTCGATGGTGACCCACTCGGTGACGTGTGGAGCGCTGAACGCCGACTGCACCATGGCCGCCGCAGTCATCTTCCGCACGCCCTTGACGGGGATCCGCGTCTCGCGCTGCCCATCGCCGGCAAAGGCTGTGCCGACGTGTTCCGAGTCGACACCTGGGCTGACCGGGTCAGCCTGCGCTGCTGCGGAACCCGTGGTTGCGCCGCTCGCGTGCGCGTCGACGTCAGACCGGGTGATGATGCCGTTCTCGCCCGACCCGGCGACCTCGTCAAGGTCAACCCCGAGGTCCTTCGCGTACTTCCGAACGGGCGGCTTGGCAAGGGCGCGTCCCGCCACGGAGGGACGCGTCGGAGCTTCGACGTCGTCCACGCCCGGGCGCGGCGTGCGCTCGGTGTAGTCGTCCACGGCCACCGCCGGTGACGGGATGAACTCGTCAGGGTTCGGGACCGGAAGGCGCTCCGTCGCGGCGGGCGCGGCCGTCGCGGACGGCAAACCCCCGCTTGATTCAGCTCCAGCGCCCTTGCGGGGCCGGCGTTTTGCCTCGGTCTGCTTGACGCCGTAACCGACGAGGACGGCGGTGCGGCCAGTCGACGTCGTCCCGCCGATCTTGCCCTCCTCGATCGCCTCGTCGCCCAATCCGGCGGAAGCGTCGGCCGAGCCGGCGGAAGCGTTGGCCGAGCCGGCGGAAGCGTTGGCTGCTGAGCCCGGCTCGGCGGAGCCGGCGGCCGGCTCGGCGGTCGGAGCCGCCGGGACGGCCCCACCACCACGGCCGCCCTCGACCGAGATGATCGGCGTACCGACCTCGACGGTGTCGCCCTCGGCGACGAGCAGCTCGGTCACCATGCCCGCGAACGGGACCGGGAGCTCGACGAGGGACTTCGCCGTCTCGATCTCGACGACGATGTCGTTGACCTTGACGGTGTCGCCGACCTTGACGTGCCAGGTGACGATCTCGGCCTCGGTCAGTCCCTCACCCGGGTCGGGGAGCTTGAACTGCTTCACACTCATGTCGCGAAATCCCTTGTGTCAGTGGGCCGTCAGAAGGCGAGCGAACGGTCGACGGCGTCGAGGACGCGATCGAGGTCGGGCAGGAACTCCTCCTCGAGCCGGCTCGGGGGGTAGGGCAGGTTGTAGCCGCCGACCCGGATGACCGGCGCCTCGAGGTGGTAGAACGCCCGCTGCGTCACCGCGGCCGCGATCTCCGCGCCGAGGCCGAGGAAGGTGGCCGCCTCGTGGACGACGACCATCCGTCCGGTCTTCTCGACGGACGTGGTCAGCGTGTCGAGGTCGAGCGGGCTGAGGGAACGCAGGTCGACCACCTCGAGGCTCTTGCCTTCCTCCTCCGCGGCCTGCGCGGCCTGGAGGCAGGTCTTGACCATGGGACCGTAGGCGACCACCGTGCAGTCGGTGCCCTCCTTGGCGACGGCGGCCTCGAACAGCCCGCGCGGCGCGGCATTCTCATCGACCGGACCCTTGTCCCAGTAACGGCGCTTGGGCTCGTAGAACAGCACAGGGTCGTCGGTCTCGATCGCCTGCTGGATGCCCCAGTAGGCGTCCTCGGCACTCGAGACGCAGACCACGCGCAGGCCCGCGGTGTGGGCGAAGTACGCCTCGTTGGACTCGCTGTGATGCTCGACCGCGCCGATGCCGCCACCGACGGGGATACGGATGACCATGGGGAGCCTGATCTTGCCGAGGCTGCGGGCGCGCATCTTGGCGACCTGGCTGACGATGTGGTCGAACGCCGGGTAGACGAACCCGTCGAACTGGATCTCGACGACCGGGCGGTAGCCGCGCAGCGCCATGCCGATCGCGGTGCCGACGATGCCGGCCTCGGCGAGTGGGGTGTCCATGACCCGGTCCTCGCCGAAGTCCTTCTGCAGGCCCTCGGTGACGCGGAAGACGCCGCCGAGCTTGCCGATGTCCTCACCCATGAGGACGACCTTCGGGTCCTTCTCCATCGCCTTGCGCAGGCCGTTGGTGATGCCCTTGGCAATCGTCAGCGATGTCGCTGTCGCCTCCATCTCAGTGGCTCCCGTCGAAGCTGGCCTGGTAGGCCACGAACTGGCGGCGCTCGGCCTCGACGAGCGGGTGCTCCTCGACGTAGATGTGGTCGAACATCGACTCCGGGGCGGGGTCGGGCATGGAGAGGCAGCCCTCCCTCACCCGGACGGCCAGCTCCTCGGCCTCGGCCTCGACCTGCTCGAAGAAGGCGGCGTCCGCCTTGCCCTCGTGGGCGAGGTAGGCCTTGACCCGTTCGACGGGGTCTCGCAGCTTCCACACCTCCACCTCGGCGGAGACCCGGTACTTCGTGGGGTCGTCGGAAGTCGTGTGGGCGCCCATCCGGTAGGTCCAAGCCTCGACGAGGAACGGGCCCTGACCGGAACGGGCCTCCTCGAGCGCGTGCTTCGTCACGGCATACACGGCCAGCACGTCGTTGCCGTCGACCCGCACGCCCGGGAAGCCGAACCCCCGGGCGCGCTGGTAGAGCGGGATGCGGGTCTGGCGGTCGTTGGGCTCGGAGATCGCCCACTGGTTGTTCTGACAGAAGAAGACGACCGGTGCGTTGTTGACGGCCGCGAAGGTGAAGGACTCGCTGACGTCGCCCTGGGCGGTGGCGCCGTCGCCGAAGTAGGCGATGACCGCGGCATCACGCGTAGGGTCGCCGGTGCCGACGTCGCCGTCGTGCTGGATGCCCATGGCGTACCCGGTCGCGTGCAGCGTCTGGGCGCCGATGACGATGGTGTAGAGGTGGAAGTTCTTCTCGTTCGGGTCCCAGCCGCCGTGGTTGACGCCGCGGAAGAGCCCGAGGAGGTTGAGCGGGTCGACCCCGCGGCACCAGGCGACGCCGTGTTCGCGGTAGGTCGGGAAGGCGTAGTCCTGCGGCTTGAGCGCCCGGCCGGAGCCGACCTGGGCGGCCTCCTGCCCGAGCAGCGAGGCCCAGATGCCGAGCTCACCCTGGCGCTGGAGCGCGGTGGCCTCGGCGTCGACGCGGCGGATGAGGACGAGATCGCGGTAGAAGCCGCACAGGTCCTCGTCGGTCAGGTCGTCGACGTACCGGACGTAGTCGCTCGCGACGGGGTTGTCGACGCGCTGGCCCTCGGGGGTCAGCAGCTGGACCATGCTCGGGCCGCCGTCCCCGACAGCGGGGACCGGTGCGGTGAGATCCACGACGGCGTTGTCGCTCACGGGGCACTCCTCTTCGCGTGGCGCGGCAGGTGCGGGCCGGGCCAGTACTCGGGCCGCTGGCCAGGGCACGGGGTCGCCGTCCGAAGCAGCGGCGTCGTCGGTGTGGTCGCCACCGGGTGTGGTGGTGCCCACGGTCG
>JAABUZ0100008377.1_pt1 | contig 12175 bp, 9 predicted proteins | sample 5562091 | NCBI WGS metagenome assembly JAABUZ01 (sample SAMN12813069, study PRJNA571459) | rock metagenome | isolation source: Antarctica rocks | place: Antarctica: Victoria Land, Linnaeus Terrace sud | collected 2015-12-21
TTTTTTTTGTGGGGGGGGGGGGCCGCGGGGGCGGGCCCCACCCCTCCACATGCGCGGGAACACGGAGGGCTTTGCCCTCCGACCCTCCCTCTCGCGTGAAAAAACTACTCCCAAAACGGATGGGATGGGGGGCCAAACATTATGCGCCGCGCGCGGCGACGATATCGTGGCGAGCCGCCCATAGCGCGAGGTCTTGCCGTTCGATCGCCGCCGCCATGAGGTCGGGGAACAGGTCGGGGGTGCAGGCGAAGGCGGGAACGCCGAGCGCGGCCAGGGCGGCGGCGTGGCGCTGGTCGTAGACGGGGGCGCCGTCGTCGGAGAGCGCCAGCAGGCACACGACCTGTGCGCCGCTTCCCACTAGCGCGGCGGCGCGCTTGAGCATCTCCTCGGCGTTCCCCCCTTCGTAGAGGTCGGTGATGAGCACGAGCACGGTCTGGGCCGGCCGCGTGATGATGTCCTGGCAGTAGGCGAGGGCGCGGTTGATATCGGTCCCGCCGCCGAGTTGCGTGCCGAAGAGCAGGTCGACCGGGTCGTCGAGGTCGTCGGTCAGGTCGACGACGGAGGTGTCGAATACGATCATGCGGGTGCTGACGGCCCGGATCGAGGCTAGGACCGCGCCGAAGATCCCGGCGTAGACGACGGAGGTGGCCATCGAGCCGCTCTGATCGACGCACAGGACGATGTCGCGCAGCGTCGACGCCCGGCGCTTGTGCCCGTGGCCGATGAGACGCTCGGCGACGATCGCGCCGCGTTCGGGCAGGTAGTTTTTGAGGTTGGCGCGGATGGTTCGATCCCAGTCGATCTCGCTCGGACGCGGCCGGGCGTTGCGGACGGCGCGGTTGAGGCTGCCGCGCATGGCCTGCTCGATGCGGCCGCGCAGACGCCGTTCGAGCCCCTCCACCACCCCGCGCACGACCCCGCGCGCCGTGTCCTTCGTGCGCTCGGGGATGACGCGACTGAGCGAGAGCAGGGTGGCGACGAGGTGGACGTCGGCCTCGACCGCCGCGAGGAGTTCGGGCTCGAGCAGCATGGCGCGCAGGTCGAGCCGCTCGAACGCGTCGCGCTGCATCACCTGGACGATCGACGAGGGAAAGTAGGCGCGGATGTCGCCGAGCCAGCGCGTGACGTTCGGGGCCGAACTGCCCAACCCTCCCTTTCGCCCACCCCTGGCGTTGTCCGTGCCCGCGCTTTGAGGGTTATAGAGGGCCTGCAGGACATCGTCCATGCGCTGGTCGTCGCCCGCAAGCGCGCCGCTCATCGTCTCCTCCGCGTCGGCTCCGAGCGCCAGGCGCCAGCGGCGCAGCCGCTCCGTTTCGTCGACGTTCACCGTTCATCCCCCCTTTTCCTGGCGCCGCGTCCGGGCGCCGCGGCGCCCTATGGCCGCACTTCTACCGCACGTCGCGGGCCTCTCCGACGCGGCCGGTCGCGGTCCCCCTCAACCGGCCTCGGGCGTCCCAAGGATCCGCGCGAGGATGGGCAAGACGAGGTCGGCCCGCGCGCGGTCGATGTCCACCAGCTTTGTCCCCGCCGTCCCCGCCGTCCCCGCCGTCCCCGCCGTCCCCATCGCCGGGCTCCCGCGCAGGCGCGTGACCTTCGCGCCCATCGCGCGCCGCTCGGGCGGCTGAAAGCCGGAGAAGGCGCGCCGCACCAGCGGGAGGGTCTCCGTGAACCCGTCCGGCGAGAGCCCGGTCAGCCAGCCGTCGAGCGCGCTCCACAGGCCGTCTTGGTGCAAGAGAAGCTGGCCGCTGCCGCGCAGGACGCCCTCGAGCCAGGCGGCGGCCTGGGGGGCCGGCGTCACCGGCGAGAGCGCGAGTCGGGCCAACCGCTGTAGGTCCGCGGCGTCGAGGGCGTCCGCGTCGAGCAGCAGGCGGCAGGCCCAGCCGCGCACGAGCCCGTGTACCCCATCGCGCCCGACGAGCCGGCGCAGCATGCCCCGCCACTCCGCCTGCTGGTCAGGGCGGTCGAGGAGGTCGAGGCTCTCCCGCACGTGTCCCATCCCCGTAGCGAACTCGGCGGCGGCCGCGTCGTCGAGCGAGGAGCAGGCTCCGGGCAGGCCGACGACGACCCGCTCGAAGAGGGCGTCGATCACGGGGGCGACCCCCGCGCTTGCCGTCCCGCGGACGTCGCTGTACCGCGCGACCCGCGCCAGGGGCGGCAGCGCCTCCATCAACCGCCGCACGTCGGAGGCCATCGCGGACTGTCGCCGCACGAGCGCGAGCAGGTGATCGATGGCGTCGGGCAGCGCGGCGAGGATCGCCGCGTCGACGAGCGCGGTGAGGCGCGGCAACTCCGCCGCCTCGTCGCCTTTCCCCCGTGCGTAGGCCGTCGCGGCGTCCTCGATGGTGTTCCCCCAGGCGCTGGCTTCGATGAGGTCGACCGCGAACTCGGCCTGCCACCGCAGGCGCCAGAACTCGTGGAAGGTACCGCTCTTCCCGCCCGCCGTTTCACGGCGTCCCCAGGGGATGCCCAGCAGGGTCAGCCGGTGCAGCAGGTGGCTGCGTGCGCGGTCGGCGTCGTTGCGCAGGTCGAGGTCGAGCGCTTTGTCCTCGGCCGACGGCTTGAGCCGCAACCGGCGCTGCGCCGCCGCGAGGTCGGCTTGCAATGGGACCGACGGCGTCTCCGCCGGGACTTCGCCCAACCGCTCGCCGATCTCCAGCTTCGCGCGGATGAGCGCCATCGGCGTCGGGTCGCCCGCGCAGAGGACGGTTTGCGCCGCCTCGTGGAGTTCGGTTAGCCCCGGCATGGGCAGGCCGCGCAGGGCGGCCAGCGCCTCGCTCAGCCGGACCGCCTCGACCACCGCGGCGGACGAGGCGTCGAGATCCTCGGCGCGCAGGAGGCGGGCGATGCGCGTGACCCAGCGCACGGCGTGGCGGTCCGGCGCGGTCCACAGGTGCTCGTACCAGCCGGGCGAACGGACCCCGGCCCCGTAGCCGCCGCGCTGAGCGAGGCGCCCGTTCGTCCAGGGGATCCAGGTCGCGGCGACCTTCACGCGCCGCAGCCCCGTCAGCAGCGTGGCGTCGCTCCTGGCCTCGCCGGGCGCCGTCAGCGCCGCGGCGGTCAGGACAGAGGCGTGCCAGGCGCCGCAGACGACCGCGACGCGGCGGAAACCGTCCCGTCTGGCCGCGCGGATGGTCTGGCGCATGTGCGCCTCGCGCAACGCCTCCCGGTGCGGTCCGTCGCCCGTCGACGTCTCGCCGTCGTTCCCCGGGTCAGAGCCTTTCCCCGGGTCAGACGAGGCGCGCAGCGTCGCCATGGCTTCGAGGATCCCCTCGAACAGGCCGGCGGCGTCTTGCCGCTGCTCGATCTGGTGTTCCCACCACAGCTCGTGGTCGGCGTAGCCCGCCGCCGCGGCCAGCAGCCCAATTGGATCGTCGCGCAGGTCCCGCCCCCCGTTCGGCGCGTCGTGTAGCCTATCCTCGCTCGGGGCGCCTTCGCTCGTCGCCGGCGCCTGGTCGCCGGCGCCAACCGGCCTCGGCGCGTCTCCCGGCCGTCTCTCGAGCGATGGCCGATCGTCGGCGACCGCTGGTTGATCGTCCAGCGCGAACTGCATCGCCTGTGGGAGGTCCATGAAGCGGGCGGGGATGCCGCGCTCTAGCGCGTAGCGCAGCGCCTGCCACTCCGGGGAGTAGCGCGCGAAGGGGTAGAACACAGCCCGGCGCGGCGCGGCGGGGTCGTAGATCAGCAGGGCGACCGGCGGCTCCATGTCCCCGTGCGCCGCTAGCGCTAGGACCCCGTGCGCGTCGGGCGGCCCCTCGACGAGCACGACATCGGGCGCGAACTCTTCCAGGGCCGCGCGCAGGCTTCGCGCGCAACCGGGCCCGTGGTGCCGGATGCCGTAGACGTTGATCGTCGTGCCCGTGTCCATGGTGGCTACAGAATCTCCTGGCAGGAGCGATACAGATCTTTCCAGCCGTCGCGCTCCTTGACCACCGTCCGCAGGTATTCGAGCCACACCACGCGATCCTGCACCGGGTCCTTGACGATTGCGCCGGTCAGGCCGGCGGCGACGTCGTCGGCGCGCAAGGCGCCGTCGCCGAAGTAGGCCGCGGTGGCGAGACCTCCGATGACGACCGAGATGGCCTCGGCGGTCGAGAGCGTCCCGCTGGGCGACTTGAGCTTCGTCTTTCCGTCGGCGGTGACGCCGTCGCGCAACTCGCGGAACACGGTCACGACGCGCCGGATCTCCTCCAGCGCCGGTTTCTCGGCCGGTAGATCGAGGGCGCGGCCCAGGCTGGTCACGCGTTGGTCCACGATCGCGAGTTCCTCGTCGAGGCTGTCGGGGACCGGGAGGACGACCGTATTGAAGCGGCGCATCAGGGCGCTGGAGAGTTCGTTGACCCCCTTGTCGCGGTTGTTGGCCGTGGCGACGACGTTGAAGCCCTTGCGCGCCTGCCTCTCGGTGTTGAGCTCGGGGATCGGGAGCGTCTTCTCGGAGAGGACCGTGATGAGGGTGTCCTGCACCTCGGCCGGCATGCGCGTCAACTCCTCGATGCGCGCGATCGCGCCGCGCTCCATCGCCCGCATCAGCGGGCTGACCACGAGGGCGGCCGGGGACGGTCCCTCGGCCAGGAGGCGCGCGTAGTTCCAGCCGTAGCGCAGGGCCGTCTCGTCGGTCCCGGCCGTCCCCTGGATGAGGAGGGTCGAGTCGCCGCTGATCGCCGCGGCGAGGTGCTCGCTGACCCAACTCTTCGCCGTGCCGGGTATGCCGTAGAGCAGGAGCGCGCGGTCGGTCGCCAGCGTCGCGATGGCGATCTCCATGAGGCGCGCGGCGCCGATGTATTTGGGGGTGACGGCGAACCCGTTGGGGAGCGTCCCGCCGAGCAGATAGGTCCGCACGGCCCAGGGGGAGAGGACCCAACTGGGCGGCCGCTGGCGGTCGTCGACCCGCCGCAACTCGTCCAGTTCCTCGGCGAACTGCTGCTCGGCGTGCCGCCGCAGCACGGCTCGCAACGGCGGACTCGAATCGTCAGGCCTGTCCAGACTTGCGTCGCTCATAACGGAATCCCTTTCTCTATTTGTTGGCGGATCTCTATCGTCTCGACGAATGTTTGACGCTGTCGCCGCCACTCTAAAGCGCGCCAGTCATTCCCCTCGGCCTCGGGCTCAGGCCAGGGGGCTAGCGCCCGCGGGAAGCACGAGGGGGGCAACGACCGAGCGGCGATGGGGAGAGTCTGAGGCCAGGCGTACCAGGTTTGTCGGGGCGTCGACCCCTCCTCGCTGTAGCGGCGAAGCGCGTGCAGGTAAGAGGTAGCGAATCGGGCGTCCCAGGGTTCCGTAAGGTTGCGCAGCACGCCGATCCACTGTTCGTCCAGGACAAAACTCTCGTCGACGAGCAACTGCTCTACCAGGCGCTCGATTTCGCGTTGCGGCAGCGTCTCTATCAGCGCCGGGAGGAGCCGCGCGAGGTAGTCCCTGTCGCGCCCGCCAACTCTGGCGCGGCGCCACGCTTCCCAGAACGCCACGATCCAGGTCATGTTCTTGTGCAAGCTAGCGGCGCGCGCCCACCCCTCCAGCACGGATAGGCTCCATGTGTTGTCGCTGGCCGCGACGATAAGGTCCGACGGCTCAGCCCCGAGATGATCGACCCAATGGTCTGGCGGAAGGTATGCGATAGTCTCTGTCAACCACCACGCGCGCTCCCCGACGCCCTGGGGCGGCTTGAGGTCGACGCCGTCGCGCTGCCAGGCGCTGTCGATCGACTCAGGGAGCGCGACGCGCAACCAGTCCGCTCTGTTCGACCCCTGTGACACGGCCGCAAGGAGCGCGCCCAGCCCTTTGCGCGGCGCGCTCCGCGCGCGGGTCAGCAGCGCGTCGCCGCGATCCCGCGTGCGGACCAGGAAGGCCGAGCCGGGAATGAGCGCCAGCAGCCTGGCCGCCGCCTTACGCACCCCCGCGCTCCGGTCGTCGAGCGCCGCTTCGAGGAAGGGCTCGTCGTCCGCCGAGAGCGCGTCCTCCAGCGTTTCGATCAGTCTCGTGCGGTAATCGGCTTTTTCCGTCCTCCAGACGCCCTCGATCCAGCCGCGCGCGCGCGCCTGGTCGGTACGTCGGACGCGCCGCAGTATCTCCAACCGCCGCGCCGGCGTCCCCTCCTCCCACAGCGTCGCGGCGTCGGCGGACAGGACGTCGTCGTCGTCCAGGCCGAGCGGCGCCTGGGCCGCCCACTCCCAATCGCGATTGAATTGGGCGAGCCAGACGCCGCGCGCGCCCAGCACGGGCAGGATCGCCGCCCGCGACGCCGTGAGGCGCGCGCTCAACGCGGCGGGCAGCAGCCGGTGCGGCAGGCGCAGGCCCGCGCGGCGCGCGCGGTCGAGCGCCTCGGGGAGCAACTCCTCGCGTTCGCCCGCGAACATGGCTTCGACGAGCCGGGCCGCGGGCGGCGAGAGGGCCGGCCGGTCGTCGGCCGGGGCCGGCGCGATCCCCGCGGTCCCCATGGCGGCGTCGGCGATACGACCGGCCTGCCGGTAGACGGCCAGCGCGCCCGCCGTCAGCAGGAGTCGGCGCTCGCGCCCGCGGCCGGCGAGGCCCGCGTCGAGGGTGTCGATCGGCGTTCCGGTCTCAGGCGACGCGTCCCCGTGCCGGGCGGCGCCGATGAGGGCCGCTTTCGTCAACGCGTCCACGACGGCCCTCCTTCGATACAGTGGTAAGCGCCGTCGGCGACCGCGCCGAGCGGGCGCAGCGTCGTGCCGTCCCATTCCGCCGCCAGATCGACGGGGTGGCCCCCGGAGAGCGCTAATAGGTCCCAGTAGTCGCCCCTGGCCAGCGGGAGCGCGCGTCCGGCGGCGTCGCGCGCGACCCAGCGCCCCTCGGCGTCGGGGAGCGGGACGCCGCCGGACAGCGCGCACGCGAAGAGCTCCAGCCACGGGTGGCGCGCCGTCGCGCGGGCGGCCTCGTCGAGGAAGAGATCGATCGACGCGACGCCGGGCAACGGACCCACGATCGGGGCGGGGGCGCCGCGGCGCGTTCGCATGAGCGCCCGTTGCGGGTAGGCGCTCGGCCAGTAGACGAGTTCGGCCTCCTGGCGCGTGCCCGGGAGCAGCGTCTCCGCGAAGCGCGCGTTCCCCACGGCAAACTGGAGCAGCAGGGCGGTCCGGCCGGTGCGGGCGCCCAGCAGCCACGTCCGTTGCACGCGCATGCGCTCTTCGCCGAGGGCGTACTGCCCGAGCGCGATCCAGTCGTCGGCGACGGCCTCGCCGCGCGTGAGTACCTCGTCCTCCTTGAGCGTCCAGCCGATCGCGCCCCGCACGTCCTCCTGTAGGAGGGGCGGCAGAGTCTCGATGCGGCGGTAGGCGTCGGTCAGGAGGGCCAGGCGGCCGAGCCCGGCGAGCAGCCGCTCCGGCCAATCGGGCGAGGCGTTGGGGATCCCCGCCAGTCGACGCAGCCGCGCGGCCACGCCCGACGCCCGCGCGTCGACCATGCGCGCCGCCTGGCGCTCCCAGAAGCCGTAGGGCTGCGTTTCGACGGCGGCGAGCCCCGTGCGCACGAGGTCGTCGAGCCATAGGTCGAGGGCGTCGAGCCCGGCGGCGACGTCGGCGCGGCGCCGGTCGGCGCGTTTGGCCCGCGCCGGGGGATCGGCCTCGCGCGCGGCGCCCGTCCCGCCCGCGCTTTTGCCTGGGGCGACGGACGCCGCGCGCTTCTCGCCGGCGGCGCGGCGGGCGAGCCACGCGCTCACCCACGCGGGCTGCTCGCCCTGTGGGAGCGCGTCGGGCGCGTCGGCGGCGAGGTAGAGCAGGCCGAGGCCATGTTTGCACGGCTGCTTGCGGCTGGGGCAATTGCACGCGACGGTCAGGGTCGAGCGGTCGACCCGCACCTGGTAGAGCGCGCTGCCCTGGCACTCGCCCCACAGGGCCTCGGCGGATCGCCCCAGGCCCGTCCACGCCCCGGACCGGCCCAATTTCTTGCCGGCGGCCGCGGACGACGCGTCCGGCGCCAGCGTCGACACCCCCTCGACGGTCAGATCCACCGCACTCTACCCCCTCCTCTCGTCGTCGCGCGTACACATGCAGCCTACACCACACGTACTCGCGGCGTCAGGGGAGAAAAAGGTAAGGGATAGTTGGGGGTGGGGGCGTCCTGCCTGTAGACTAAGGGGCCATGGCTACATTGTCCGCGCGCCGGCCCATCCGGGAGATCGCGCACGTCGCCGTTCACCTGCGCCTGCCGCTGCAGCTCACGCTGGCGCCCCTCTACCTGTGGGGCGTCTTCGGGGCCGGCGGGCGCTGGTCGGCGGCGACGGTGGGCGCGTTCGTGGCCGTGCATGTATTCCTCTACGGCGGCACGACCGTGTTCAACTCGTACTACGACCGCGACGAGGGGCCCGTGGCGGGGATCGAGCGCCCGATACCCCTGCCGGGATGGGCGCTGCCGTTCTCGCTGCTGTGGCAAGTCCTCGGTGTCCTGATCGTCGTTCCCATCGGCCTGCCGTTGGCGGCGCTGTACCTCGTCTATGCGCTGATGGGCGCGCTCTACTCGCACCCGGGGCCGCGGCTCAAAGCGCGCCCCTACGTCAGCGCGCTGGTCATCTTCGTCTTCCAGGGCCTCGGCGGCTTCACCGCCGGTTGGTTGGCGAGCGGACAACCCGTTGCGGGCGCGCGGTTCCCGCTCATGGCGGCGGTGGCGGCCTGCACTACGGTGGGCCTGTACCCGCTGACGCAAATCTACCAGATAGAGGAGGACGCCGCGCGCGGCGACCGCACGCTGGCGATGGCGCTGGGGCCCGCGCGCTCGTTCGCCTTCGCGGTGGCCGCGTTCCTCGTCGCCGCCGTCGCGGGGCTGTGGTCCCTCGTCGGCATGGGACGCCCGCTCGACGGGGCGCTGATGGCGCTGGGCTATGCCGGCATCGTCGTCGTCCTTCTCGGGATTGGCGTACAGTACGCCAATCGCCCGCTGCTGGTCAACTTCCGCCGCATCGTCGCGGTCCAGTTCGTCGCCGGCATCGGATTCTCCCTGTTCGTCGTCCTCCAGTTCATCCACCTGTTTTAAGGGGTACGCTTTTTTAGGGGGTACGCTTGCCTATTCAACCAAGTTTCGTCGAGCGCGTGGGGCTGCGCCTCGGTGTAACGCCAGCCCCGTTGGTCGATTTTCTACAGCACGCCGCGTTTCGGACGCTGCTGGCCGGCTACCGTCTCGGCGTCTTCGAGGCGCTCGCGGTGGGCCCGCTGACATTGGACGAGTTGGCCGCGCGGGTGGAGGCAAAACCCCCGTCGCTCGAGCCCTTACTCGACGTGCTGCGGCGGCTGGGCTACCTCACGCGGCGAGGCGAGGCCTACGCCAACACCGCCACGACGGCGCGGTGGCTGATCGCGTCCTCGCCCCAGACGATCACACCCATCGTCGGCTTCCTCGAAGATTTCGTCGAGCGGTGGGACCATCTGGAAGAGACGGTGAAGGAGGGGCGCCCGCCCTTCACGACCTACGAGTTCAACGACCTGCATCCCGACCGCTGGCCCCTGTTCCACGATGGGATGCGCATGCTCGCCCTGTTCACGATCGACGAGGTGGCGCGCAAGGCCCGCCTCCCCGCCGACCGCTCCCTGCGTCTGCTCGACGTCGGCGGCTCGCACGGGCTCTACGCGCTGGCCCTGTGCCGGCGCTACCCCCGCATGGAGGCCGTCATCTACGACTGGCCGGCGGGCGTCGCCGCCGCGCAAGTCGAGATCGCGCGCGCCGGGCTGGGCGCGCGCGTCACGACGCGGACGGGTGACTTCTTGACCGACGACCTGGGACACGGCTACGACGTCGCCCTGCTCGGCAACATCATCCACGGGCAGAAGCCGCCCGCGATCGTGGACGTGCTGCGCCGCCTGCGTGTGGCGCTGGAGCCGGACGGCAGCGTGCTCATCCTCGACCAGGTGGCGATGCGCCAGCCGCTCACGCGCTTCGCGGGCTACGCCGCCGCGCTGACCGGGCTGCTGCTCCTCAACGAGCTCGGCGGCGGGATCTATCCCTACACGCAGGTGCGGTCCTGGCTGCGCGAGACGGGCTACCCCGACGTGCGTCTGCGCCGCCTCCTCCGCGCCCCCGGCAACGTGCTCATCCAGGCGCGTCGAGGGGGTCGAGGGGGATGATCGCCTACAACGAAACCGACCGTTCAAACGGGGTGGGAGTTTAATCGGCCCGCCGCAAGACGAGAGAGGCGTTGGAGCCGCCGAAGCCGAAAGAGTTTTTGAGGAGGTGCATGACGCGCCGCTCCACGGGGTGGTCGCGTATATAGTCGAGGTCGCAGGCGGGGTCGGGGTCGAAGAGGTTGACCGTCGCCGGGAGTACGCCGCGCTGTAGCATGAGGGCGCAGATGGCGAGTTCGATCGCGCCGCTGGCGCCGAGGGCGTGCGCGTGCATCCCCTTGGTGCCGCTAATGGGGATCCTGTACGCGTGGCCGCCCAGGGCTTGTTTGATCGCCAGCGTTTCGGTCGAGTCGTTGAGCACGGTGGAACTGGCGTGCGCGGCGATGTAGTCGATATCCGTGGCGACGAGGCCCGCCTCCTCGATGGCGAGGCGCATCGCGCGCGTCGCCTGGCTCCCGTCGGGGCGCGGCGCGGTCATGTGGTACGCGTCGCTCGTGACGCCGAAGCCGCGCACCTCGCCGTAGATCGGGGCGTCGCGGCGCAGCGCGTGCTCCCGTTCCTCCAGCACGAGGATGCCGGCTCCCTCGCCCATCACGAAGCCGTCACGGTCGCGGTCGAAGGGGCGCGAGGCCGTGGCCGGGTCGTCGTTGCGTTGGGACATAGCCTTGATGACGGCGAAGGCGCCGAAGGTGAGCGGCGCGATCGGCGCCTCGGCCCCGCCCGCGACGGCGGCGTCGATGTCGCCGCGCTTGATGGCGCGGAAGGCGTCGCCCACGCCGATGGCGCCGGAGGCGCAGCTGTTGGCGTTGCCGGCGCTCGGGCCGCACGCGCCCAACTCCATCGAAATGTTGGCGGCGTTGGCCCCGCCGAAGACGGCCAGGGCCAGCATCGGGCTGACGTGGCGCAGCCCCCCCTCGACGAAGTCCGTGTGCTGTTCCTCGGCATAGGAGATGCCGCCGAGGGCCGAGCCGATGTAGACGCCGACGCGTTCGCGCGCCTCGCGCGCCATGTCGAGGCGCGCGTCGGCCACGGCCATGCGCGCGGCGGCGAGCCCGAATTGCGAACAGCGGTCGAGGCGCCGCGCGCGCTTGGCGTCGAGGTGGTCCAGCGGGTCGAAGTCGCCCACCTCGGCCGCCATGCGGGTTGGGTACGCGGAGGCGTCGAAGAGGCCGATCGCGCGGACGCCGCGCCTGCCCTCCAGTATGCCCCGCCACAGCTCCTCTTTGCCGACCCCGATGGGGGTCACCGCTCCGACGCCGGTGATGACGACGCGCCGCTCTTGCATCAGCGTTCTCTTCCGATGGGGGTCGCGCGCGGCGCATCGGAATCGGAGATGGCGGGGACGGCGCCCATGCTCTCCGCGACGCGCTTGATGCCGCGCAGGGTTTTGACGGCGATGTCGTGGACGAAGAGGCCGCACACGACGTAGCGCGCGGCGAGGGGGCCGACGACGGGTGGCCACGGCGGGTCGAAGTCGTGGACGATGCGCACGAGCGCGCCGCGCGCGCCATCCGGCGCCGGATCGATCGTCCAGAGCACGTCCATGCCGCGCGTGACGCCGCGCACATGATGGTAGCCGACGGTGTGGCGTACGGGGTCGAGCCGCTGCGTCGAGGTCCACTTGACGGGGAAGCCGTCACGGGTCGCGGCCATCTCGACGAGGCGCTCCTCCGCGCCGTCGCGCAGCACCGTCACCCTGTGATAGTGCGGCAGGATCTCCGGCCAGCGTTCGACCCGTGCGGCGAGCGTGTAGATGCGCGCGGCGGGCGCGTCGATCGTGATGCGGTCTTCGATAGTCGTCACAGCTTAGAATACCAGGCGCGCCGCTACACGGGCATGAGGCGTGGCGCCACGGTCTGTGAAAAGTCGCCTTCTCCTTTCCCCCCTCCGCCTTCTCCGTTCGCCCCCTCCGCCCATGGCTAACTGACCCCCCGGCCGCGCCCGTCGATCCCCACGCGCCTGTGTGTGGCGGGGGTCTGGGGGGAGGCATCTCCCCAGGTTCCCATACGCATCAAGCTAAGAAACACGCAGGGAAGCCGCTTTGGCATCATGAGGATGTAGAGAACCTCGTAACGCCAAAAGGAGCTTCCCCATGACCACCATAGCAGACCTCG
>JAABUZ0100008378.1_pt1 | contig 12174 bp, 13 predicted proteins | sample 5562091 | NCBI WGS metagenome assembly JAABUZ01 (sample SAMN12813069, study PRJNA571459) | rock metagenome | isolation source: Antarctica rocks | place: Antarctica: Victoria Land, Linnaeus Terrace sud | collected 2015-12-21
CGACGTCATCAACGTCGGTGAACTCGCGCTGGAGGTCATTCACCTACGTGGGCATACCCCAGGCTCAGTGGCATTGTTACTGCGCGCCGGTGACGAGCAGCACCTGTTCACGGGAGACGCACTGTTCCCTGGGGGTCCTGGACGGACAACAGATCCGAAGGACTTTGCCTCCCTCATGGACGACTTGGAGCAGCGCGTGTTCGGCGTACTGTCGGACGACACCGTCGTCTACCCCGGCCACGGTCGGGACACCAACCTCGGGATCGAGCGGCCGAACCTGTCCGAATGGCGTAAGCGCGGTTGGTGAGCACACCGGAACGCGCGGCGTCGCCGGATAGTGAGTTAGGAATACGCGAGGCGGACAACAACGATGGGCTACCCCCGCCCCCGCCCCCGCCCCCGGCGACGGGGCGACCCTCAGCGGTGATTGCCAATGGCGTGCCAAACGGCGCCGTCAGATCGTCGACAAGCTGACCGCGGGGCCAGCGAGGGCGCGTCAGGGACCGCGGCGGGCGTGCGCGCGTTCTGTGAAGTCACGCAACAACGGTTGGCTTCAAGAGCGCCCCGAGTCGACTGCGTTGGGTATCGGTTAGGGGCGGTGCGTCAGTATTCAGTCGGCATCGACACGAGCGCCGAGCGGCGAGCCTGGGAGGTGCTGAGCAAGCTCCCCACCGGGTCCGTCACCCGCGACGATCTGCGGTTGCGGCGCGTGGCGATCGACCAAGCCGAGGTAGTGACCGCGTTCGCCCCGGTCTCCGAGGCCGCAGCCGAGGACTCCCCGACGTGACCGGTGATCGACCAGGCCGAACTGCAATGGCGGTCACGCTACGGTGTGTTGTGCGGAATTCGGGAGAACAGCTCAGTGCAGTAAGCCCGGATGGCTCCGACGCGATCGACACCATCGTCGACCAATGGGCGGATCAGGTCCCTGACCTCGATGTGTCTGCGATGCAGGTCCTGGGCCGTTTGCATCGGTCCTACCTCAAGTACCAGTCCGCGCTGAACGTGCTGTTCGAACGCCAGGGGATCAACACCGCATCCTTCGACGTGATGGCCGCACTACGCCGGTCCGGACCGCCCTATCGGATGACGGCGGGGCAGCTGTCTGTTGCGTCCATGGTGACCACTGGGGGTATCACCATGCGTCTGGACCGCTTGGAGAAGGCGGGACTCGTGGCCAGGGAAAGAGATGCCAGCGACCGGCGAATCGTGCACGCGCAACTCACCGATAAGGGCTTCACGCTCGTCGAGGAGACCGCCCGCGCGCACTTCGCCAACGAAGCACGGATGTTGTCTCAGCTCAATGACGCCGAGAGGAGCCAGCTGGCGGTCCTGTTGCGTAAGCTCGAGCACTCCATCGACGAGAACCCCGTCGACGACGCGTCTCCTGCACTGAGCCCGGCGCACTGAGCCTTTCAGACGGGGACATATCAACGCGGGACATCAGACCGGGACCGGAACCGCGCCGTTCACCGCCGGGGCCATCTTCGCGGCCTGTTCCTGCGCCTTGGCGCGGTACATGCGTCGGAGTCGGATGACACCCAAGTCGTGCTGGTAGAGGTTTTCCGCCTGGTCTGCATCCGGGGCCATCGCCTCGAGCATCGTTCGGTCCTGTTCGAGCACGTGCCAATGCCGTGCCTCGAGGGTGGTGCGGTATAGGAAGCGCCACACGTCGCGTTGCCATCCGGTGACCCGGCGGTAGCGCCAGAAGAAGACCGCGGAGTTCTCCGCGTCGATCGGCGCCACCATGCCCACGATGCCGAACGGGCCGCCCGGGCCTGCGCTTGTCGGGTAGGGGATGGACAGGTCGACCCAGTCGACACCGGTGCCGCAGAGCTCGACCCAGTCGAAGTTCATGCCCTGCTGGTCGGTCTTCTCGAAGAAGAATCCACGGTCGGTCTCCCGCACCCGGAAGCGGGCCGACTGCGCGCCACCGGACATGGCGTGGGATTCCTTGTGCAGGAATGCGCCGTGCATTGGGTCGAGGAGGTTCTCGAGGCCGAAGCGCCAGGGCGCGTTCCACTCGGCGTAGCAGAGGAAGCTTTCAATTCCCTCGTCCTGCAGTGGTTCCGGGACCTGCAAGGGCGCGGGCTCGGAGTCGGGGTCCGTGCCGAACCAGGCGAGAATGGCGCCGCCTACCTCCTGGGTCGGCAGGCTGGTCACCAGGTGCTTGCCCTCGAGGTTGCACCCCGGCATCCCCGGCACGGACAGCACGGTGCCCGTGCCGTCGACCTGTACACCGTGGTACTGGCACGCGATCCGGTCGCCGAGATGCTGCCCCTGCGACAGCGGTGCACCCCGGTGCGGGCAACGGTCGGCGAGCATCCGAACGGTGCCGTTGGACTGGCGGAACAGCAGCCAGTCCTCCCCCAGCCGGGTGAGCTTGCGCATCCCGCCGCGCTCGACGAAGTGTGACGGGCACACCGGGTGCCACTGGTCGCGCATTCCCGTCGCGAAGATCTCGTCGGCGGTAAGCGCTTTCTTGATTCGGTTGACCATGATCAGGCTCCCATCCGCTGCATCTCACTGGTGAACGTCTCGGCGGTCCACGGGTCGCCGTTGGGGCTGGGTATGCCCACGTGATTCAGGGCCTCCACAAGGGAGTCGAGCTCATGCGCACCACCCGCGAAAACCTCCTCGATCGCCCCGGCCAGCTTCGCCTCGTACGGGGTTGGATCGACGGTTCGGGACTGGTGTTCCACCAGGTAGTTGCTCATCGGTATTCCTTCCTAGAGGTCGAGCACAAGCTCGGAGGACTTGGCGCGGGAGACACAGATCATCATGGTGTTGCCAGCACCTTGTTCAGTGCTGGACAGCACGGAATCGCGGTGGTCGGGGGTACCGGAGAGGACGCGGGTCTCACAGGTGCCGCAGATGCCGTCCCGACAGGAATTCGGAACGTCCAGCCCCGCGGCTTCCAGCGCCTCCATGATCGAGCAGTCCGGGGTGACGGTGGTCCGGATGCCGGAACTGTTACAGACGACCTGGAAGGGGCTGTCTCCGTCGGGGTCACCGTTCTCCCGGACCTTCGGTTTGAACCGTTCGAGCTGCAGCGCACCCTCGGGCCACTTCACCGCGAACTCCTCGACCGCACCGAGCAGACCCTCGGGCCCGCAGGTATAAACCAGTGTGTCGTCGATGGGCTCGCTGAGCAGGGCGGCCAGGTCGAGGATGCCATCGGTGTCCTGGGCCACCACATGTACGCGGGAACCGTAGGCGCTGAGCTCGCGCAGGAAAGCCATCGAGCTCCGATTGCGCCCGCCGTAATGCAGCTCCCACTCCGCTCCCTCCCGCTCCGCCTGCCGGATCATCGCGTAGATCGGCGTGATGCCGATCCCACCGGCGAGGAATAGGTACCGCGGGGACTCGACCAACGCGAAGTTGTTGCGCGGCTTGCTGACGGCGACGACGTGACCCGGCCGCAGCGTCTCGTGCACGTGTTGGGAACCTTGACCGTACTGCTCGCGCAGGACGGCAATGTGGTACCCGCAGCGATCACGCGGGTCACCACACAGCGAGTACTGCCGGACGAGGCCCCACCCGAGGTCGAGGTCGACATGCGCGCCCGGAGTCCACTCCGGCAGGTCCGTGCCGTCGGCGTTCTCCAGCCGCATGGACACGACGTCCTGGGACTCCCACCGCAACTGACGAACCAGCAGCTGCGTCGTCTCGGCTTCCGATGCCATCGCTGCACCTCCTCGTTGCTAGATATCTTAGCGCTAAGGTATGGCGAGCGCCACACCTTTTTCCGAAGTTGTGCAATTTCGGCCGTGAACCCGCCTTCCGTACCCCGAAGTTTGCACAACTTCGGGAGGCAGCTGGTTCCGGCGTCCACCGACCACGTCGAGTGTCCCCAAATGCGGTTGGTCAGGCCGGGACACCCACGGGGACGGTCCAGGCGTCGTAGCCATACACCCAGTCACCGTTTCCAGAGCTCTTCAGCCACTCGTTCGACCGGGAGGCCCGTTGGATGCGCGCCGTCCGGTCCAGCCGGACCTCCTGGTAGGAGCCCAGGGCGCGGCGGACGTCCCCGTCGGCCTCTAGGCAACGCACCAACACCACCGCGTCCTCGATGGCCTGCCCGGCACCCTGGGCCATGAACGGCATCATCGGGTGGCAGGCGTCCCCGAGCAGCACGGCGGTGCCGTTGGTCCAGGTGTCCAGGGGGTCGCGTACGTACAGGGCGGACTTGAGCACGGTGTCGCAGGCGTCGAGCAGTGCCCGTGCCTCGGGATGGAAAGCGCGGTACAGCTCGCGCAGCTCGACGACGCTGCCTGCTGAGGTCCAGGACTCCTCCAGCCACTCCTGTTGAGGGCAGGTGGCGAAGATGAAAATGTCCTCGCCGCGGTTGAGCGGGAAGGTGACGATCTGGGTCTCCGGGTTCGGCCCCCACCACTTGGTGAAGGAGTCCAGATTGGACACGCCGCCGACCCGATCGGCGGGGACAACGGCGCGGAAGGCGACCACGCCGGTGAACGTGGGGTGCTCGGCACCGAGCAAGCTGGTGCGCACCGCCGAATGGATGCCGTCTGCGCCGATCAGCACGTCGACCTCGGTAGAGCTGCCGTCGGTGAAGCCCAGGGTCGCCGGGCCCGCCCCGTACTCCACCCCGCTCAGGCGCTTGCCCATCGCGATGCTCTCCGCGGGCACCTTGGCCTCCAGTGCACTCATCAGGTCGGCGCGGTGCATGGTGAGCTGCGGGGCCCCGTAGCTCCGCTCCGCGGTGGCCGACATCTCCAGGCGCGATGTCTCCTCACCGGTGTCCCAGGTGCGACTGATCCGAAACTCCGGACGGGCCGCCGTCTCCCGCAGGGCCTCGCCCACACCGAGACCGTCCAGTGCCCGCACCGCGTTCGGGGTCAGGTTGATGTCCGCCCCGACTCGCCCGAACTGCGGGGACTGCTCGAACACCCGGACATCGAAACCGTGTTCCTGCAGCGCAATGGCGGCGACGAGGCCGCCGATACCGGCGCCGCAGATGCCTACCGTCGGCCGAGACATCACTGCACGTCCTTTGCGTTGGGAACGGACACCGGAGGGGTGAATGGGGTAGGCATGGCACCGTAGGCGGCGAGGTCGACCTCGACGAGCACCGGCGCGTGCAGCGCGACGGCCTCATCGAGCACGGGGCGAGCGTCCTGCGGGCCCCCGATGCGTAGGTACCTGACGCGAATTGCCTCAGCCAGCGTCGCGAAGTCCGGGGTGGACAGGTCCACGCCGTACCGCGGTGAACCGCTGCCGTCCTGCATGTTCCGAAGCACGCCATAGCCCTGGTCGTTGAACACCATCAGCACCAGCCACGGTTGCTCCTGGGCGAGAGTCAGCAGTTCACCGAGGTGCACTGCCAGGCCGCCGTCGCCGGCGATGCACAGCGTGGGCCGGTCCGGCGCACCGAGAGCAGCGCCGAGCGCCATCCCTAAGCCCTGTCCGATACCGCCACCGCGGGGGAAGATGTTGGTCCTCGGGTCGCACAGCGATAGCAGCCGGTTGCCCCACGAACTCGACGCGATGGTGACGTCCCGGGCGATGGGCGATTCGGATGGGAACGCGGCCCGCACGGCATCGCAGAGCACGGCGTGCTCGCCGAGGTTGGCGCGCTGCTGAGTGCGCACCTCCGCGCGCGTGTGCTGGATGCGCTCTCGCCATCCTGGATCCACAGTGGAGCCAAGATCGGCGCGTCTTAGGGCCGCGTGGAGGAAGTCGCCGACGTCGGCGACCACCGCCGCGGTCGCCGGGTAGACCCGGCCGGGTGCGGCGGGATCCAGGTCGACCTGCACGTGGATGGCGGGTACCGCCAGGCTGTAGTCCGAGGTCTCGTTCGACCGGAAGTGGGTGCCCAGCGAGAGCAGCAGGTCAGCCTCGGCCAGCAATGCCCGTCCGCCGGGGGCGGTCGCGTAGTTGCCGACGCAGAGCCGGTGGCCCTCGGCGACGGCGCCGCGCCCGGAGTTGCTGGTGAGCAGCCCCGCGCCCCAGCGGTCCACCAGCTCGGCCAGCTCGGAGCCGCTGAGCTTGCACCCGCCGCCGGCCCAGATCAGCGGACGCTCCGCGCGGGACAACAGGTCCAGCGCGGTGGCGAGCGGCTCGGGCTCGGGCTTGGGAAGGCGACTCGGCGTCATCGGCTGCGGGTGGTCCTCCTGCTCCGCGTACTGCAGGTCGATGGGCCACTCGACGCTGGCCGGACCTCCCGGCACCCCGAGCGCATACGCGACGGCGTCCCGCAGCGTCTTGCCTGCCGTTGTCGCGTCCTGGACCGTGGTGGCGTAGACCGAAACCGCGCCCAGCATCGACAGCTGATCCTTGGTCTCGTGGATGAATCCGCGCCCACTGCCGAGGTACCGGCTCTCCACCTGTCCGGTGACGTGCAGCACCGAGGTCCCGGCACTCAACGACTCGACGAGCGAGCCCGCTGCGTTGCCGGCACCGGTTCCGGTGCTGGTCAGCGCACAACCGAGCCGGCCGGTGATGCGGGCGTAGCCGTCGGCCGCGCTGACCGCACTGGCCTCGTGGCGCACGGGCACGAACCGCAGCTGCGCACTCACCGCTTGGACCAGGGGCTGGTTGTGCACGCTGACGACACCGAACACCGTGTCCACCTGCGCTTCCCGCAGAATTCTGACGAGCAGGTCGCCACCATTGCCGACGGACATCGACGTGTTCCTTTCCTGGAGAGCGGACTCAGACATAGCGCGCAACGCCGCCACAGACGTCGAGGCTCGCGCCCGTGACGTAGGACGCGCGGGGGGACAACAAGGTGACGATCATGGTGGCGACCTCCTCGGCGCGGCCGAAGCGGCCGAGCCCGATCCCCCGGTCGGCAGCCAGCTCGGCCTCCCACTGCGCGAAGGACAACCCGGACTGGGACTGCTCGTAGCGGCGGCGCCACTGCCCAGTGTCGACCAACCCCAATGACACTGAGTTCACCCGAATGCCGTCCGCGGCGAACTCGAGGGACAGCGACTTGCTCAGGTTCAGCAACCCGGCCCTGGCCGCGCTGGTCGTGACCAGCCGCGGTTCGGGTTGGCGGGCCAGCACCGCGCTGATGTTGACGATGGCACCCACCGGGGAGCGACGCAGCGCGGGCAGGGCGGCTTCGACGGTGTTGAGGACCCCGGCGAACTTGAGGTCGAGCTCGTCGCGCCAGTCCTCCATGGTCGCCTCGCTGCGCGACTTCATCCGGGACGCCCCGGCGTTGTTCACTACCCCGTCCAGGCCGCCGAAGCGCTGCACCCCGGCATCGATCATGGCCCGCACCGCCGAGGTGTCCCGCACGTCGCAGGGCAGCGCGAGGGCCCTCTGGCTGCCCGGCAATGCCTCGATCGCGGCGGTCAGCCGCCCGGCGTCCCGCGCACACGTCAGCACGTTGGCACCCTCGGCGAGCAGCAGCTCGACCGTGGCCAGGCCGACGCCCGAGCTGCCGCCGGTGACCAAGTAGGTCCGATCGGTGATCTGCAGGTCCACTGTCAGTTTTCCTTAGTTGAGGCTTGGGTCAATTGAGAACGAAGCCGCCATTGACGACGAGCTGTTGCCCGGTGATGTAGGACGCCTCGTCACCAAGCAGGAAGGCCACCGCGCCGACGACGTCCGCCGGTTGCTGGGGTCGCTGCAGCGAGCGGTTCAGTCGGTAGAGCTCGTGCCGCTGCGCCGGGATCCGCGCCGCCGCCTCGGTCTCGGTGAGCCCCGGTGCAACCGTGTTAACGGTGATCGCGTACGGACCGAGGTCGCGGGACATCGCCCGGGCCAAGGCCGCGATCCCGCCCTTGGACGCGATGTAGTGCGCCAGCCGGGGTGAGCCGTACAGCGCTGCATCCGAACCGAGCATCACCACCCGACCGCCGCCGCCGGCGATGATCGAGGGGACGATGGCGCGGCTGACGAGGAACGTTCCCCGCAGGTTGACGCCGGTCACCTGGTCCCATTCCTCCACGCTGAGCTCGTGGACGAGCTTGCCGCCCACCCCGTCGGCCAGGGCCGCGTTGTTCACCAGCCCATACACCGGGCCGTCGGCAGTGACGGCCCGGGTCATCGCCGCGACCGAGTCCTCGTCCCGGAGGTCGACCGGCACGAACGTCGCGTCGAATCCTTTGTCTCTCAGCCCGGCCGCGGCCGGCTCGCCCCAGTCCTCGCGGATGTCGGCGAGCCACAGGGTCGCACCTTGCTCACCGAGCCGGTCGGCGATCGCGCGACCGAGGCCTCGGCCGGCTCCGGTGACCAGGATGGTGCGACCCTGCAGTCCCATCAGTCGCGGGTGACGCCGTGCATCGGCGAGGTTTCCGGATACGTCGGAACCTGGGGCTTCTGGGTTCCGATGACGACGCAGATCAGTCCGTTGGTGTCGCCCACGTTTTTCAGGCTGCGCGGTACCCCGGCCGGAACCACGATCATGTCCCGGTATCCGAGAGTGCGCTTCTCCGCCTTGCCGTCTTTGTGGATGCCGACCTCGATTTTTCCCTCCAGTACGAAGAAGGCCTCTTCCACGTCGTGGTGTGTGTGTTCGGGACCTTCTGCGCCGGGGGGCAGCAGCATGTTCGAGAAGGTGAAGCCCTGCGAGGGAATGGTGCGGGTGTCGCTCTCGTGGTTGCCGGTAGCCCCGGAGCCGACGTAGCGGATCTGGGCGCGGCGAAACTGTGGACCGGCCTTCTCCTGGAATCCCAGCGTATCCCAGTCCTCGTGGCGTGAGCCCTTGGTGAGGATCAGGGAGTCGGCGAACTCCTTGAGGTCGGCGGTGTTGTAGTCCAGTGCCATGGTGCTCTCCTTTGTGTTGTGCACTCAGCCGTGCAGGCGTTCGGTGATGTGGACGAATGAGACGACCCAGGCGTTGAACGCGTCCGGTCGCTCCTGGTTGGCCAGGTGCCCGGCCCCGTGCACAGTGACGAACACCGCGCCCGGGATGCCGCCGGCCAACACCTGACTGGCCGGCTGGCCGGTGACCCGGTCCTCGTCGCCGCACAGGACGAGGGTCGGGATGTCGATGGTGGGCAAGAGGTCGGTGTGGTCGGTGGCGGCCATGGTCTCGGCGGCGTAGCCGTAGCCCGGCAGCCGCACCGACGCGGCCATGATCGCCCGCGCCCGTTCGCGGAGCTCCGCGGACGCCGAGCCGGACATCAACCGGTCCGAGCGGCGTCGGGCGAACTCGTCGGCTCCCAGCTCACCCAGCTCTCCGGCTCGCGCCCGCATGGCCGCGGCCTTGTCTGGCTCGGGCGCCGAGCCGACGGTGGAGTCGCCCAGCATCAGGCTGCTAACCAGGTTTGGGTGCCTGTGGGCCAGCCGGACGGCGATCACGCCGCCCCAGGACATCCCGAGTACGTGGGCACCGTTTTCGCAGCGCTCCCGGATGACCTCTGCGGCGGCATCGGCGTAGTCGTCCAAGCCCAGCGGCGTCGTGGGGTCGGCAGAGCGCCCGTAACCCGGGGCGTCCCAGGCGAGCAGGCGCAGGTCGTTCTTCAGCTCGTCGATCTGCGGGGTGAAGGTGTCCGCGCTGCCGCCGATGCCGTGCAGCAGCAGCACATCCGGGCCGGTCCCGACGGCGAGCAGATACACGTCGTTCATCGCGAGATCTCCTCGAGGGTCTTCTCCCGGGTCTCGATGGCGAAGATCGCGACCACCACCGCCCCCACCCCGAAGATGGCGTACAAAGTGGCCAAGGAGCCGCCAGCCCCCAGCGCCGTGGAGACGCTCAGGTGAAAGAAGCTCCGGCAGAGCGTCGGCAGCCAAGAGTCAATGCCGTCGTTGAAGAAGTAGGCGGTGGCCCAGATCGCGGCGAGCGTCAGTGTCCGTCGCAGGTACACGCCTCGGAACAGCTCGATGCAGCGTCCGCGGCTGGTCTGAACGACGTCGGCGGGCAACGGCTTCGGCTGGCGCGCGGGAATCGCTGCGCTACGAGGTGGTGACGTCGTGATCATGAATCCTCCGGCGTGCTGTCGGCAGGTTGTTCAGCACTGAATAACTTACAACTAAGATGTAACCGCCGACACAGTCAGATGTCAACCCCTTGGCGCACATCTGCCCGAGAATTCGTGCGGTCGCCCGAGAACGTCTTTTTAGCTCTTGACCTCTTACTGCTAAGCCAGTATTACTGGAGTCGCAGGCAACCGAAAGGGACATCGATGCGTATGCAGACGCTGGGTGCGGGCCTGGTCGCTCCCCGCCAGTCCGCCCTCACACCTTTCGTGCTGTGTCGGCGGCGGACGGTAGCCGAAGTCCTCGTGGAGTTGGAGCGTCATCCGGGAGCAGTCATCGCCGCCGGCTGCTCCGACCTGGTCGCTCGGTTTCGTGAAGACTGCGCCCCAGGGGTTCTCATCTCGCTGCGGCAAGTCGCGGAGCTGCGGGCGAGCAGCCATGCCGACGGTGTGCTGCGGATCGGCGCGCTGCTCACTCATGACCAAGGCCGGTCCGATCGCGTGGTCAGTCACGCGCTGCCTGCTCTTGCGAGCGCGTGGGGGAAGATCGCCACCGTCCGGATTCGCTTCCGCGGAACGCTCGGCGGCAACCTGATGGCCCGGCAGTTCCGCTACGAAATGCCTGTCATCCTCGACTCGTTGGATGCCGGCATGGTGCTAGCCGACTCGCACGGTGAGCGCACGCTCCCGGTCGGATCCCTGTGGGAGGACGCTGCGCCTTTCGGGCTTCTCACGCGCGCCGAGATCGATACCGACTCGCTCATCTGGTTCGGCTACGAGCGCTCAATGCGTCCTCTGAGCACCGTCGCGCTGACCATCCGCCGCGGCGCCGCGGACGAGCTCGTGGTCACCGCCGTCTGCGGTTCCGAGTACCGCAGGCCTTACCGACTTGTCCATGCCGCTCGCGACGCCGTGGTGCACAACCTCGACCCGACTGCAGTGAGCATGCATCTAGCGCAACAGCTCCCGGACAACGCCGGGGACTACAACGGTTCGGTCGGCTACCGCCGCCAGCTTGTAACCGTGATCGCCAGCCGCCTGCTAACTGAGTTCAAGCAGGCCAGCGAAATGAGGAGTGCACCGTGAGCGAGGTGACCGTGGACGTGACCTTCGTGCTGGACGGCAAGCCGGTGGCGCTCCGGTTGCCCACGAGCACCACCGTCCTGGACCTGCTGCGCGAGCACTTCTTCAGGCGGAGCGTGCGCGGATCGTGCGAGCGAGGAGTGTGCGGTGCCTGCACGGTGCTCGTCGACGACCGCCCGGTCGCGTCTTGCTCGACCTTCGCTTACGACTTAGAGGGCACGCGGGTGGAGACGGTGGAAGGTCTCGCTCGAGACGGCGAGCTCAGTCCTCAGCAACGGGCCTTCCGGGAGTGTGGCGGCTTCCAATGCGGTTTCTGCACCTCCGGGATGCTGATGCTGACCACCGGCCTGTTGCGCGCCGAGCCGGATCCGGACCGCGAACAGATCCGCGACTGGATCAGTTCCAACACCTGCCGGTGCACCGGGTACGAGATGATCCTGGAATCAGTGGAACGCGCGGCACAGCTGAACCGGCACAAGGCTGCGGAGGATCACTCGTGACCGCCCTGCAGGACGCACCGGCCGGTATCGGTGCCGCGGACATCGTCGGTCGCAACGAGCCCCGCCTGGACGCGACCGTCAAGGTCACCGGAAAGGCCATCTACTCGACGGATATCGAACGGCCGGGGATGTTGCACGCCAAGGTGCTGCGCAGCCCGCACGCCCATGCCCGCATCGTGTCCATCGATGCTGCGGCGGCGCGAGCGATGCCCGGGGTTGCCGCGGTGCTGACCCAAGCGGAATGCGCCGGACTGCAGCCCTACGGCACCTTCGTCAAGGATCAGCCGGTCGTCGCGACCGGCACCGTGCGTTACGTGGGGGACGTGGTTGCCACCGTAGCGGCCGTCAACGAGCGGACGGCGCTCGCTGCGCTGGAGCTCATCGCCGTCGAGTACGAGGTCCTGCCAGCGGTCTTTGATCCGGCGAGCGCACTCGACCCGGCTGCGCCCCTGATTTTTCCCGAGCCGCCGCTGGGGGTGGTGCCGGCCTACGGCGACGGCGCGGCGGGTGGTTTACGTACCGACCGCAACGTGTCCTACGAGTTCCGCTACCAGACCGGTTGCCAGAGCGCTTGGGCCGAATGCGATCACATCTTCGAAGACACGTTCACCTTCTCGCGGATGAACCACATGCACCTCGAGCCCTTTGTCACCGTCGCCGAGGCCACCGCGGAGGGCATCGAGATCTGGACCGCC
>JAABUZ0100008380.1_pt1 | contig 12172 bp, 13 predicted proteins | sample 5562091 | NCBI WGS metagenome assembly JAABUZ01 (sample SAMN12813069, study PRJNA571459) | rock metagenome | isolation source: Antarctica rocks | place: Antarctica: Victoria Land, Linnaeus Terrace sud | collected 2015-12-21
TGGAAAGACTGGAGGTGAGGGCGGCAAGGTCGAGGTGGCCGGCCAGATGGAAGGCGAGGGGCATGTTGTAGAAGGGGTTCTCCGGCTCCAGCTGATCCAGAAACCATAACCGCTGCTGCGCGAAGGACAACGAGTGAGAGGTCGGCCGTTCATCTCGTCCGCTCGCGCGTCGGCGTAGAGTAGGACCGGCACTTGGACCCAGTCTGAGCCGCAAGAGCTCCATCTTCTGTCGAGAGAGCGATGCGATGGTCTTGCTGAAGTCCGTCACGTCTGCTGCCTGTGGTTCTATCTACTGCTCAGCGCCGACTGTCATGTCCATCCTCGCTGAGAGCAGATCGTACGGTGATGCTCACCCCAGTACCAGTGCCGGGCATTTCGTCGAGTTCGGTCTCGATCGAGCGCTTGATGATGTTGCACCCTTCCGTAAGGAGATCCATCTCGGTAATCAAAGGTGGGATGAGCTTGAGGACGCCGCCATGTCTTCCTACCGTCTCGACAATCAAGCCTTGGTCGAAGCAGCGCCGGGCAACCCTGTCAGCTATCCCAGGATCGCCGAAAGCTTCCAGATCGATACCCCACATCATGCCCAGCCCTCTCGTCTGTATCTTCGCTGAGAGTGGACCGATAGTCTCCTCTACGAGCTTCCGCAGGTGGGAAGTCTTTCCCCGAACCGACTCTTCGAGCCCGGTGTGCATCCAGTACTGGAGTGCGGCAGTGGCCGTGACATAGGCCAGCTGATTGCCTCGAAACGTCCCCGCGTGCTCCCCCGGGTTCCAGGTATCGATATCGGGATGTATTAGTACGAGAGACATCGGCAGCCCTGAGCCACTAATGGATTTGGAGAGAGTGACGATATCAGGAACGATTGCCGCCCTCTCGAATGAGAAGAAGGTGCCGGTTCTCCCGCATCCTGTTTGTATATCGTCGCAAATGAGCAAGATATCATGCCGAGTACACAGGTCTCGGAGGCCCTTGAGCCACTCCGTGGGCGCGACGACGACGCCTCCCTCTGCTTGGATGGTCTCAACGATTATCGCCGCTGGCTTGTCGACACCGGAGAGAGGATCCTGCAGGACCATCTCTAGGTAGGCGAGGGTGTCGAAGGAGTGGCGATAATGACCAGCGTCTGACGTGGAAGGGTACGGCAAGAAGACGACGTTGGACAGGGGCACGCCGGCTGCATCGCGCAATGCACGGTTGCCCGTGGTCGCGAGGCTACCGAGGGATAGGCCGTGATACCCGCCCATGAAGGCGAGAATAGACGAGCGCTGCTTCGTATTGCGGGCAAGTTTGAGCGCCGCCTCCACCGCGTTAGTACCGGTTGGCCCGCAGAACTGGACCTTGTAGGGAAGATGCCGCGGATCGAGGATGAGATCGATGAAGGTACGCAGGAACTCACGCTTGGCTGTCGTGTAGAGATCGAGACCCAGAACGAGGCCGTTGTCTGCCAGGTATGAGCGTAAGCGCTGCATAATAAATTCGTTGTTATGGCCGAAATTGAGAGATCCGGCGCCGGCCAGGAAGTCGATATAGCGCTTTCCTGTCTCGTCATACAGCAATGCGTTCTTCGCCGAAGCGAAGACGGCAGGGAAGTGGCGGCAGTACGACCGTACATTGGATTCGCGCTGCTCAAAGATCCCGATGTCCACGGCAGCATCCTTTCAGAGTTGGAGAGGGAGGCCGGTGCAGGTCCCGACTGGGACGACTATTCGGAGATAGCGCGCGCCGAGACGCGCGGCGACGAGCACTAGATACCGATGAACGTGGAAGTCCGTGATGGTTGCTACCCTATGCAGCCGGCACAAATTGGCATGCCAACATCGACCGAACTGCAGAATAATCGGGCTCGAAATGCCAATCTCTCCTCTTCCCTTTTTGCATCCCAATACGACAACAGCCGAGTACCAGAATACTAATCGACCTCACTGCTCGACTTCAAGACAGTGTACTGGTCCACAAGTCAGAGGTCCTCCCTGAACCACACTGCGAAAGGACGACGCGCCACATCCGACTCTATAATATGGGCCGTAAGTACTGCAATATGGGCCGTAAGTACTGCATCAATAACCCAATACCAGCCCGAGGACCCGGCTCACTTTTGTGAGATGAGGGTGGAGGGAGAGCAAGCGGTATCCTCGGAGGCAGGCTAGGCGAGACCTGCGCGAGCTACCTCTCGGAGGGTGCCAATGGACAGACAGCGGCGCGCTCCGCCTTCAGGAACTGGGTGAGCTATTTACGGCCATGTTCGAGCAGGCGAGACCAGAGTTTCTTGGCGCGGACCTCGCCGGGATCGAGCGCCACTTGCAACGGCTGGTGCGGCTGGTGATGAGGAGAGTCATGGAGACTGTCATGGCAACCATTGCCGCGACTCAGGTGACCGTCGAGCTCAGTTGCGCAGTGAGCGGGAACCGGGTATGCCTCATCGAACGCGACTGCATGCGGCAGCTGCAAGGGCTCGTGGGTGATCACACTCTCCATGGTCCCTATTTCATCTGCGACCACTGTCACCATGGCATTGCCCCATCGGCGCGCGTCTGAGTCTCGGTTGCGACACCCTCTCGCCCGGCCTGCACCGGGTTGCAGCGCGCCTTGGCATCGAGGATGTCTTTGGCGAGGGGGTGGATATCATCGCGGAAGCCCTGGAGATGGCGGTCGCCAAAGAAGGACAGCGTCGAATCACCAAGGGGAGCGGGCACATAGGCCTTCAGCGGGGCATCCGGGCCGAAGCGGAGCAACAAGTGATGATTGGCACTTTATGTCCGATAATGGGCTTTCTCCCGCTTTTGACTCGACTTTGACCATTTTATGCGGCATAGCAGGCAGCCTCGAGTAAGGAAGCAAATGCGGGGTGCAGGTCGTTCGGCGAATTAGCCAGGTTTGGGGTATGAACCGGAGTTGGCCAATTCACCAGCTGGGTCCGCCAGATCTCCTGACGGACGACGGCCAGCACATCGACAAACGTCGCCTCCTCCTTGGCATGCCATGCACGCTGTCGCGTCGGGATGGTGACTCCACGCAACTGGTGCGCTAGGAGCACGACGAGGGTGAAGAGGCCGAACAAGCAGGGAGTAGTGTGTTCGATCGCCCGCCTCGTCCATTGCTGCTGAGTCTCGGTGCCCAGATGCTCAGGGGCCTCCTCGAACGTCACCTCAATGGTCCGCCGCGGGAGGTACCAGTTCAGGATTTGCTCGGGGCTCGCCGTCTCATCGGTACAGCTCAGGACCATCGGTTGGAGCATCCCCGCTGGATCCCGGAGCAGGAGCTAGCGGATGGGAACCGGGTCGAAGCCGTCGCGGTGCCAGAGGGCGGTTTGGCTGATCATCTCGAAGGTCGTGGTCTCACCGTCGTACCAGGCGACTCCGATGGTTTCCCAAGGCGTGCCGGGGGGGCAAGCACTTGGGCCGGTGTTGGTCGACGCGATCACTTCTTGGACTTGACGCTCGGTTTCCCCGTCGGCTGTGGTGGAACCGGTGCATACAGGGCCACCGTCATCCGCATCCGGGCGACCCATGCAACGCGGTGTTTCCGGCAGGTGAGAGCGAGATCGACGGTGCCGAAACCCGAATCCCTCACGAGGACGAGAGGGCGGTCCGGTAGCCAGCGACGGAGCAGCCGTACCAGCAGGGCCGCGTACGCGGGAACGGTGTGATGAACCTTGCACAGCTTCATGCTGGCAGCAGGCGATGGGGACGGGAACGTGAGGAAGGGCAAGGCCCAGGGCCGATGACTTCAGGGAAACCGGATGATGGCAGAACAGCACAGCCACCGGATGCCGCTGGTCGTGGCGGGATGACCGGGTTTCGAGCGCACGGCATCGTGATAGATCCCTTTGTGTGCCACTCGCCGGCCGAAGCGACGCTCGAGCGTGTCATCGACGGCAATGACGAGCGGCTGATTGGTCGCGACGAACGCGTCGATCAACAACCCAAGCAGGATCCTGCTGAGCTGCAAGGGAGACCAGACGGCACGATTGAGGACACGATGATAGGTCGTGAAGTGGCGTTCACCGATCAGGCCAACCACACGTAGAGCGGACGTGACCGTGCGGCGCCCCGAGGCCAGCAGCGTCCCACCTATGAGGGTGAGTACGTGCTCGAAGGTCGGCCGCGTGAACGCGCTGGCGAACGGGCGCATGAACGGTACGATAACGGGCGAGGGGGTGGGCATGACGACATCTCCACTGAGTGGCTTGAATCACCTCTCAGCCTAAATGCCTCACCCCCATCCCCTTGTCCTGGCACCTGAGAAAAGGGCCAAAGTCGAGTCTCTTTTGACGATGAAGGGTCAAGCGCATATGGGAGGACTGAGACACGATATGGTTTAGGTAAGACCGATGCGTACTTCTGTACGGTCGAGATCGAGGATTAGCGGGCGTTGTATCTGGAGTGAAAGTCGGCTCTTGGGATGCGGACTCCAGCGCTACCCCACGTCGGCACCCCGTAAGGAAAGCGTGCTGGACTGAGGCATTTTCGTCCGTGAGACGTAGGAGGCCGACGAGAAGAGCATGCGCTGCTTGAGCAGATCGAAGTTCGCCCGGCCATACATGTTCCGCTTAAGGAGTTTGAGCTTGTTGATTTGGCCCTCGGTCTGCCCCTGACTCCAGGGCAGCTGGAATCCTGCGAGGACGGCATCCAGATCCTGTTGGAGCTTGGTCACGAAGCCGGTGAACTCTGGCAGACCTGAGCCGATGGCCTCGGCGATTCATGGATCGAGTTGCTCTCGGGGATGCTCGTATGGGCCATCCCGCGCCACTCCCAGGAAGCGCTCCAGCAGTGCCACCGCTTGCCGAACGTCGGTATCGAGGGCTTTGAGTTGTTCGATGATCTGATCTTCCTCAGCACTGCGGTCGTCCGGTCGCATCAGCACCAGTCCAACGGCGTGTCGCGGCGTCAGCCCGGAAGGCACGAGCGGCGAGGTGTGTCCCCGTCGTTGCCGACGACGGAAGTAGGCCATGATCCGCGCCATCCCCAGCGGGTCCCCGTCGCCCTGCTCCGGCCCGCGGAAGCTGGTACGCTCCGACGTAGCCCTGCGCCTGGATCTCTCGCCACACCTCCCGTCCATTGCGGCAGCCCTGCTCCCAGCGCCGTAGGATATATGGCTCGTATGGCGCCACGGCGCTCCTCTGCCGTGAGACGTGCCGTCGTTCCGGCGGAGCCGTGAAGGCGAGATACCGGTACACGGTCTTGCGATTGAGTCCCAGGCGCTGCGCAATGGCGTTCTTGCTCAGGCCCTCCGCAGCCAAGGCGTGAACCTGCTCAAACCGCTCTCGCATTGTCTCTTTGGTGCGGTCCTTCGACCGTTCACGATCCGAACGCCGCCGTGCCAAGTCGAGTCGGGCAGGACCAGGCGCCGGTAGACGCTTGATCAGTGCGGCGTGGCGCTGCAGAACGCGCAGCACCACATCTCCCAGGTTGCGGATCACATGGAACCGATCGGCGACCTGGACTGCCCCCGGCGCTCCTCGTCGCGCGCCCTCGGCATACTCCCCTCCCCGATCTCGACTGATAATCTCACTCCCTGGATGCTCGACCAGCCAGTCCTCCACCGACTGGGCCGAGCGGTCAGGGAGGAGATCCACCACCTGGTGCCGCTCGAGATCGACCACGATCGTCCCATAGGTTCGACCCTTGCGGAAGGCGAAGTCGTCGATGGAAAGGACTCTCGGTGTCTGGCGCGGTGGGACCCTGAAGGCGCGGATTTGGCCCAGGAGGGTATCCCCGCCGATCGGTGTAGCGCTATGGCACAGCAGGCGAGCACCCGGTTCTCCACCGAGGGCAAAGGCCACGTGCGTGAACCAGGCGGTCAGCCGGTTGGTACCACGCGCATGGGAGCCACCCACACTCGGGATGCGTTCGGTGAAGATGCGCCGCATGCAGGTGTCGTTGTCACAGAAGAACCGACGAGTCTGTAGACGGAGCTGAACGGCGATTGTGACTAACACCATATCTTGGCCGCGGCTGAAGGCATAATTTGGCCGCTTGTGAGCCGTTTGAGACCGAATGCTCAGCTACCAGCGGTCGGAGTGGAACCATATGGTGGCCGTCAGTCAGGATTGAAGCCATATGCTGGCCTGAGTTCGGTGGGCGCGTGCTCACCACGGGCCGGCGGTGGAAGGAAGGCTTCAATGCTGAGCGACGAGGAGTTTCTGCAGTGGTGCCGGCGGCTGGAACTATCCGAGCAAGCCCAAACAGTGATCGCGCAGATTCGGTCAGCCCCACCCGCGCGCCGAGTGCAAAGCGCAGCCGGCAATGTCAGTGGGCGGTATCCCAGTCGGAAGATGGGCTGGACCGTGCAGGCCGAGAGCCACACCGTGGAACTGTGCTTCGCCCGGGACGCCGAACACGATGAGGACGTGTGCGAGTACTACGATCAGCCCGCCGCCATCTGGCTGCGGTACTGCAGCAAGGAGGGACGGCAAGTGCGCCCAGTACACCACACCCCCGACTACTTCGTGCTGTGGCGCGACCGGGCAGGATGGGTGGAATGCAAGCAGGAAGCGGAACTCCGGCGGCTGGAAGAGTGGAATCCCAATCGCTATTGCCGGAAGGCCGATCACTGGTGCTGCCCTCCCGGTGAGCACTACGCCATGTCCCTTGGCCTGTGCTACCAGGTGTACTCCTCGACCGAGGTGAACTGGGTCTGGCAAGATAATCTGGACTTTCTGCAGGATTACCTCCGAACAGACGCTGACCTGGTCACCGACGATGCTGCCCGGCAGATCCGAGCACTGGTCGAGGAAGAGCCCGGCGTGTCGGTGGCGCACGTGTTGGGCCGGCTCACCCGAGCAACGGCTGACGACCTCTATGCGCTGATCGCGGCAGGCCGCCTCTACGTCGACCTACATACCCTCCGTCTCTCGGACCGTGACCATGCCACGGTCTATCCCGATGCCGGCGTGGTCCAGGCGTCCCGCATCATGCGCACCCCACCCGAGCTTCCCCACGCTCCCCTCGACCATCTGCTCGACATCGCCCCCAATGCGGGCGTCAACTGGAATGGTCGACCCTGGACGATGGTGGATCTGGGCACAACGCACATCACGCTGCTCTCCGCGGACGGTGAGGTCTGTGACCTCCTCAACGATGCCGTCGCTGCGCTCTTCCAGAGTGGTCGGATCACCCGCACCGCCGTCACGACAGCCCCGACCATCAGTGCCACGGGACGGGAGCGGATCGCCCAGGCGAGTACCGCCGATCGGGAGGAGGCCAACCGCCGCTACGCCGCCATTGCGTCGTCGCTAGCAGGAGTAGCTCCGGGGGCCGCCGGGATGCCGGAACGGACGCGGCGGCGCTGGCTTAAGCAGTGGAAAGAGGCAGAACGGACGGACGGCCATGGCTATATCGGTCTCCTTCCGGGCCGCAGCCGGCAGGGGAATCGGCTGCCGAAGCTGCCCGCCGCGACCCTGAATCTGCAGGACGAGTTCATCATCACCCACTATCAGACACTGACCCAGCAGAGCATGGTCGCGGTGTGGGGTCTCTTGGCGAAGGCCTGCGAGGAACGGGGGCTGGTTCCACCCAGCTACACCGCCTTCCGCCTGGCGCTCAAGCGCCGTCCTCGCGACGAGCAGATCCGGCACCGGCAGGGGCCACGCGCTGCCGCCGCGCAGGCGATGTTCTACTGGGAGCTGACCTTCACTCTGCCCCGTCACGGAAACCGTCCGTTTGCCATCGCCCACCTCGACCATACCCAGCTGAACATCGAACTGGTCTGCTCGCAGACTGGCCGTCCCCTCGGTCGACCCTGGGCCAGCTTTTTGGTCGATGCGTTTAGCCGGCGCATCCTTGCCCTCTATCTGAGCTATCAGGCGCCGAGCACCATGTCCTGCCTGATGACGCTCCGGGTCTGTGTGCAGCGCCACGGGCGCTTGCCGCAGACGCTGGTCGTCGATGGAGCGCCGGAGTTTCGCAGCACCCATTTTGAGACCCTACTGGCCGCCTACGAGGTCACCAAGAAGTCACGGCCGTGGGCCACGCCGCACTTCGGCTCCGTGTGTGAACGCTTGATGGGGACCACCAACACCCAGTTCATCCACACCCTGCTCGGCAACACGCAGATCATGACCAACGTGCGCCAGGTGACCAAAAGCGTCGATCCCAAAGGGCAGGCCTGCTGGACCTACGCCGCTTTATTCGCCCAACTCTGCCACTGGGCCTATGAGATCTACGACACGGCACCCCACGCGGTTCCCGGTCAGAGCGCGCGAGAGGCATTCGTGCAGGGAGCGCAGCAAAGTGGAGTGCGGGCGCACAAGCGGATTCGAGACGACGAGGACTTCCGCTTATGGACGCTGCCGAGCACCCGAAAAGGGACCGCTCTGGTGCAGTCGGGGCAAGGGGTCAAGATCAACTACCTCACCTACTGGTGTGAGGACTTCCGGGACCCGCAGGTGATCCGGACTCGGGTCGAGGTTCGCTATGTCCCCTGGGATGCGAGTCAAGCCCATGCCCACGTCCATGGGCACTGGGTGCTCTGCATCTCCTGCTACCGGGCGCGGTTCGAGGGGCACTCCACCACCGAACTCCTCCTGGGCGCCGAGGAGCTGCGGCAGTGGGACCGGCTGCTGGCCCGAGCGTTTCCGGTGACGGCCCGGAGACTGGCCGAGGCGCTGGTGGCGCGCCAGGAGCAGGAAGCCGTACTCCTCCAGCGTCGGCGCGACGCGGAGATGCGGAGCGTCCTGGTCACCATCCGCCGAGGCGATGCGATTCCCGACCGAACGCCCCAGCCGGCAGCGCTGGAGCGGGCGGAAGAACTGGACGACACCGCACCAGAGGCGAGCAGGCGGCCGCTGCCGTTCCGGAGGTTCTGATGGTGCAAGATGACACCCACTTCCCTTCCACACTCCTCCGCCGCGCGCCCGCGGACCGCCTGGCGTACTTCAAAGCGTACACGGTGGCGCATACTCGGATGGAGGACGTGTTCGCCGCGCTGGTGCAGGCCATCCGAGAACCGGCGAACGCCGCCTATATCCTGGTGCTGGGGCCGACCGGCGTCGGCAAGACGACGCTGCGGCTCGGCGTGGAGCGGCATCTGGTCGCAACGCTGGAGACGGAGCTCGAACGGGATCCTGGCCGTCTCCCCGTCTGCTCCACAACGGCCGTGAGCCCCGACTCCGGCAACTTCAACTGGAAGGACTACTACCGGCGGGCGCTGCAGGCCCTCGACGAACCCTTGGTCAGCGACAAGATCAGGACCGGCGCGACGCGCCCGCTTGCCATCGCCGAAGCGACGGCCCTCCGCCGCGCCCTGGAGAGCGCGATCCAGCATCGCCGCCCGCAAGCGTTCATCGTTGACGAGGCACAGCACTTCCTCAAGATCACGAGTGGCCGTCGCCTGCAGGACCAGATGGACAGCATCAAGTCGCTCGCCGATCACGGCCAGACAGTGCATGTCCTAATCGGTACCTACGACTTGCTCGCCCTCCAGACGCTGAACGGCCAGGTGATCCGGCGCGGGATCACCCTGCACTTCCCCCGCTACCGCGCCGATGTCCCGGCGGACGTGCTCGCCTTCCAGCGGGTGCTGGTGAGCTTTGAGCAGCAGCTTCCGGTGCGTGAGCCGCCCACGCTTCTCACCCGCTGGCCGTACTGCTTCGAGCGCAGTCTGGGCTGTGTCGGGATCGCAAGGACTGGCTCACGCGTGCCTTGGCTACCGCCTTGGTCGAGGATGCCGACACGGTCAGCGAAGCCCATCTCGCGCAACATGCGTTCTCCGCATCGGCCTGCGAACACATCCTCAGCGAAGCCATCCAGGGAGAGGAGCGGCTGGTGGAGGGGGAGAACGGGGCGGCCCAGTTGTGTCTCCGACTGGGTCTGACGACGCGGGAGACGGCGGTCCCGGCTGCACCCTGCGGCCGCCGTCCAGGAGAGCGAGCGCCGACCCGCGATCGACTCCAACCGGAGAACCGGCATGTCGGATGACACACGGCGCCCCTTCCCGACCTGGAACACCACGATCCCCGCGATCCCGCGGCGTACGCGGCTCTATCATCTCCCCCAATCGGTGTCGGAACCGGTGCGACGGAGAGCCTGACGAGCTATATGATCCGGTTGGCCGAGGCGCATTGCGTGCCGGTCGGCACGCTCATGGAGCGGGAGATCGCTCCGCTCGCTGCGACGGACGGCCGCGTCCGTTCGCTGGCACAGCGCAACTGGGTCCACTACAGTCAGGCACTCAATGGGATCGGCGCGACGGCGCAGACGCTGGTGGATGTGCTGCAGATGCTGACCGGCCGGCACGATCTCCACCTCCTCACCTTGCTGCCCTGGTCGCACGTGCTGCCGTCGTCGGGTCTCCTCCGTCGCGAGCGAGCGTGGTGTCCGGCCTGCTACCACGAATGGCCGGAGAGCGGAGAGCCCGTCTACGATCCGCTGCTGTGGGCGCTCCGGGTGGTCACGAGCTGTGCCCGCCATGGCCATGACCTCGAGACGCGCTGCCCCGCCTGCCAATGCTGCCAGTCGCCGTTGGCCACGGCGGCGCAACCCGGCACCTGCGTGCACTGTCTCCACTGGCTCGGGCGGCCAGTCCACGCGCCGTCGGCGCTCTCCCCATGGACGCGGTGGGTCACGGAGGAAGTCGCGACGATGCTTGCCGCGACTCTCACCCTCACCACCCCGCCTGACAAGGAACAGCTCCGTCAGGCCATCGATCGCTACTCGCGGCGAGCTGTTGGGGCGGACCTGACGACGGTGGCGCAGGGCGCTCACATCTCTCATTCCCATCTCTGGGCCTGGAGACAGGGGCACACGACGCCCACGCTCCCTCTCCTGCTTCGCCTCTGCGCGAGCTTGGAGATGACTCCCCTCCAGTTCCTGGCACCAACCCTGACGGCCGACCGATCACTGCCGCCAACGCGGGTGGTCCCACCCTCGAAACGACCTCGCACTCCCCGCAATGGCGACGATCACGCCACCATCCGACGGCGGGTCGAGACTCTGGTACACCGCGACACCCTCCCGCCCCCATCGCTCCGCCAGGTTGCGCTCACCGTCGCGCACACGGAGGCGACCCTGCGCCGTGTCTGCCCCGATCTGTCGGCCGATATCGTGGCGCGGTGGCGTGCCTATCGCCATACCCAGCGACTCCAGCGCGAGCAGGAACTTGCTGCTGCCATCCGGCAGGCGATGCTGTAGGCTCACGCCCAAGGCCTCCCGCTCAGTCCGAAGCGGGTCGCTGCCCTCCTCCCGTATCGGGCCTGTTTCCGGGCAGCGGTCGCACGACAAGCCTGGCACGCCACCCTGCGAGAGGTGGCGTTGGGACTCTGAGCTCTCTCCCTTCTCCGGTCCCGCTGACACCATAATGCGGCCGCAGTGGCCACATTATGGTGTCAATCACAGCGATGCCGCTCCAGGGCAGATCGGCCAGGGTGCGGAGATAGCGGCTGTGGACACGGGTGGATGGTTGAGTACAGAGCGGACACCGCGCCTCTGACGCCTTGGTGCATGCGGTTACCGTGATGACGGTGTCGGTCGCGGTGAGACAGTGGAGACGCAGTTGGGTAGGATCGGGGATGAGACTGGGAGGCATACGAGACGTCCTTGCGAGACGAGAGATCATGCGCCCGCGGGCGCACACCATGGTGTATCAAGGAATGCCTCAGCTCGTCATCATCAAAAGATCGGAAGAGCCGGTCTCAGGGGTTCACCATAGGAGGTGGAGCAACGGATCAAAGGCAGTCGAGTAGAGTAGTACCCTGCAGCCAAACGCCGCTTGGGTGTCCTTCCGACGGTCGCCCTCCAGGCTTGTAGTGATCACTGGGAGACCATCTGGCTGACGATCAGCGAGCAGTTACGCGCTCAGGAGCAGAAGCGTTGTCCTGCCCGACGCGTGAAATGCCGGGAGGCCATCTAACCGGCAGCACCACCTGCACCCGAAGCACCACCACTTCCGCTTTCCCGGATCCCCCGACTTCTTCTCCAAAGCAAAACCGGGAAATCCATTTGTGGCAATCAGTATACAGCAGTCCTCTTGATGCGCTAACATTTATCACCATGTGAAAGGGTACACTAGTGTCCGCGTTTCAATCCTCCGAGGCTACTGTCCTCTCTCCCGCCGAGCAGCAACAGCTCCTCGTCTGCTGGAATGACACGGCATCCCCCTATCCCCCGCTCGCCATCCACCAGCTCTTCGAGGCTCAAGTTGCTCGGACTCCCACGGCACCAGCCCTCCGCTG
>JAABUZ0100008382.1_pt1 | contig 12164 bp, 13 predicted proteins | sample 5562091 | NCBI WGS metagenome assembly JAABUZ01 (sample SAMN12813069, study PRJNA571459) | rock metagenome | isolation source: Antarctica rocks | place: Antarctica: Victoria Land, Linnaeus Terrace sud | collected 2015-12-21
CACGAGCGTGAACGGGGCGACCTCGGGCAAGCCGAGCGCGTGCCCGATGGCGGCCGGGTCCAACGCCCAGAAGCGCCGCGCCGGCAGGTCCGCGCCCGGCTGCAGCCAGCTCGCCGCCTCCGCTGGCCGGACATAGCCGACCACGGTTACCTCGTCGGCGCTTGGCGGCACGGCGGCCCCGTCCGGCAACCAGCCGCGATCGACGAGCAAGGGGGCCGCACCCGCCCGCTCGAGCGGGGTCAGCAGATGGGAGCCGATCAGCGCGCCGGTCGCGGTACTCCGGACTTCCGAGCCATAATGGGCGGATAGGTCGTCGCGGAAATGCCCGCGGACCTCGACCTTCTCGAACGGCGTGGGCGATGCTGGCAGCGCGACCGGCGGCGAGCGCTCCGCCGTGTCGATCTCGGCCAACAGCCGGGTCTTCCAGTGCAGCCGCTCCACCTGCCACATCCCCAAGGCGATCGCGATGCCGAGCATCACGACCGCCATCAGGCCCGGCCCCAGTAGCCGGCGCGCGGGACTACTCGGTGACGGCGTTGGACATGCCGCCAAGGTAGATGCAGACGAACAGGAACAACCAGACCACGTCGACGAAGTGCCAATACCAGGCCGCCGCCTCGAAGCCGAAATGCCGCTGCGGGGTGAACTCGCCGCCGCGGGCGCGGAACCAGCAGACGATCAGGAAGATGGTGCCGACGATCACGTGGAAACCGTGGAAGCCGGTGGCCAGGAAGAAGACCGAGGGATAGACCCCGCCGCCGCTGAACTTGAACGGCGCGTCGGAATACTCGACCGCCTGCAGCGTAGTGAATGACAGGCCGAGCAGGACCGTCAGCCCCAAGCCCATGATGAGGTGCTTACGGTCGCCCTCGATCAGCGCATGGTGCGCCCAGGTGATGGTCGTGCCGGACAGCAGGAGGATCAGCGTGTTCAGCAGCGGTAGCCCGAACGGGTTGAACGTGTGCACCCCGGTCGGCGGCCAGGCCGGCGTCTCGGCGCCGAGCACGTGGTCGGGATAGAGCGAGAAGTGGAAGTTGGCCCAGAAGAAGCCGACGAAGAACATCACTTCGCTGGCGATGAACAGCATCATGCCATAGCGCAGGCCAAGCCGGACTACTGCCGTGTGCAGACCCGGCGCCTTGCTCTCCCGCAGGATGTCGCGCCACCACAGGATCGCGATCGAAACCGTCAGCACAATGCCGAGAAAGAACGGGATCGCGCTGATCCCGTGCGCCCATTCGACGATCCCGAACAGGGTCAGCCCGGCGCCCAGCGCAGCGCAAAGCGGCCATGGGCTCGGGTCAACGAGGTGGTAGGGCTGCTTCAATCCCGAAAGATCCATCTCGTGCGCCGAGTGATGCGCATCGAGGGCCGGCGCGGGCGCGGTGGTCGTTTCGCTGTTCATCTGGTCCAGTCCGTAAGCCGCCGCATCATCGCGAAATCAGCGCGGGACTCAACCCCGCACCCGCGTCCGCACGAGGTCCCACATGCGGGCCGGCCTTGTCCAGCCCACCGTTGCGCGCCGCATCGTCGAGCGACCGGAAGAAGGTATAGGAGAGCGTGATCGTCTTGACGTCGCGGGTGGCCGGGTCGGTAGCGATCTGCGGATCGACCCAGAAGCTCAGCGGGAATTGCATATCCTGGCCCGGCGCCAAGGTCTGCTCGTCGAAGCAGAAGCAGGCCGTCTTGTGGAAATACTTGCCGACCTTGTCCGGCGTCACATTGTACGTCGCCACACCAGAGATCTGCTGCGCGCCGTCGTTGCGGCCCTCGTAGGTGGCCAACCGCTCTTCGCCCAGCTTGACCGTGACCAGGCGTTCATTCGGCACGAAGTGCCATGGCAGGCTCGGACTCGTGTTGGCGTCGAACCGCACATTGATGCTGCCGCCGTTGCCGCCGGGGCCGGCCTTGCCGCCGATCTGCGGAGTGCCGCCATATCCGGTTGCCGCGCAGAACACGCGATAGAGCGGCACCGCCGCAAACGACAGCCCGACCATGCCCACGACGAACACCACCAGCCCGCCCGCCATGACGCTGTTGCGACGCATCAGTGCACCCGGAATTTGACGATGGAGATCGCGTAGAACAGCGCCGAGACCGCGATCAGCACGATGAGCAGCGCCAGGTTGCGGATCCGCTGCCGCCGGCGGATTTCGGCATCGGGACGTCGGAGATCGTCAGGCATCGGCTCAGCCAATCACGTGATCGACGGCAAGCGCGAGGAACAGCAGGAACAGGTAGATCAGTGAGTAACGGAACATCAGCCGTGCCGGCTTGTCCTTGGTCAGGCTCTTGCCACTCGGATCCTGCCGGTCCCGCAGCACGCCGACGCCGGCGACAAGGAACACCAGCCCGAGCACCAACGCAGAGACGCCATAGATCAGGTCGGTATAGCCGAACGCCCAGGGCGACAACGACACCGCCACCAGCAGCACCGTATAGACCATCACATGCCAGCGGGTGGATCGGGCGCCGGCCACCACGGGAAGCATCGGCACCCCGGCCCGCTCGTAATCGCCCGAAGCGTAGAGCGACAGCGCCCAGAAATGCGGCGGCGTCCAGAAGAACACGATGGCGAACATCAGCAGCGGCAACACGCCGACATCGCCGGTGACCGCCGCCCAGCCGATGATCGGTGGGAACGCGCCGGCGGCGCCGCCAATGACGATGTTCTGCGGCGTCCGCCGCTTCAGCCACATCGTATAGACCACGACGTAGAACAGGATCGACACCGCCAGCCAGAACGCTGCGACCCAGTTCGTCGCCAGGAACATCATGACGACCGAGGCGACGCCCAGGAACACGCCGTAGGCCAGGGCGGCCCCGGCCTCGATCCGGCCGTCCGGGATCGGCCGCTTGGCCGTGCGGCGCATGACCGCGTCGATATCCCGGTCGTACCACATGTTGATCGCTCCGGCAGCGCCGGCGGCCATGGCGATGCAGAGCACCGCCGTGAACGCGATCACCGGATGGATGTCTCCCGGCGCCATCATCACGCCAATAGCGCCGGTGAACACCACCAGGCTGACCACCCGCGGCTTGAGCAGCACGAACCAATCGCGCAGTTCGGCAATTTCGGACCGCGGGAGGGTTTGGACCAGATCAGACATCAACGGATCCGCGGCAATACCTCGAAGCTATGGAACGGCGGCGGCGAGCTCACCGTCCACTCGAGCGTGGTCGCACCCTCGCCCCAGTAGTTGTCGGCCAGCTTCTCCTTCGACGTGAAGGTCCGGAAGAGCACGTAGAGGAACACCAGCACCGATGCGGCCGAGATATAGGCGCCGATCGAAGCGACGTAGTTCCAGCCGTGGAAAGCATCCGGATAGTCCGGATACCGGCGCGGCATACCGGCCAGGCCGAGGAAGTGCATCGGGAAGAAGGTCAGGTTCACGCCGACGAACTGCATCCAGAAATGCACCTTGCCCCAGAACTCCGGATACTGCCGGCCCGACATCTTGCCGATCCAATAGTAGAACCCGGCGAAGATCGAGAACACGGCGCCCAGGCTCAACACGTAGTGGAAGTGCGCCACGACGTAATAGGTGTTGTGGATGATCTGGTCGATGCTGGCATTCGACAGCACGATGCCGGTGACGCCGCCAAGCGTGAACAGGAAGATGAAGCCGATCGCGAACAGCATCGGCGTCTTCAACTCGATCGAGCCGCCCCACATCGTGGCGATCCACGAGAAGATCTTGATGCCGGTCGGCACCGCGATGATCATCGTCGCCGCCATGAAGTAGGCCCGCGTGTCGACGCTGATGCCGGAGACGAACATGTGGTGCGCCCACACGACGAAGCCGACCACGCCGATGGCGATCATCGCATAGGCCATGCCGAGGTAGCCGAAGATCGGCTTGCGGCTGAAGGTCGAGATCACGTGGCTGACCATGCCGAAGCCCGGCAGGATCATGATGTAGACCTCGGGGTGGCCGAAGAACCAGAACAGATGCTGGAACAGCACCGGGTCGCCGCCGCCCTGGGGGTCGAAGAAGGCCGTGCCGAAGTTGCGGTCGGTGATCAGCATGGTGATCGCTCCCGCCAGCACCGGGATGGACAGCAGCAGCAGGAACGCCGTCACCAGCATCGACCACACGAACAGCGGCATCTTGTGCAGCGTCATGCCCGGCGCGCGCATGTTGAAGATGGTGGTGATGAAGTTGATCGCGCCCAGCAGCGAGGAGAGGCCGGCCAGGTGCAAGGCGAACAGCGTGTAGTCCATCGCCGGACCCGGCATGTACGTGGCACTCGAGAGCGGCGGATACAACGTCCAGCCCGGCCCGGCGCCGTCGCCCGTGAACAGCCCGGCCATGATCAGCAGGAACGCTGGCACCAGCAACCAGAAGCTGATGTTGTTCAAGCGCGGGAACGCCATGTCCGGCGCGCCGATCATCAGCGGCACGAACCAGTTGCCGAACCCGCCGATCATCGCTGGCATGACCATGAAGAAGATCATGATGAGGCCGTGCGCTGTAACCGTCGCGTTCCAGGCCTGGCCGTCCTTGAAATACTGCAAGCCCGGGTTTTGCAGTTCCATCCGCATGTAGACGGAAAGCGACGTGCCGATAAGCCCCGCGCAGATCGCAAAGATCAAATAGAGTGTGCCGATATCCTTGTGGTTGGTGCTGAACAACCAGCGCTTCACGAACCCCGGGTGGTGCCCGTGGTGGTCGTCATGCGCGTGAACGTCACGTGTCGAAGCCGACATCTATTCTCTCCCGCCGCTCACTGCCGCCGAGGCAAGGGTCCGCTCGCCCTCCTCCGGACCCTTGACCGCAAACTTCGTCTTGGCCTGCTCGGCCCATTTGGCGAATTCGTCCGGAGCCAGCGCCTCGACCGCGATCGGCATCGCCGAGTGGTTGGTACCACAGACCTGATTGCACTCGCCATAATAGATGCCGGGCTTGTTGACCTTGACCCAGGTCTCGATCGTGCGGCCGGGGATCGCATACCGCTGAACCCCAAGCGACGGGATGAAGAAGCTGTGGATCACGTCGTTGCTGGTCGTCAGGATACGGATGTCGCGCCCCGCCGGGACCACCAGGCGGTTGTCCACCGCGAGACGGCGCAGATCACCGGGCTTGAGCTCGTCGTCGGCGATCATGTTGCTGATGAAGCTGAACCCGCCATTGTCGGGATAGGTGTATTCCCACGCCCACTGCCGACCGGTCGCCTTGATCGTCAGCGCGGCGTCGTTGGTGCGGTCCTCGAAGAAGACCAGCCGGAACGACGGGATCGCGATCACCACCAGGATCAGCACCGGCAGCAACGTCCACGCGACTTCGAGCGCGGTATGGTGACTGACCCGGCTCGGCGTCGGGTTCTTGGACGCGCGATAGCGCCAGACCACGTAGAGCAGCAAGCAAGCAACGAAGACAGTCACCATGGCCATCAGCCAGATGACCAGCGCGTGCAGCCCCTCGATCCCTTCCTGCACCGGGCTCTGCGGCGCCTGGAAGCCGAGCTGCCAATTGCGCGGCACCTGTGCCCAGGCCGGCGATCCGGCCAGAAGAGTGCCGACCCCGACCGACGCGGTCCGCAACCGCTGTGAAACCTGCATCCCGCCCCATCCTATCCATCGCGCACGGACTAACCATACCGCACCGCCGCAGGGAGTATCGGACCCCCTACGACAGATCAAGTCGAACGGCATCGCTGCCGCGTGAGGATCAATTGGGGAGGGTCACCAATGTGAACAGACCCAGCGGCTGCACCGGCGTGAATTTTGCCCGCGTCTGTTCATCCTGCGTCAGCAGCGCGTCACGCGAGAAGTCCGGATGCCAGCCCAGCTTGCGCGATGCCGGCGCCAACGCCCGCTCGATCCACCAGCGCGGCCCGCGCTCGGCGGCAAAATGGTTCACGAACAGCAGATAACCGCCGGGCCGCACCACCCGGCACATCTCGTCATACAGCCGGCGGGGATTGGGCACCACGGACGCCACGAACATCGCCACCGCGATATCGAACCGCCCCGCCTCGAACGTGGTCTGCTCCGCGTCCATCTCCTGCAGCGACTCGACGTTGTCGAGGCCGGACTCGCAAACCTTCTTGCGCGCGAACGCCAGCATGTCCGCCGACAGGTCGATCCCGGTGATCCGCTTGGCCTGCGTATAACGCGGCAAGGCCAGCCCGGTGCCGACTCCCACCTCGAGCACATGCCGTCCCGGCAGCGCGTTGACCGCCTCCACCGCCCGCCGGCGCCCCGACGCGGAGACCCCGCCGAACACCGTGTCGTAGACCCCCGCCCACCGCCTGTAGGCCGCCCGCACCGAGTCGGCGTCGAGCGCAGTGTGAGGAGGACGAGCGACGGCGTTATGGATTGATGACATGATACCCGGACCTAGCGCCCGCCTGCCTTGTGCGCAAGCAGGCGGGCGCAACCCGGACGCTTAGGCGGCGTCCTCGCGACGGTCCCGCACCTTCACATACGCAAGAGCGACATGCTCGTCACAATAGGGCTTGGCCGGCACCGTCGGGTCGCCACAGAACCGGAACTCCCGCGTCCCCGGCTCGCCCAGCGGCCAGCAGCAGGCCGAGACCCGCCCCGCCGGACGCGGCTGCATCGGCACCGGCCGCAGCGGCACCGCCGGCTTGGACGCCGCCGGCGCCGGACGCGGCACGGAGTGCAGCGCCGGCAAGGTCGGCCCGGTGACCCGGCGAACCGACGCCCGCGCAGGCCGCTTTTCCCCGGTGCCGCGGCGGATCGGCGACGCCCGCGCCGGCAGCTTCAGGCGATGCGCCTTGCCGACCACCGCGTTCTTGCTGACGCCCATGCGCCGGCCGATCTCAGCGGTCGAATGGCCCTCGGCCCAAAGCGCCCGGATCCGGGCGATCGTCTCCTCGTTCCACTCCATTGCAAGCCTCCTTGCCGCAACACTGAAATGAACCTACCGAGCTATATCCGCTAGCGCTAGTGCGATTCGGCCGAGATGCCACAAAATCTTGTGGAGAAGTCAAGCCGTCGGGATCAACAATGCGTCGAGTCTCGCCGGCTGCGACCGCTCTCTCACCGCGCCTACGCCTCGCCGCGCCAGGCCAGGATCTTCCAGACTCCATCCGCCGTCGCCACCGTCCGCTCGCCCACGGTCATCACGCCGCGAAGAAACACCAAGCTCCGAGTCGCGCGGACCAATTCCGCCTGGATCTCGGCAAATTCATTCAGTTGCAACGCGCCGATATAGTGGATGTTGAGCTGCACCGTCGCGCACGGCTTCTGCCCCGACGCGTCCCAACTCGCATTGCCGAGCCCCACGTCGAACGCCGTCGCAATCATCCCCCCATGCGTCACGCCCCGCTTGTTGCCATGCCGCTCGTCCGTGACGAAGCCGCACCGCAACGCATCCCTGCCCTCGCGCTCGTAGAACGGCCCCACATAGGTGTTGAACGCCTTGCCCGGCCGAAGCACCCAGCCCGGAGGGATCTGCGTATGGCTCACGTCGATTGTCTCCGCTGATCGCCCGGTCCGTGCACCCTCGCCCATCCGCGGCTCAAAGCGACTCGCCCAGCGCCCGCCGGCTCAGGTCGCGCAGGCGGTCCTGGCCCCCAGGCGTGCGCGGACTGATCTCCAGCACCTTCTGCCAGGCCGCCAGAGCGGTCTTCCAGTCCCGCCGTGCCTCGGCCACCCGCGACAGTTCCTGCCACGCCAGGAAGCTGCGCGGCTCCCGCTTGAGCAGCTCCTCGATGTCGCGCACCGCGCCGCCATAATCGCCGAGGCCGCGCCGCGCCTGCGCCCGGCCGCGCCAACCCTCCAGCAGGTCGGGCGACAGGTCGAGCGCCGCGTCGAAGCTGTCCAGCGCGTCGCCGGCCGCGTTCTCCGACAACTCGCGGGCGCCGCGGGCGAGCAGCAGGCGCACCGCCGGGCTGGCCGCACGCGCCCACCGCGCCCGCAATTGCGCCTCGAGCGCCGCCGCGGCCGGCTCGCTCGGCGCCGCCTTCAACGCGGCCAGCAAATTGTCGATCGGCACGGTCTCACCCGACTGCGCAACCGCCGGGCCGGCCAGGACGGCCAGCAGCAGGAACGCCCGCCGCCTCAAGGCAGCGCGCCGGGCTTCGGCCCGCCCGCCATCCAATCCAATAGCTGCACCGTGTGCACCACCGGGACATCGCCCGCCAGCTGCGTGATGCAGCCGATATTGCCCGCCGCGATCACGTCCGGCCGGGTCCGCCCGATATTGTCGAGCTTGCGCGCCCGCAGCCGCTGCGCGATCGCCGGCTGCAGCAGGTTGTAGGTGCCCGCCGAGCCGCAGCACAGATGCCCCTCCGCCGCCTCGGCGACGGCGAAGCCCGCCGTCCGCAACAGCGCCTTGGGCGCGTCCACGACAAGCTGCCCATGCTGCAGGCTGCAGGCGGCATGGTAGGTGACGCGCAGATCCGGCGCCGTCTGGCTCGGCGCATAGCCGATCGTGACCAGGTATTCGGAGATGTCCCGCGCCAGCGCCGAGACCCGTTCGGCCGCCTCGCGCTCCGGCTCGGTGCGGAACATGAAACCGTAATCCTTGATCGTCGTGCCGCAGCCCGAGGTGTTGACGACGATCGCGTCCAGCCCCTCGCCCTCGATCTCGCGCGTCCACCCCTCGATGGCCGCCCGCGCACTGGCCAGCGCCTGCTCGTGCTTGCCCATGTGGTGCGTCAGCGCCCCGCAACAGCCGACCCCGCGGGCGATCACCACCTCGATCCCCAGCCGGGTCAGCAGGCGGATGGTGGCCTCGTTGATCGCCGGGTCCAGCACGGTCTGCGCGCACCCGGCCAGCAGCGCCACCCGGCCCCGCCGCGGACCCAGGGGACGATGCACCTGCGGCCGCTGCATCGTCCCCGCCTTCGGCAGCGCGGCCGGCGCCAGCGCCAGCATGGCGTCGAGCTGCGCCCCGAGCCGCGTCCCCTTCGGCAGCAGCCGCCGCAGCGCCCGCCCCCCCTGCGCCGCCCGCAGCGCCGCCCGCAGCACCCGCGGCCGCGGCAGCACCCGCACCAGCAGGTCGCGCAGCCAGCGCTGATCCCACGGCCGCCGATACGTCCGCTCGATATGCGTGCGCGCATGGTCGACCAGGTGCATGTAGTTCACCCCCGACGGGCACGTGCTCATGCAGGCCAGGCACGACAGGCAGCGGTCGACATGCCGCACCACCTCCTCGGTGGCCGGCCGCCCGCTCTCGAGCATGTCCTTGATCAGGTAGATCCGCCCTCGCGGCGAATCCAACTCGTCGCCGAGCAGCACGAAGGTCGGGCAGGTCGCGGTGCAGAACCCGCAATGCACGCAGGTGCGCAGGATCTGGTTGCTGGACTGGATGTCGGGGTCGCGGAGCTGGTCCGCGCTGAATTCGGTCTGCATCTAACCCTCAAAGCCCCGCATACATGCGTCCCGGATTCAAGATCCCATGCGGATCCATCGCCGCCTTGACCCGGCGCGTGATCCCCGCCAACGCCGCCGGCTCCGGCGGCACCACATCGACCGTCGCCCGCATCCCGTCCGGCGCCCGCAGCAACGTCCAAGTACCGCGCCCGGCCCGCGCCGCCGCCGCCACCGTCTCGTGCAACCCCGGCGCACCCGCGACCCAGACCAGCCCGCCGCCCCAATCCAGGAACCCCCGGCCGCCCGCCTCTGTCACCGCCGTCAGCGCCGCCGGGCCGTTCGACGGCCGCACCGAGATGCGCCAGATCGCGTCGGCCGGCTCGGTCCGCAGCGGCCGGGCGTCGCGGATCGCCCGCCAGACGCGCTTGCTCGCAGCATCCTCGAGCAACGCCCCGCCCAGCTCCGCCCGCAACCGCTCCAGCCGATATGCGACGCTCATCGCGAAATCCTCGATCCGCACCACCGCCACCCCGCCCGGCGGCAGCTCCGGCACCAGCGCCGCCGCATCCTCAGGCAGATACGCCGCCCCCGACACCCCGAACGGCGACCCCAACGCCGCCGACAGCGTCCGCACGCCCGCGGCGGCATCGGCTGCCGCCAGCAGCAAACTCCCGGTCAGCTCCGGCGCCGGCAGCACCTTCAGCGTCACCTCGGTGATTACCGCCAGCGTGCCGTGGCTCCCCGCCAGCAGCTTGCACAGATCCAGCCCGGTCACGTTCTTCAGCACCCGCCCGCCGGAGCGGATGCTCTCGCCGGCGCCGTTGATCGCGCGCACGCCCATGAGATGGTCGCGCATCGCCCCCCAGGCGATCCGCCGCGGCCCCGACAGGTTCGAAGCCACTACGCCGCCGATCGTCGCCGCCCCCTCGCCCAACAAGCCCGACAAGTCCGGCGGTTCGGCGATCAGATGCTGCCCGCTCTCGGCCAGCCGCGCCTCGAGCTCGGCCACCGTCGTGCCCGCCCGCGCCGAGACGATCAGCTCCTGCGGCGAATACAGCGTGATGCCCGTCAGCTCGCGGGTCGAGATCGTCCTGGCCGCCTGCACCGGGCGCAGCATGCCCAGCTTGGTCCCCCGCCCCTGCACCAACACCGGCTCCCGCGCCGCACCAGCCGCCAGGATCGCCTGGACGATCTCGGCCTCGTCCTTCATGCCGCAGCAGGCAGCGCGGCAGCGACCGGCAACGGGAACACCTTGCTCGGGTTGAGCAGCCACTCCGGGTCCCAGGCCGACTTGATCCGCCGCTGCTGCTCCAGCTCGATCTCGGTGAACTGCACCCGCATCAGCTCCCGCTTCTCGACGCCCACCCCGTGCTCGCCCGTCAGGCACCCGCCCACCTCGACGCACAGCGTCAGGATGTCGGCGCCGAAATTCTCCGCCCGCTCGAACGAACTCGGGTCGTTGGCGTCGAACATGATCAGCGGATGCAGGTTGCCGTCCCCGGCATGGAAGATGTTGGCGACCTTGAGCGCATATTGGTCGCTCATCTCGCCGATCCGGCGCAGCACGAACGGCAGTTGGCTGGTCGGGATCGTGCCGTCCATGCACAGGTAATCCGGGCTGATCCGCCCCACCGCGCCGAACGCCCCCTTGCGCCCCTTCCAGATCGCCAGGCTCTCCTCGGTCGACTGGCTCACCCGCAGGCTCAGCGGCGCGAACGGCTGGCACAGCGCCGCGATGCGCGCCAGCAGGTCGTCCTGCTCGGCGACGGAGCCCTCGACCTCGACGATCAGCAGCGCCTCCGCATCGAGCGGATAGCCCGCATGGGCGAACGCCTCGCAGGCATGGATCGCCGGCCGGTCCATGAATTCCAGCGCCACCGGGATAATGCCCGAGCCGATGATCGCATCGACCGCCCGCCCGGCCACCTCGTTGCTGTCGAACGCCACCAGCATCGCCCGCTGACCCTCCGGCGCCCGCAGGATCCGCACCGTGACCTCGGTCACCACCGCCAGCATGCCCTCGCTGCCGGTCAGCAGGCCCAGCCAGTCCAGCCCGGCCGCGTCGAGATACTCGCCGCCGATCTCCAGCACGTCGCCCTGCATCGTCACCACGCGCAAGCCGAGCAAATTGTTGGCGGTCACGCCGTATTTCAGGCAGTGCGCGCCGCCGGAGTTCATCCCGACATTGCCGCCGATCATGCAGGCGAGTTGGCTCGACGGGTCCGGCGCATAGAAGAAACCCTCGCCCGCCACCGCCTGCGTGATGCCGATATTGGTAACCCCGGCCTGCACCGTGGCGCACCGGTCGGCATAATTGACGTCGACGATCCGGTTCATCCGCATCATCCCGACCACGACGCTGTCCGCCATCGGCAAAGCCCCGCCCGAAAGGCTGGTGCCCGCACCCCGCGGCACCACGCGCACGCCCTGGCTGTGCAGGAACGCCAGCACCGCCGCGACCTGCTCCGTCGTCTCCGGCAACACCACCGCAAGCGGGGTCTGCCGGAACGCCGGCAAGCCGTCGGTCTCATACGGCTTGAGCCGGAGCGGCTCGCTGATCACGCCGTCGCCAGGCACCGCGCGGCGCAGCCCGGACACGATCGCGTCCTTGCGCAGAAGCACGTCCGCCTTTGGCTGGAGCTGCTCGATCATCCCGTCCCCCTCGGTCTTTGCCAGGCCAAATGTGGGCCCAGCTCAGCCGAGCGGCAACAGCGAGTGTTAGCCCTGGCGCGCCTTCATGCGCGGGTTCTTCTTGTTGATGACGTAAACGCGCCCGTGACGGCGCACCACGCGGCAATTCTTGTCGCGGACCTTGGCCGATTTCAGGCTGTTGCGGATCTTCATGATAAACCTTCGCGGGGCAGGGCCGCCGCAC
>JAABUZ0100008384.1_pt1 | contig 12159 bp, 5 predicted proteins | sample 5562091 | NCBI WGS metagenome assembly JAABUZ01 (sample SAMN12813069, study PRJNA571459) | rock metagenome | isolation source: Antarctica rocks | place: Antarctica: Victoria Land, Linnaeus Terrace sud | collected 2015-12-21
AGGGCGGCGCGGCGGCCGCCGAGGGGGGCGAAGGATCGCCCACAAGGGGGGTGAAGAATCCTTCACCCCAAGTAAACCCAGTCGAAATAGACTCTTTCGACTCCGACTCGATACCCCCTACCCCCACCTATCCCGCAAACGCGCGTTTCCACGAATCAGTCGGGGGCGACGCCGGCACCGATAGGCCGCAGCTCCCCGGCGAGGTCGTTCAGGACGCGGATGACCAGGCGCTGGCGGCCGAGATCGCCGCCCTGAGCGACGAGCTGGGCGACGACGCGCCCGCGTCCAGCGTCACCCGCGCCGCCAACCTACGGCGCGACGCCGGCCTGTCCCTCGACCGCTTCGTAGCCCTGCTCGACGAGGCGGCGGCCCGGACGCGCGATCGCCAGGCGAGCATCGTCAAGCGCCGGCGCGACGGCCAGGCCCTCAACGGCATGCCCTACCTATTCGCCGTCCTCGCTGATCTGCTGCACCCGGTGCCGCCCCGGACGCGCGATGGTGGCCCGAATCGCCGGCGCGGTGCCCGCCGCTGGCAGCCCGAGGCCGCGCCCGTGCCGGTCGATTACGGCACCTGGACCGGGGCCGCGCCTGCCCCCGATACCGGCGACGTAGCCGCGTCGTCGACCGAGGAGAACCTGACCTGGCGCCACGTCCTCGACGAGCTGCGCGGCGACATGCTGCACGAGAACTACGCGCGCTGGTTCGGCCCCACCCGTGTCCTCGATGATAACGGCGCGACGCTGCGCATCGCCGTCCCCGACGCCTTCCACCAGCAGTGGCTCGACCGCCGCTTGCGCCCCGTCGTCGAGCGCGCGCTGGCCCGGATCGCGGCCGGCGTGCGCGTCGAGTTCGTCGTCGGGGAGGCGGCCTAATGCCAGCCTGGGTCGTTTCCCTCCTCGTCGCCCTGCTCTCTCTGGCTGGTGTCGTGGTTGGCGTCGTGCTCTCTCTGGCTGGTGTCGTGGTTGGCGTCGTGCTCACGTACGCCTTCCAAGAACGGACTGCTGCGCAGGCCCATCGGCATCAGTATGCCTCGTCGCTCGCTTGCTCAAGTGAGAGCACCTGCCCCTCTGCCCACGCTCGAGTGAAGGAGTCATTACTGAGATTGGCGCGAACCACAGCGATTTGCGCGTCAAATATAGCTTGCTCGCTCGGGGTCCTATAGGCGCTAAACGTGACACGGAGGGCGGCCGCCGCGCCGAAGAGGCGTACCGCTCGTTCGTGATGTCCCTCTTTGAACACAAGGTCGGCTACCCCTTCGATCAGTTCGACCTCCCCTCTCGTATAGCCGATCTGTCGACAGAGGCTCACGCTCTGTTGGAACAGCACGCGGGCTCGGCCATAATCGCCCAGTCCAACGACATTCAGAGCCAAGTTATGGAGCGACACAGCATTCTCAAAAGGGTTATCCAATCTCCCCGTTAGTGCCAAAGCCTCTTCGGTCAGCGCAACTGCTCGTCTATAATCGCCCTGAGCCCGTGCAATAATGCCCATGTTTTCTACCGCATGTGCGATTACTGCGTTGTCGCCATTAGCTCGTGCGATGGACAACACCTGCTGGAAGGTATCGAGCGCCTGGACGTCGTTGCCTTGTTCATGCATCAGCATCCCCAAATTGCTAAATGACCTCATATGCAGCGCGCTGTCCCCGTCCTCCTTGGTGAGCCTGACGCATTCTTCGAATACGAGTCTCGCCCAGTCGTAGTCCCTATGCTCAATCGCCAGTACCCCTGCCACGCACAGCGCCCTGCTGAGCAAACGCGCTTCAACCCGCGTGCGATCGACAGCGGTCAGGAACCGCTTCGCCCAGTCGTATCCCTCCCTGCTGTAGCCCCGCATGCGCCAGAAGTGATACAAGTAGACGACTAGCCGCAAGCCAAGGTCGTGTTGGCTACTCTCGTGCGCCCATTGCAGGACCGCCCGCACGTTGTCGTGCTCCCCCTCCAGGAGTGCCAACCATATCTCTTGGTCTGGGTCAACTAGCTTCGGCCCTGCGTCCGCAGCCAACTTCACGAAGTAGGCGGCATGCGCCTGCCGCAGGGCGTCGACCTCGCCCTGCTGCTCCAGTCGCTCGCGCGCGTATTCGTGGATCGTTTCCAGCATCAACAGGCGCGGCTCACCGCTGGCACCCACCTCACGCCGCAGCAGGCTCTTGTCCAACAGCGACTCCACCCCGTCAAGCACGTCGATGGGCAGGTCGCCCTCCGCGTCGCAGACCGCCTCAATCGCTGCCAGCGTTCGCCCGCCCACGAATACCGCCAGGCGCGCGAACAGCGTCTGCTCGCCGGGGTCGAGCAGATCGTAGCTCCAGTCGATCGCGGCGCGCAGCGTCCGCTGCCGCGCCGGCAGGTTGCGCGCTCCACCCGTCACGACTTTCAGGCGATTGCTCAATCGTGCCAGCAGCGCCTCGGGCGGCAACAGGCGCGTGCGCGCGGCCGCCAGCTCGATGGCCAAGGGGAGCCCGTCCAGCCGCGCGCAGATCTCCGCTACCGCGGGCGCCGTTTCATTGGTCACGGCGAAGTCGGGCTGCACGTCTTGGGCCCGCGCAATGAACAAGCGCACCGCCTCGTACTGCGAGAGCGCCGCGAGCGGGGGCAGCGGCGGACCGGGGACGGCGAGCGGCAAGACCGGATAGACCCGCTCGCCCTGCACGCGCACCGCCGAACGGCTCGTCACGAGCGTCTTCACGTGCGGTACCGCCATGAGGATGACTGCAATGGACGCCGCCGCAGATAGCACGTGCTCGACGTTGTCGAGCACGAGCAGCAGGTGCTTGTCGCGCAACGCGGCCGCGAGCGTTTCGCCGAGGGCTTGTCCCGGGACGTCATGCACCTCTAACACCTGGGCAATGGTGGACAGCACGAGGTCAGGATCGCTGACCGGGGCCAACGGCACAAAGATAGCGCCATCGGCAAATGCCGGGCGCGCGGCGGCGGCCGCTTGCACCGCGAGGCGCGTCTTGCCCGTCCCTCCCGGACCGGTCAGCGTGAGCAGGCGCGTCTCCGGGTCGAGCAGGCGTGCCCGGATCGCCTCGACCTCGCGTTCGCGCCCGATGAACGGCGTGGGCTGTGTCGGCAGCGTGTCGGGGCGTGTGGGTTCTGCCTCGAGCGTGGACGCCTGCCCCGGCGCGGATGGGGACACCTGGGCACGGGTGCGCTGGATCGTCCCATCGAGCGCGGCGCGCTCCTCGGCCGAGAGGCGCAACGCATCGGCGAGCAGGTCGAGGGTGTCGCGCCGCGGGGTGCGGTTCTCGCCGCGCTCCAGGTCGCTCACGGCACGGGCGGAGAGACCGGCGCGCTCGGCCAACTCCTCCTGCGTGAGGCCGGCGGCGCGCCGGTGGTGCCGCAGCACCTGGGCGAAGGACGGGGAGGGGACGCTGTCTGTCACGCGTGGTTGCCCTCGTGAGACCCGATGACGCAGGGGGCCGCGCGCGGGGAGGGCCGGGGACCACCCAGAGGCCGCTCAGGGGCGCGAGGCTATCGCCATGATAGCATGGATGGCTATCCCACGGCCACCAGAACCACCGCTTCGGCCGCGCCCCCGAAGCGGTGGTTCTGGTGTGGGCTCGTCATGTGCAAGGACCACCGGCGGATCTAGACTGGCCTATGTGATGTGGTCAGCGCCTGGGGAACCCGCCGATCTTCGCGAGCAGCGCCGTTTCGTTCCTCGTTTCGGCGCTGCCCTTGTCGCGGATGCTGCGCACCCCAACGTTTGTAGCGATGCCGGCTGGCAAGCGCCTATCAAGATGCCGGTAGTATCTCGATGCCGCTGCTCTTAGCGCCCCCACTAACATTGATGTAGGTGATCACGATCTGGCCGCTACTGTTCGCGGTTGTGGTGAACTGCTCGACGACTGCCTTATTCTGCCCACCGGCCGTCGCGTAGATGTCGAAGTTGGTCAGCACCTGCTGATCGTTGATCGTGACGTTGAAGAGACGCACGCCCGGACTGCTAAATGCCCACTCTGCGAAGTGCAAGCGCACTGTATAGGGCGTGCCCGGATTGAGTCCGGGGATAGTATACGTGAAGTTGTTGCCCGATCGCTCCGTCTGGTAGACGGCCTGCGGGGCTGGATTTGTCACCCCACTGGTGTCGATCGCGTTGGTGGTCGAGTACATGGTCGTGCCGCCCGTTACGTCTGTATCTCCGACGAACCTGCCCACTGCTCCACCGCCCGAGTTAATCGCCAGCGGCGGAGCACTGAGCACCTCAATCCCGCTGCTCTTGGCGCCGCCGGCGACGTTGACGTACTCGATGGTGATCGCGCCACTGCCGTCCGCAGTAGCTAGGAATGGCTCGACGACTGCCTTGTTCTGCCCACCGGCGGCGGCGTAGATATCGAAGTTGGTCAGCACCTGCTGTCCGTTGATCGTGACGTTGAAGAGGCGGATGCCGGGGCCGTTGAAGGCGAACTCCGCGAAATGCAGCCGCACCAGGTACGAAGCGTTTGGCCTGAGGGCGGGGATGGTGTAGGTGAAGTCACTCCCCGAGCGTTCTGTTTGATAGACCGCTTGTGGAGCAGGGTTGGTGACGCCGCTTGTGTCGATGGTATTGCTGGTGGAGTAGATGGTCGTGCCGCCCGTTACATCGGTATCAGCGACGAAGTTGCCGGCTGCCCCACCGCCCGAGTCAATCGCTAGAGCGGATTGAGTAGGGCCAGCCGTTGGCGTCGGAGCGGGGGGCAAGGTAGTCGAGGTGTAGCAGGCCTTGGGCGTCCCGGGGGTCGGGTCGCCGAAGCCGGTGTCGCAGGCCACGCCGCCGGTGTAGACGCCGTAAGCGAAGTGGCCGTCGGTGCCGAAGGCCACGGCCTGCGTGCCCGAGAAGGAGCAGGTCCCGCCCTCGCTCGCGCAGGGCGTCCAGGGGCCTGGAGCGGATGGGGTCAGGGTGGCAGAGGTGTAGCAGCTCTTGGACGTGCCAGGGGCCGGGTCGCCGAAGCCAGTGTTGCAGGGCGCGCCGCCTGTGAACACGCCGTAGGCGAAATGGCCGTCCGCGCCGAAGGCCACGGCTTGGGTGCCCGAGAAGCCACAATTGCCGCCCTCGGTGGCGCAGAGTGTCCAGGCGCCGGGCGCGGGGGGCGTCAGGGTGGTCGAGGTGTAGCAGCCCTTGGAGGCGCCGGGCGCCGGGTCACCGAAACCGGTGTTGCAAAGTGCGCTGCCCGTGAACACCCCGTAGGCGAAGTGACCGTTGGCGCCGAAGGCCACGGCTTGGGTCCTGGAGAACGAGCAGGTTTTGCCCTCGGTGGAGCAGAACGTCCAGGCGCCTGGGGCGGGCGGGGTCAGCGTGGTCGAGGTATAACAGCTCTTGGAGGCGCCGGGTGCTGGGTCGCCGAAGCCGGTGTTGCAAAGCGCACTACCGGTGTAGACGCCGTAGGCGAAGTGGCCGTTGGCGCCGAAGGCTACGGCTTGGGTCCCGGAGAACGAGCAGGTCCCGCCTTCGCCCGCACACGGCGTCCAGATGCCCGGGGCGGGGGGCGTCAGGGTGGTCGAGGTGTAGCAAGCCTTGGGCGTCCCAGGGGCCGGATTGCCGAAACTGGTGTTGCAGGGTGCGCCGCCACTGTAGACGCCGTAGGCGAAGTGGCCGTCCGCGCCGAAGGCCACAGCTCGGGTGCCGGAGAAGCCACAGTTGCCGCCCTCAGTGGCGCAGGGTGTCCAGATGCCCGGAGCGGGCGGTGTCAAGGTGGTCGAGGTGTAGCAGCTCTTGGATGTGCCGGGCGCCGGGTCACCGAAGCTGGTGTTGCAGGAGGCGCCGTTAGTGTAGACGCCGTAGGCAAAGCGACCGTCCGCGCCGAAGGCCACGGCCTGCGTGCCGGAGAAGCTACAGTTGCCGCCCTCGCCCGCACACAGCGTCCAGGGGCCCGGGGCGGGCGGGGTCAGGGTGGCAGAGGTGTAGCAGGCCTTGGAGTTGCCAGGCGCCGGGTCACCGAAGGGTCCGGTCGCGCAGGAGATGCTGCCTGTGAACACCCCGTAGGCGAAGTGGCCGTTGGCGCCGAAGGCCACGGCTTGGGTGCTCGGGAAGGAGCAGGCCCCGCCCTCGGCAGCGCAGAACGTCCAGGCGCCCGGAGCGGGTATCGTCGGCGTGTTCGTGGGTACGGGCGTGTAGGTCGGCCTGGGCGTTAGCGTGGGAAGGCGTGTCGCAGTCGCCGCTGGCGTGTTGGTCGGGCGCGGCGTGCTGGTGGGCCTTGGAGCACTAGTGCTTGTGGGGTGCGGCGTGTTAGTGCGCGTGGCCGTCGGGCGTGAGGTATCAGTTGGCGTCGGCTGCGGAGTATCGGTCGGTGTCGGGCGGCCTGGGCTACCGTTGTGCGACGTATAGGAGTTGCCTTGGTACAGTTGCTGGCCGGGGTACTCATCGAAGGCTACCCACCTGGATTGGGTGATCCAGATCCCCTGATCTTGTCGTTGGAAATGAAGATGGGGCCAGCACCGTCTGTGGAAATACGTCATGCCCACGTCACCTGATAACCCGATGTGCTCCCCTTGGTGGACGACTTGGTTCACGGAGACATCAACCCTGCTGAGGTGGAGATATGCGGTGGAGGTTCCGTCGTCGTGTTGTATCGTTACCCGGTTGGCGAGGTTTTCGTAGGCGGAGCCCCCGCATTGCGTGTAGTAGTCCGTAGCGTCCGTAACCACGCCCCCGCGTGATGCCACTACATCCGTCCCGATGTCCAGCGTGAAATCGTATGCGGAGCATGCCTGACCAGGGCAGAAGTGTGAAACTGTGCCGTTGCCGCAGCAGCCTTGCATGACCGTGTGGGAAACGCCAGTAGGCCATGGCAGCTTGTAGCCGAGGAGTGCTGCCGTTGCGGCGCGAGATTGCCGGCTAGGGGCCGATGCTTGCGGTGGAAGGGGATAGGAAGAAACGATGGCGTTAATCGACGCTCGCGTTTGTGCAGCGTTGATCGGGCTTGCCCCAAAGGCAAAGCTACCCGCAATAGTTAGAAATGCCACCTTCATCACGGGATCGGCACCAGTCGGATAGGCGATGCTGATAACCCGAGCCCCGTCGTCGATGAGGAGACGACCTTCAGGTAGGCTGGGCGTCGCCTGTGAGAATAGGACCGCGAGGTGCCCTGCGACTTCCAGATTCTGCGCAACTCCTGCGTGATCGAAGAGCGCGGCGGATCTCTGAAGGGCCGCTGGTAAATGGGCTAGGTCGGGGTTCGCGTGCTCCGTCTCCCAAGTATTCAAGGATAGGCCAACAGGTTTATCGTACACTGTGACCGCCACTTCCGGGGCATCGTCCCTGTATGAAGGCCCGGCGCTCGGCGGGGGGTAGAAGCTCGTTGACGACTCCATGTCGAGTTCGGGAACGAAGGTGTGGTGAGTGAACCCCAATGGATAGGCGAACGCAAACCCGACCACGGTATCGGTGTAGATCTGTGTGGACGACGAGATAGGTTCGGCTGGGGTGACCGCGGTTGGTGTCGCAAGTGATGCATCGACTACGGAATGGGAAATCGCGTGGGCGTTACCAACCCGGACAGTGCCAAGAAGGGTAAGCGCGAGGCAGACGACCGCGAGAGAGCGAATGATGGAAAGCATGGTCCGACTCCTCCTGCGTGTATAGCTCCCTCCGGTCATTCGCCGTCGCGGGGCCATCACATGAGCTAGTATGCGGCTTCGGGCCGCGCAATCCAATGACGAACTCACACCATTACCCACGTATTTAGTCGCAGCCCTAAAGCTGTGAGTTCGGTGACTCGGGATGCCCATCCGTGCTATCATGGCGGTGAGTCCGCACCCCTACCCAGCTCACGAGCACACGCGCCCGTCGTCCGGTAGTACGAAGGCAGGCCCGCATGACAGAGAGCGTCCCTTCGCCAGCACCCTCGTTCGGCCAACTGCTGCGACGCTACCGGCGTGCCGTCGGCCTGACCCAGGAGAAGTTGGCCAAGCGTGCCGGCATCAGCGCCCGGATGGTGAGCGACCTAGAGCGGGGCGTGAGCCGCGCTCCCCACCGCGGCAACCTCGACCTCATTGCCAACGCGCTCGCCCTCGCGTCCGAGGACTGTGCGGCGCTGAAAGGAGCGGCCGTCTGGACCCGCGGCGACGCGCCGCCCGAGCCGGAGTCCGACCCCGCCTCCGACACTGAAGACGCCCCCGGCCGCCTGCCTGCGCAGCCGACTCCCTTCATTGGGCGCGAGCGCGAGGTGGCGGCGGTGCGCGAGCGGCTGCTCGACCCGGACACGCGCCTGCTGACGCTGACGGGTCCCGGCGGCGTCGGCAAGACGCGCCTGGCCCTCCAGGCCGCCGCCACCGCGCGCGATGCGTTCGCCGACGGTGTCGCCTTCGTGTCCCTCGCCGCCGTCGCCGACCCCGGCCTCGTCCTCCCCACCATCGCGCGGGCGCTCGGCGTCGAGGAGGCGGCGGGGCAGCCCGTGGCCGGCACGCTCGCGGGGGCGCTGCGCGGGAAGCGGATGCTGCTGGTGCTCGACAACGCCGAGCAGGTCTTGCCGGCGGGCGCGGAGGTGCAGGCGTTCTTGCTGGACGCGCCCGGCGTGACGGCCCTGCTGACGAGCCGGGCGGCCCTGCGCGTGCGCGGCGAGCGCCTCCACGCGGTGGGCCCTCTGGAGGTCCCGACGCCGCCCTTGCCGCCCCCCGACGCCGTGGCGCGGTACGAGGCCGTCCGCCTGTTCATCGCCCGCGCGAGGGATGTCGCGCCGGATTTCGCGGTGACGCACGCGACGGCGTCGGCGGTGGCCGAAATCTGCGCGCGGCTGGACGGGCTGCCGCTGGCCATCGAGCTGGCGGCGGCGCGCGTCAAGGCGTTGCCGCCCGAGGAGCTGCGTGCCCGCCTGTCCAGTCGACTCACGGTGGCGGCGAGCGGGGCGCGCGACTTGCCGGCGCGCCAGCAGACCTTGCGCGCGACCATCGACTGGAGCCACGACCTGCTCGACGCGGGCGAGCGGGCGCTCTTCGCGTGCCTCGGCGTGTTCCATGGCGGCTGCACGCTCGCCGCGGTCGAGGCCGTGTGCGGCACGGCGGGCGGCGACCCTCCGCTCGACGCGCTCGATGGCGTGGGGGCGCTGCTGGACAAGAGCCTGCTGCGGCGGGAGGACGGTCCGGGCGGGGAGGCGCGCTTTGTGATGCTCGAGACGATCCACGAGTACGCCCGCGAGCGGCTGGCGCAACGGGGCGAGGAGGCGATGCTGCGGCGCGCCCACGCCGGCTATGTCCTGGCGCTGGCACAGCGCGCCGAGCCGGAATTGACGGGGGCGGGGCAGGCGACGTGGCTGGCGCGCCTGGACGCCGATTACGATAATGTGCGGGCGGCGCTGGCGTGGGTATGGGAGCATGCGGGCGATGGCGACGAGCTGGGGCTCCAGCTCGTCGGGGCGCTCTGGCGCTTCTGGTGGATACGCGGCCATCTCGCCGAGGGGCGGCGGTGGCTGGAGGGGCTGCTGGGCCGCGGCGGAGGGTCGCCCGCGGTGCGGGCGCGGGCTCTCAACGGTGCCGGCAATCTGGCGTGGAACCAGGGCGACTACGCCAGGGCCACGGCCTGGTATGAGGAGAGCATCGCCCTGTGGCGGCGGGTGGGCGACGCGGGGGGCATCGCCCGCGCGCTCAATAACCTCGGCATGGTCCTGCACGAGCAGGGCGACCCGGGCGGGGCCGGGGCGCGTTACGAAGAGAGCCTGGCGCTACACCGCCAGCAGCGCGACCTCGACCGATGGAGCATCGCGGCCACGCTCAACAACCTGGGCAGGGCCGTCCATGAGCAGGGCGATCGGGCGCGCGCCCGCGCCCTGTTCGCCGAGAGCCTCGCCCTGAAGCGGGAGATGGACGACAGCGTCGGCATCGCCACCACCCTGGGGAACCTGGCCGATGTGGCGAGCGCGGACGGCGACTACGTACGCGCCGCGGCCCTGTATCGGGACAGCGTGGCCCTGTATCAGGAATTGGGCGACCACGGGGGTATAGCGTCCGGTTGCGAAGGTATCGCCCACCTGGCCGCCCAACCGCAGAACCCGGCGGCCGACCCATCGCGCGCAGTCCGCCTCCTCGCCGCGGCGAACGCCCTGCGCATCGCCGCCGACGTCACCCTCCCGCCGGCCGAGTATGACCACTACTACGGGCGAAACCTGACCAACCTGCGGCAGGCGCTCGGCGATGGCCTGTTCGAGGACGCGTGGGCGGTCGGGCAGGCGTTGCCGGTCGAGCGGATCGTCGCCGAGGCGCTGGCGAGCGACACGTGAGGCCACCTCCCGCAGTGGCCGGGGTCTGACGATCACGCCTTTATCTGGCCGTTCTTGGTGCGCACGCGCTCGTACAGCTCCTCCATCACGCCGATGAACGAGGCGTCCTTGTACCAGAAGGCGGGGTAATCACCCTGCTTCTTGCAGCATCCTGGTGGGATTGATACCGCTTGACCGGCCAGGGGATTCGGCAGGGTGAGCGCGAGGCGCGCATAGCTCCCGTGCGTTGCAGCATTGGCCCGATGGGCGGGAATGGCAGCCAATGACAGGCCTATGTCACTTGGCGCGCTTCCTGGGTCATAGGCACTCTCGATGAGACGGAATGAGCGGTAGGCTGAGGCTCCAGAGACCACATAGCTCTGGAGAAAGGTCCGGTCTGCCATGCGTACCAAGCTCCTCTTTCCGGGGGTGGCAGGAGTGCGGGTCGAACGCGCGTGGCGCGCGGGGCCAACCCTCCATCTGGAGGGTGTCGGCACGCGGCACTGGGCGCGCTGCCCCCTCAGCCAGCGCCGCTCCAAGCGACGGCACTCCCCGTACGAGCGCACGCTCGCTGACCTCCCCTGCGCCGGTGCCCACGTCGTCCTCCATCTGTGCGTGCGCCGCTTTGTCTGTCGGGTGCGCTGGTGCCGGCGGACGGTCTTCGCCGAGCGGCTGCCCGACCTCGTCGTGCCGTACGCGCGGCGCACCGCGCGCTTGGCCGCGCACGTCCTGCGGGCCGTCCTCGACCTGGGTGGCAAACCGGGGGCCAGCCACCTCGCCGCTGACGGGACACCGGTGAGTGCGCGCACAGTACGGCGCCTTCTCCGCGCCCTGCCCCTGCCCGCGCACGGTCCGGTGCGCATCGTGGGCGTCGACGATTGGTCGCGCCGCAAGGGGCGGGACTTCGGCCCCATCCTGGTCAACCTGGACACCCACACGGTGATCGACCTCGTGCCCGACCGGACCGCGGCGACCGTCGCCGCTTGGCTGCGGCAGCACCCCGCACTGGAAGTGGTCAGCCGTGACCGCGCCGGGGCGTACGCCGACGGTATCCGGCAAGGCGCGCCGCACGCTGTGCAGGTGGCCGATCGCTTTCATGTGCACAAAAACGCCACGGACGCACGGGAGCGCTACCTGACGCGCATGCATCAGGCGCTGCGACAAGCCGCCCAGGAGCGCCCTGGTGTGGCCACTCCGGCTCCCGACGCACGCGCCGCCACGGCGGAGCCTCCCTCCCTAAGCGGCGCGCGCGCAGAGCGGCGCGCCCAGCGCCTGGCGCGCTATGAGGACGTGGTGCTAGTGCGGGCGCGCGGGGCGACCATCCGCACGATCGCCGCACGCGTTGGCCTGAGCCAGCGCACGGTGCAGCGGTGGATGCATGAGGGCCAGTTCCCCGAGCGGCGTCGCCGCCGTGAGCGCCCAGGACAGGCCGCCCCCTGCGCGGTGTACCTGCGCACGCGGTGGGCGGAGGGATGTCACAACGCGACGCAGCTCTGGCACGACCTCCGCGCACGCGGGTACACCGGTTGCGACGACAGCGTGGCCGCGCTCGTGGCCCCCTGGCGCGGGGAACGCGACCGCCAGCGCGGCCGGGTCACGGTGCGCCGGGCGGCGGCGGACGCCGACAGCGCCTACACCCCGCATCAGGCCTGCTGGCTCTTGCGGCGTCCTCTCGACAACCTCACCGCCGCCGAGCGGGCCTACCTGACGCGGCTCTACCAGGCGTGCCCGCAGGTCGCCCGCGCTGAGGCGCTGGTTGAGGAGTGCGGGACGGTGCTGCGCGAGCGCGACGTGGACGGCCTGTATACCTGGCTGCGGCACGCGGAGACGAGCGGTAGTAAGGAGGGGCACGCGCTCGCGTGGAGCATCTGGCTGGACCAAGCCGCCGTCGAGGCCGCCGTCCGGCTCGACTGGAGTCAGGGCCAGGTCGAGGGCCAGGTGAACAGGTTGAAGACGACCAAGCGGGCCATGTACGGTCGGGCGTCGCT
>JAABUZ0100008385.1_pt1 | contig 12155 bp, 14 predicted proteins | sample 5562091 | NCBI WGS metagenome assembly JAABUZ01 (sample SAMN12813069, study PRJNA571459) | rock metagenome | isolation source: Antarctica rocks | place: Antarctica: Victoria Land, Linnaeus Terrace sud | collected 2015-12-21
CACCCGGCCGCTGGCGGACTACGGGTCCCTGGACGGCGGTCCCTGCTGCAGCGCCTGGACCGCCGCGCAGCAGTACCAGGTGGCGTACGGCTTCGCCCCGGACGTGCCCTTCGGCGAGATCTACTACGCCAGCCAGGCGGCGCAGTGGGCAGCGCTGGATCACTGGTCGGTGGTGAACAAGGGCCACAAGATGACGATGTTCGGGGTGCTCACTCAGTACCCGTCCGGCGGTTACAGCCCGGCGCAGGGCTACGACCAGCTACTGACCGACCTGAACACGTTCTATCCCGACACCGCCCAGCCCTCGATCCAATGGCTGAGCAACATCAGCTAGCCCGCCTGACCCTCGCCCACCGCAGCCACTGGAGACCTTGTGATGCACGCCCCGACCCGTCGCCTGCTCGTCCTGGCCGCGGTCGCGGTCAGCGCTTCGCTGACCGTCGGCACCGGTGTCGCGCTGTCGGCCGGTCCGACCAGTGACCAGCAAGTCGCCGCGCACAAGCAGGACCTGGCGGCCGGGCTGCAAGCCGAGCAGCAACAGGCCGATGCCGCCCGCGCCGCCCGCCCCACTGCGCCCGTGCATCCGGTGACGCCGGCCCCCGCCGGGCCGCCGGTACTGCAGGCGCCCCCGCACCACGGCCAGGTCGGCACCGAGGCGCTGTACGGCGGGATCCCGCTGCCGTTTCGCCCCGGCGAGCTGAACGTCTCGAACCTCTACCTGGACCTGCGCGGCCAGACCTACCTCGGGGTCTACGGCGGAGCCGTACCCACCGACCCGCAGCAGGGCCAGATCCTCGTCCACACCGACAACCCCCTGGGTCACGACCCGGCCTACCGGTCCGGTTCCTTCCCCACCCCACTGCCCGACGGGACCGTCACACTCACCCGCGTCACCGGCGCCCTCGTGCAGTTCCACACCGCCCACCACAGCGGCACCTTCAACCTCGCCACCCACCAGTACGGGGCCTGAGGCCGCCCGCGTACGGGTGCCGGTCGGAAACAGCAGCGTCCAGTCGCACGCCGGCGCCTCGGCGGCCAACGCCTAACCGACTGCTCGTCCCCGGCGTGGAAGACGAGGTCCGCTGCTCGACGAGCCTGACAGCGCGCAAAACGAGGTGCACACTCAACCGGTGCCAGCGGCGGCGACCCCGGGTCCGTGGGGCTCGGACCGACAGCGAGCGGCGTTGAACGCGCTCGCTGTGCAGCTGATGCGGGAGTCACCACGGCTGGTCCGGGCGTTGGCGAACGCGCAGGTGCTGGCGCTGGGCTGTACCGGTGCGCGCGCGCACCGGTACCGCTGGGGGCTGGCGTCAACGGCGGCCATGCTGGGCGCCTTGTACGTCAGCCGTCCCAGCTCGGTGCTGGCCCTGATGCTTCTTGCCGCGCTGGTGTCCGGAAGTCTGCTCCTCGGCGCCAGCCGCAGCGAACTCGCCGAGCTCGAACGTCGCTGGCTGGCCTGGCGGCTGCTTTCCGGCAGGTGACAAGCGGCCGCGCCGGCCCCAGGACAGCGTCGCTCAACCCCCTCCCCCAGCGTGAAAACTACCCGCCGATAAGCTCCCTTATGTCACAATACGCCCCCTGCCAGGGCCGTACCTGCGGCTTATTCTCCGACTTGGGCCGCGGCTGCGCCGGTGGCCGCTTGGGGAACAGATTGAGCATCGTGACCCTGTCTAGAGCTGCAGCACGTCCACGCTCTTGACGTTTCCCTGCCTGCAGTTGAGCGCAACGAGCGTGTCGGAAAGGTAGAAGCCGTCGGCGTTGCAGCCCGGCAGGTCGGCGGCTTTGATGTGGTGGATCGTCTTCCCGGTGGCGGAGTCCACCACCACCACGTCGCCCTGGTCGCCGGCGGCGTGGAGCACGGACGTCCGGACGCCGGCGGCGACGGCGTTCCCGCCCCCGGGGGTATCCACCCTCCACACCACCTTCTGGTCGTGGAGCCGTTCGATGGCTACCGCCTCGTTGTTGTTGCGGACGACCACCAGCCCGTCGCCGTCAGGATAGGTGACGAGGGTGTCTGAGTTGTGCACGCCCGGGTCGGGTGCCACCACGTTCCCGGTGTCCAGCGAATGGAAGGTCGTCACCGGGTCGGCGCCGGTGACGGTGGTCCAGTAGTGCTCGTAGAGGTTGGTGTGTTCGGCTGCCGTGCTCGGGTACTGGTGCACCACGGTGCCGTTCTTGAGGTCTACCAGTTGGATCATCGTGCTGTTCTGGATCAGCGCGTAGGCGGAGCTGACGCCGTACAGGCGGGCGACGTTCAACTCGGTGAAGGGCAGTTTCCACACCACCCGACCCGTCTCCGGGTCCGTCATCGCCAGCACCGTGGTGCCCGGCTTGTCGCCGCTCGATGCGGTCTGGCCGATACCTAGCACGCCGTAGCCCGTGAGGTGGGTGTCGGAAACCAGCGGTACCTCCCCGGTGGCGGGGAACCACCCTCGCTGCTTGAGGTCGGGACCGTAGAGAGCGTTCCCGTTGCCGGCGACGAGAAGGAAGCCGTTCTTGCTCTCCATAGCCTCCCCGGGCAGAGTCCGAGCGAGGTGTACCGAGGGCCTGACGGGACGGGAGCCTGGCGCTGGGGGTCAGACCCGATGGCCTTGCTCTGCGACCCGCCCACGCAGCCGGTCAAGGAGAGGCACAAGACGGCCGCGATACAAGCCGTTCCCAGCCGATCCATCGTCGTCGTCCGACCTTTCGTCCTGCGGCCACCAATCGTGGCTGCAACGTCCGTAGGCTCTTCGTCAGCTAGCGTGTCGGGTATCAGTCTAGGTCGATGTTGGACGTCCGGCTTACTGACCGGCACGACAGTGGTCCGGGCCAAACCTCTCGTTTGGCGTCGCCACGAAACTCTGATGCCGCTCCGCGAGGCCTCCGGGCCCGGCAGTGGCGACGATTGAAGCGGAACGTGAACTCGTCGAGATAGGCCTGTAGGTGCTCGGCGGAGACGCCGGACTGGTGGCGGCGTTTCGAGTCGGAGCTGGGCCGCGGCGCTGGTCGGCACGGCGAGGGTCTACAGCAACTTCCACTTGCTCAGCGACGCTCTGGCGGGCTGGGCTCTGGGCGCTGGCTTGCTGGTCGCGACGGTCGGTGTGGCGCAACACCGATCGGGGCCCGCAGCACCGAGCCAGCAGGCCTCCTGACTCACGGCGTGTGGCTGTCAGGCTTGCTTGGCAAGACCACCAGCGGGTTGGGTCAGCCTCTACGTTGCTGTTGGAGGAGGCGCTAATGCTGCTGGGCGGGCTGGGCTGGGGCGAGATCGCGGTAGTGCTGCTGATCGCCCTGATCGTCGTGGGCCCCGAGCGCTTGCCCGGGGTGGCCGAACAAGCCGGCAAGAACCTGCGCAAGCTCCGGGTCTGGCTCAACGCGATGACCGATGAGGTCAAGGCCGAACTCGGCCCGGAAGTCGGTGACTTGGACCTGCGCTCGTTACACCCCAAGGAGTTCCTGCGTAAGAACTTGTTCGAAGACCCCGACGAGGACACCCGCCGCGACAGCCGGCGCGACACGGAGTTGCTTCCCGGTGAACGGGCGCCGTGGGACCCCGACACGACCTGAGCAGCCCCGGCCCCACCGACCTGCCGAACAGGTCCGTCGCCAAACCGGCTTGCTGCACTTGGCTACCTGAGGACTGCGACGCGGCCGGGTCAAACCTGCGCGGAGGCGCCAGGTAGCCAGGGCAGCCGGAGCACCCATGGCCGCACCCCGCACTCCGCACCCCCGCACCCCCGCACCCCGCACTCCTTGCACCCGTGCTTGGCGTGGGCGGGTGCACGGCCAGGAGTCGGGCGGGTGTGGGGGCGCGGTCTGGGGTCGCTGGGCGGCTACTTCAGGATGTTGGCGACCCGGGCGATCGCCAGCCCGATGGTGACCAGGGCGATTGCGGACTGCAGGCCCATCGCGGTCTTGGCGTGGCGGGTCAGTGGCATCGTGTCGGTGGGGCTGAACGCGGTGGCGTTGGTGAGGCTGAGGTAGAGGTAGTCCCCGATCTGGGGTTCCCAGTGCGTTGGCGCCAGGTCGGGGTTGGTCATCTGCGGGAACATGAAGTCCGGGTGCGGCACGTCGGCGTGCGCCCGGGCGACCGGGCCGCCGCGGTCGAACTCCCAGTACAACAGGCCGAACGCGATGATGTTCGTCAGGTAGACGTCGCCGGCGCTGGTCAACAGCGCGGTGGCGTCAGTGACCGGACCGCGGCTGCGGAGCAGGTCGTTGATCAGTAGCCCGGCGGAGACGGTGTTCGCGGCGATGACCAGCACCAGCAGCGCCAGGCCGCCCAGCCGCAGCAGCCGGTTGCGGTCGGTGAACCGGCCGGGGTTGGCCACGACCAGCGCGACCAGCAGCGCTGCTTCCAGGGCGGGGATGAGGTACTTGGGCCGCAGGCCGAGCCGTGCCGGCAGGACCAGCTGCAGTGCGATCGCCACGAGCACCGCGGCCGCCGCCGGCCAGCGCCGTTCCCCGTCGGTCCGGTGGCGCCACGCCGGCCCGCCACCGGGTAGGTGCTGCCGACCGGCCTGGCCCTCGCGCGGATCGGGCTGCACCTGCATCGACCGCCTTCGCTGCCACGATTCGCCTGGTCCCACTGTGCCCAGCGCAGCATGCAAGCTCGGCTGCCGGTGATGGTGCCATCGGCCCCGCCGGGCCGGCCCGGCCCGGTCAGCACTACGTGTTGGCCGTCTGTGTGCGTGCGCTGACAGGCGCAGCAGGGTGCGGGCCGCTGGTGCTGCGCTGCCCGGGAAGACGGAGCGCGCGGCAGCGCCCCTTCAGGCTGCCGGTGCTACGGCGGCGTGTGCGCCAAGCGGTGCGGGTGGTTATAGCGATGGGCTGATACCGACGCCGCGACGCTGTCGTCTGGCAGAGGACCCCGCTGCCGCCGGTCACCTGCCGCCGACCCACGCTGGCCGGGTGAGCCGAACGGCGCTGGCGGCCGACAGTGTCTTCTAGGCTCGGTGCCGGTGTCGGCGCGTTATGCAGGCGAGAGCGAGGGCTCGGGTGGTGTTCGGTGCGGCTCCGCGGGCTGCCGGGGGGTCGGCCGGCCCTGGTGTTGCCGGTCGCTCCTACCGGGCTGTTGGGACCGGCCGGGGCGCCGGTGTGGATTGGGTGCTGCTGCTGGCGGTCGTGGGGTTGTGCCTGGCGGGGGCGGTGAGTGTCTACGCCGCGACCCGCAACAGCCTGCTGGCGCAGCACCGCAACCCGATGGGGTATCTGCAGCGGGATCTGCTCAACGACGCGGTCGGCCTGCTGATCGCCGTGCCGGTGGCGTGGCTGCCCGGGCGGGTGCTGCGCAGCTACGTCCGGGGCTTCTACGCCCTGGTGGTGCTGCTGCTGATCGTGGTGCTGGTGCCCGGGGTCGGTTCGGTGATCAACGGCGCCCGGGCCTGGTTCTCCCTCGGGGTCGCGCAGCTCGAACCGTCGGAGTTCGCCAAGATCGCAGTCGTCGGGGTGCTCGCGGAGCTGCTGGCCCGCCGGCAGGACAACGCCGAGCACCCGGCGCACCGTGACGTCATCCTGGCGTTGCTGACCGTCGTGGTGCCGCTGGTGCTGGTCCTGGCCGAACCCGCCCTGGGCATCGCGATCATCGTCGCGCTGTCCGCCCTGGTCGCATTGTCCATCGGCGGCGCGCCGTCCGGGTGGGTCGTCGGGTTGCTCCTGGTGGGTGTGTTCGGCGGCGCCGGTGCCTTCCAGGTGCATCTGCTCAAGCCCTACCAGGAGCAGCGGTTCACCGCCTTCACCGACCCGAACTCGGTGACCACCCCGATCGGCTACCAGCTGCACCAGTCGATCATCGCGATCGGGTCGGGAGGCGTGACCGGTAACGGTTTCCTGTCCGGTAGCCAGACCAACGGCGGGTTCGTACCCGAGCAGCAGACCGACTTCGTGTTCACCGTCGTCGGCGAGGAAGGTGGCTTCGTGGCCTGCGCCGGGCTGCTCGCGGGGTTCGCGGTGGTGTTCCTGCGTGGACTTCGTATCGCCCGCCGGGCCAGCGACCCGTTCGCCCAGGTCCTGGCTGCTGGGCTGGTGTCGTGGTTCGCCTTCCAGACCTTCATCAACGTCGGGATGACCGTCGGGCTGATGCCCGTCACCGGTGTTCCGCTGCCCTTCGTCTCCTACGGCGGCTCGGCGATCTTCGCTGAGCTGCTGGGCGTCGCGCTGCTGGTCGGCATCGGCCGGGACACCGCCCGCCGGTCGGTGCAGTGACCACCCGAACCAGGGACAAGATCGCGGACCGTAGCCGGGCGCGCTCGCCAGGTCGCTGGGACATGCTGTGGCGGTGAAGGCGGGTTGGGGTCCCAGGTGGACGGAGCTGGCGCTGCTGATGGTGGCGTTGACGCTGGTGGCGCTGGCTCTTGTCGCGTTGGACGTCAGCGGCGCGGGGGTGCCCAGCGCGACCAGTGTGCGCACCTGGGGTGGCCTGGTGGTGCTGGCGCTGCTGGTGCATGTGGTGTTGCGGCGGGTGGCGGCGTTGGCGGATCCGCTGCTGCTACCGATCGTGGTCGTGCTCAACGGCCTGGGGTTGGTGATGATCGAGCGTCTGGACGCTGAGGCGGTCACCCGGGCCCGGGCCTTTGGTAAGGCGGTCCCCCGGCCGGACGCGCCACTGCAGTTGATCTGGACCGCGCTGGGGGTCTGTTGCTTCCTGGGTGTCGTGCTGCTGATCAGGGACCACACCCGCACGTCCCGGTACACCTTCAGCGCCGCCGCTGCAGGCCTGGTCCTGCTGATCGTGCCGGCGCTGCCGCTGATCGGCACCACGATCAACGGGGCTCGGTTGTGGGTGCGGGTCGGGCCGTTCACGGTGCAACCAGCGGAGTTCGCCAAACTCGTCCTGATCGTGTTCTTCGCCGCCTACCTGGCCCGGACCCGGGATGTGCTGAGCCTGCCGGCCGTAGGATCGGGCCGTTGGACCTGCCCCGGGCACGTGACCTAGGACCGTTACTGCTGGCCTGGGGCGGGAGCCTGGCGGTGTTGACCGTGGAACACGACCTGGGCCTGTCGGTGCTGTTCTTCGGTGCCTTCGTCGCCATGCTCTACCTGGCCACCGGCCGGGTCGGTTGGGTCGTGACCGCCTCGGTGCTGGCCGCAGCCGGGTTGTTCACCTCTTTTCGCCTGGTGCACAACGTGCACAACCGGATCGAGGTGTGGCTACACCCCATGCGCGACGCGCTCGGCGCCGGCTACCAGCCGCTGCAAGCCAAGTTCGCCCTCGGGAGCGGCGGGCTGACCGGGACCGGCCTGGGCCAAGGCTCCCCGGGGCTGGTGCCGTTCGCCAAGACCGACTTCATGGTCTCCAGCCTGGGCGAGGAACTGGGCCTGGTCGGGTTGATGGCGACCCTGATGCTGTTCGCGGTCCTGGTCGAACGCGGCTTCCTGACCGCCCTGCGCTGCCGGGACAGCTACGGCAAGCTCCTGGCCGCCGGGCTGACCACCGTGCTGGCCCTGCAGGTGTTCTTCATCGTCGGAGGCGTCACCGGGCTGATCCCGCTGACCGGCGTCACACTCCCGTGGTTGTCCTACGGCGGGTCCAGCGTGCTGTCGAACTGGGCGCTGATCGCCGTGCTCACCCGGATCAGCCACGCCAGCAACCAACCCGTCGCCGTCGTCGCCGTCCCATACTTGGCCCGCCAAGACCTCGCCGCCGCCGCCACCCAGGCCGTCCCCCGACCCTGAGGCACCCCGCGGACTGGGAAGTGCCCAGCTGCTGGCCCGATCTTGTGCGCTGCGGAGCTGGCCGGAGCGTGCTCCAGCCGTCCGCTGCCCCGGCCGTTCAACTCCAGGACAGTTCCTCGGGCACCGGCATGGCCGGCACCAGGCAAAGGGCAGCATCCGGACATGTCACAGCACCCCGGACCGGTGCGCTCTGGGCGCGCTGCGGGTCCTGTTGACCACGGTTCTGCTCGTCCTGATTGGGGTGTACCTCATCGGCCGGGTGTAGCCCGACCCGCACGTCCTGGCGCTCCTGGAGCGGGCGCCGACCCAGGTTGGAAGCGGCGCCGCCCAGGTCAGGTGGGCCGGTCCGCGGTGTCCTTCGCGCCCAAGCGACGTAGGCCAGCACGTCCAGGACCACAGCGAAGGCGTCGGCTGCGATCCCAGTGCTTGGTGTAGTGGCGCAGGACCCCGGCTTGGTGACCCGGCAGGTAGGACGGCAGGGCGCTGGGGCGGTAAAGCCAACGGTCTGTCTGGCGCATCTCGCGCCGCGGCCTGTCCGGGGGCGGTAGCCCCGCTGACCGGCAAAGCAGGCCAGTAGCGCCCTGGTCGCCGCTCGGCGTCTTGATCAGGGCGCGCAGGCAACGGCGGGAGACGCCGACGGCAGCCGTGGGCTGTGGCGGCGGCCGGTCGGCCAGCGCCCCCGCTTGGTGTGGCTGAGCTGGCCCGGTGCACCGCGACCACGGCCGGTGAGTCCGGGGGCCAGGACGAGCTGGACCCCGACGGTCAGGGTGGGGTTGGGCTGCAGCTGAGCACCGGGCAGGGCGGTGGCCGCGGTCCGGGCGGCGGCGAGCATGCCGGCTCGGTAGCGCACGGTGGTCTGGTCGGCGGGAGACGCGGTGCCGATGCGGTGACGGTGTTGCCGTGGTGGCGCAGCGAACGGGCGACGCGCCCGGCCAACCCGGTGGTCGAGGTCCGTTACGGACCTCCAGCGAGAACGCTGCCGGCGGCACGGTCAGCGGCTGGCCGGTGGCTGCCCCCGTGCCGGGCGCCGGGTGGCCGGTGCCGTCGTGCAGGCCGGCGAACAGCTGGGCGGTCCGGGCCGGGTCGAGCAGGACGACATCGACGTGCAGCCCGTGCGCCACCCGGACCGCTGAGGAGCTCAGCACCGGCAGGGTCGCGAAGCTGACGTGCGCGGGGTCCAGGTGCCGCAGCCGACTGCCCAACGCGGTCATCTGCGACAGCCCGAAGCCTTGGTCGACGGCGACCCTCAGATGGCATGTCGTCGTCCTTCCTGGCGTCGTCCGGCACACCAGGCGCCGCCGTTGGTCGCCCGGCACGACCAACGGCGGGGCAGTCGCCGGGCCGTCAGGCATCGGTCCAAGGGCCAGCTTGACGGTACCGACGACCGGCCCGGCCCGCTCCTGCTCCTCCTTCCGCCCTAGTCGTACCGGCACCGGCTGCCTGACCCTGCGGATGGCCGCGCTATACACCCAGCTCGTCACCGTCGGCTGGCACCCGTCCTGCTACCGGCCCAGCGACCCCGTCGCGCACAGCGACCACCCCCTGGGCAAGGCCCGCGACGCTCCGCCCGGCACCTACGGAAGGCTCCCAACCCCGGACCGGAAGGCCGCCGGCGACGCCCTCGCCGTAACGCTGCAGGCCAGCGCCGGCCAGACCGGCGTGCACTACCTGATCTGGTACGGCCGGATCTGGAACGCCGACCGCACCCACGAAGGCTGGCGGCCCTACCAGGGTGCCGGCGTCTACAACACCACCCCAACCACCCCGGACGGCATCACCGGCGGCCACTACGATTCGGGCAGTTGGTGAGGTCGTCTCTTCCCCCCTGAGCAGTCAAAACGAGCCTGTTGCGGCAGCGTCAGGCGCTGTCTTGGACAGCCTCGCCGGCCTGCTGCATGTACCGGTTGTGGGACTGCAGCATCAGATGGCTCGCCGCCAGCACCAGGGCAAGCGGTGGCTCCACGACTTCCGCCACCGCCAAGGCGCCCAGCACCGCGAAGTACAGGCCGTGCGCGATCAGTGGCGTTGGATGGTTGGGGAGCAGCGTGCGGCTGGCGTGGCCCGCCACATCAAGCGGGTCAACCCAGCGGGCCAGTCGCGGCCGTTCCGCAGCTCCTGCGGTCTGCTCAAGCATGGCGGCCGGCCACGCCACCCCGCGGCGCACCACCCGGACCACGTCCACACCCGCTCCTCACCGCCAGCCAGCACGACACCGCCCGGCGAGGGTGCCACGCACACCCCGCACCCCACCAGCAGCCAGCACCGCCGACGTGGACTCCCACCGTCAGCCCTGAGTCCCGGACGGGCTACGTCTCAGAGTTGGTGCTGGGCCGGTTTGGCTCCGGTGCTTTGTCATCGGCGAAGCGGTGCTGCCAGTGCCTGGCATCCAGTACCTGCAGGGCCGGGACGTGCTGCAACTCCAAGCAGAAGATGCCCAACGCGGTGGCCATGGCCGCCAACGCCAGCTGCCCCTCCCCAGCAGCCGCCCCCAGCGCCGCCGAGGCAAAGATCGCCGCCGCGGTGGTCACGCCCTTCACGACCTGGCTGTCCCCGATGCTCTGCCGAAACACCAAACCCCAGCCGATGAACCCAATGCCGGTCACCGCACCAGCCAACGCGTTCGGCGCGGCTTTCTGCGACAGCACCCCGATCACCGCCGCCCCAACCCCAATCAAGGAGAAGGTGCGGTCCCCAGCCGGTGATCCGCGTAGCAGCCGTTCGAAGCCCAACGCGAACGTCAACCCGAACGCCACCAACAACCGCACCGCGGTCTCTGTCCAATGCAGCCCCACTACCCATCCCATCCGCTCAGCCCACGTCGTGGGAGTCGCTCCCCAGTATTGGGGAGGGGCGCATGAACGGTGGTGTCGCTGAGCCCGTTGGCCGATCAGCAGCGCGCCGGGGCGGTGCTGTGCTTCGTCGCGGGAGTTCTCCGACATCCCTTTCCTGATCATCTTGCTTTGCCGGTGGCTTCGGGCTGATGCGTGCGACGCGGCCCGGATCGTTGCCGAACTCGACGCGCGAGCCCATCCTGCCGGCACCGACGACCACGGTCCGGGAAGCAGGCCCGGGACAGTGAGCCAACCCGGATCCAGCATCCGACGGAATTCCAACGTCCCGTGGTGGGAGACCGACCCCGCCCGGCTCGGTAGCTACCACCTTGCCCATGAGTACCAGAAGAAAGACCATCCAGCCGACCCGCTCTAGCCGAGCTGCAACCATCCCGCCGGATGTCGGCCACAGCCGGGTTGATACCGCTGGATCGTGCTAGAGCATCGTCCTGTCGTGCAGAGCTGGGGACCTACCCGTGCTGATCTACCGTGGTCTGATGGCCCACCTCAGTGCTCTGCTGCTGTTTCCTGTTCTTCTCGGGCTGGGTGCCTGCGGATCCGCTGGGGCCCCGAGCGGACCAGCCTTGTCAAAAGCCAGCTACGTCCGGCAGGCCAACGCGATCTGCGATCAAACCAAGGTCAAGGCCAAGGAGTTCGGGACACACGCCCCGACCTCGGCGGCGGACTTTGAAGTGCAGCTCGACAAGGCCTACGCCCTGCTCAGCGACAGCACCGCCAAGCTGAATCACCTGCCCCCCCGGCCGACGACCGAGACCAACTCCACGCAGCGTTCCTGGGTCCCTTGAACGGGCAGACCAAGGTTCTGAGGGACTACCTGACTGCTTTCAAGGCGGCCGCCGCGCAGGGCCCAGCCGGACTACGCAAACTCCCTCAACTCCACCGGCCCCCCCAGCTCGACCTGAATCTGGTGCGTGCTTACGGCCTCACCTCCTGCTTGGGCACCAACGTTGCATAGTCCGCTCACATCACCGGCAGGACGGCAGGCGCTTATTTCTTGCTGCCGGGCTAGGGTCCGGGGTCTTGGCCTTCCCGGCGCGCGGGGCCCGGCCTGCGTTGCTGATCAGGAGGACGCGCGTGTCCGCGTTGCCTGTTGCTGAGTCGACGAAGCTCCCGACCTACCTGACCGGCGACGAGCCGATCCTCTACGCCGTGCTTGCTGTCGCGTTGATCGCGCTGGTGTTCGCGGCGGTCTTCGCCCGGGAGGTGCTCGCCGCAGAGCAGGGCCCGCAGGGCATGCGTGACATCAGTAAGGCGGTGCAGGACGGCGCCGCGGCCTACCTCTCGCGGCAGTTCCGCACGCTCGCCGTGTTCGCTGTGCTGGTGTTCGCGCTGCTGTTCCTGCTGCCCGGCAGCGCGGAGGTGCGCATCGGCCGGTCGGTGTTCTTCCTGATCGGCGCCTTCTTCTCTGCCCTGGTCGGCTTCATCGGTATGACGCTCGCGACTCGCGCCAACGTCCGGGTGGCCAACGCGGCCAACACCACGGGGACCAGTCGGGCCCTGCGCATCGCGTTCCGCTCCGGCGGCGTGGTCGGCATGTTCACCGTCGGGCTCGGCCTGCTGGGTGCGACCGTCGTGCTGCTCGCCTACGGGCAGAACGCGCCGGAGGTGCTCGAGGGCTTCGGCTTCGGCGGCGCCCTGCTCGCGATG
>JAABUZ0100008386.1_pt1 | contig 12155 bp, 12 predicted proteins | sample 5562091 | NCBI WGS metagenome assembly JAABUZ01 (sample SAMN12813069, study PRJNA571459) | rock metagenome | isolation source: Antarctica rocks | place: Antarctica: Victoria Land, Linnaeus Terrace sud | collected 2015-12-21
TGCTCGTCGGCAACTTCGACGTGGACGTGGAGCACCAGCAGCGCATCGGCCATCTCCTCGGTGCCCTGCCCCCGGAGATGCGCGACGACACCGCGTTCATGGATCGCATCCACGCCTACCTTCCGGGGTGGGACGTGCCGAAAATGCGTACGGCGCTTTTCACCGACCATTTCGGCCTCGTGAGCGACTTTCTGTCCGAATGCTGGAGCCGCCTGCGCCGCGAGAGCCGCGTGCGGGTGTTGGGGGACCGCGTGACGTTTGGCGGCGCGTTGAGCGGACGCGACGCGACCGCAGTGCAGCACACGGTGAGCGGGCTCCTGAAACTGCTCCAACCGGGCGGTGCACCCGTCGCGGACGACGACCTGGAATGGGCAGTGCGCCTCGCGTTGGAATGTCGGCGGCGCGTCAAGGAGCAGCAGAAGCGCATTGGCGCGGCGGAGTTCCGCAACACCCACTTCAGTTACCAGATGGGACAAGAGGGCGTGGAGCAGTTCGTCACCACGCCGGAATTGCAGAGCGAGGATCGCATCGGCGCCGATCCCCTGCCGCCGGGCCAGGCGTGGGCGATCGGACCCGGCGGCGGCGAGGAGCCGGCGGGGCTCTATCGCATCGATGTGACGGACGCGCCGGGGTCGGGGGTCCGTATCCTCAACCAGCCGACCCCCCAGCCCTTCCGGGAGAGCGTCGAGTACGCCAAGCAGAATCTCTACGGCCGCGCCCGAGAACTTGTAGGCGACCACGACCCGCGCCAGCGCGAGTTCAGTATGCAACTCCGCGCCTTCGGCGCCGGTCGTACCGGTGCATTCATGGGGTTGCCCGCGCTCCTCGCCCTTTGCAGTGCGATGCTCGGCAAGAGCCTTAAGGGTGGCCTCATCGCGGTCGGCGGGCTGAACCTCGGTGGCACGATCGAACCGGTGTACAACGCGGTCGACATCGCAGAGTTGGCGGTAGAAAAAGGGGCAATGACACTGCTCCTGCCGGTATCGGCACGGCGGCAACTCTCCGACCTCTCGGATGAGATGGCGACGAAGGTGAGCGTCCAATTCTATGCGGATGCGAGGGACGCCCTGCTCAAGGCGTTAGGAGATTGACCGCCAGCAGTTCCTCCGGCAGCCGTAATCGTTCCATTCTAAGCGAACGAGGACAAGAAAGACATATCCCCTAAAGATGCACCGGATACTCCTCGATAATCCCCCCCCCCCCCAGAAGCGAGACACCCTTACATGTACCCTCCCTGCCCCAAGAGTTCCCGCGTCTCCGCATCGGTGTCTGGCGCGGCGAGAAGCTGCTCGGTGAGCCCATTCTCCGGCTTCGTACCATAAATACTGGGCCGCATCCAGGTCGGTCCATAGCCAATGATGAGCAGGCGACGCACTGTCCCGTGCGGGGTCGTGGGCATCCCCCGGTGCCAGAGACTGCCGTGCGCGAAGATGACGCTCCCCGCAGGCACGCGCAGGACGAGCTGCCCCGGCTTGTCCGCGAAGTCCAGCGCCTCGATGTTCTCGGTGATGCGACGATGCGACCCTGGCACAACGCAGAAAGGCCCATTCACATCATTCGCGTCGTCGAGATAGAGCAGCGCCTCGATTGTTTGCGGCGGAGAGAAGAAAGGAGGGACAGGCATGGGGACCACGCGCTGATGGAAGTGCCATTGCGTCTCCTGATTTGGCTCTCCCGGATAGGTGACGCGGGCGCTGACGCCACGCACCTGCACCTGCGGGCCCAGCATGGCCCGGACGATGGAGAGCGTGGGAGGGAATCGGAGGAGATCGAGAAACGCCTCGTGCTTGTCCATCAGGTGACGCAGGAACAACCCCCCGAACGCCTTGCCGGTGACGCTCGCACCGCCGCGCTCTGCGGCGATCACCTCATCCAGCGCGGATCGCAGTCGTTCCAGCCGATCGCCTGACACAACGCGCTCCCGGACGAGGAAACCGTCCCGCGCGAATTGGGCGATTTCTCCCGGTGTGGCGTGGACCTCGACCGTGCGCTCGGGGTCCGACAAGTCGGAGTTGAGGATCCTGTAGCGGACGGTGTACTGCGGCGTCGTGGTGGCCATCATCATCCCCCTAAGAATTGTTCGATCAGTCGCCGACCAGCATTGTCGTCGGTGCAGCCAGGCAGAAGAGCGGCGCGAGATCCGCGAGAATCGCGTCCAATTCTCGTCCATTCCCGGCATCGAGCGGGTTACCCAGGTGGCTGCGCAGGTAATTCGTGCGGATCACGCCGCGACGGCACAGGACCTCCTTGTACACCGCCGCACCATAGAGCGCCTCGTAGTTCAGAAGCGGCAGGAGATGATCCATCAGGTCGCGCGCGCTCCGCTCATCGCCCGCTTCGAGCGCGTCCCAAACCTGCACATGCACGTCGGCCACCTCGCAGGCGGGCATCGTGCCGCACGCGCCACGGCGATACTCGTCGAGGAGGTAGCGCCCGGCGACGCCGCCCATCACGCCGCGAAGTTTCTCACCGCCCCGCGCGATCTCGGCGGTAATCGCCTGCTGGGGAGGAAAGGTTTCCTCCTTGATGTAACGGACATGTTCCAGTTCGTTGATGAGATGGACGACGAACTCCGGCGTCATCCGCGTGCCTCCCGGCGGGTCGTGGTTCTGGATGCAAATCGGGATCGTCAGCGCCTCATCGAGGGCCGCAAAATAGGCCGCGATGATCGGCGGCGGAACGGGGCGGACATAGGGAGGCATGGCGATCACCGCGTCCGCGCCGATCGCTTCCGCGTGCCGCGCAAACAGCACCGCGTGCGGGATGCTTGCTCCCTGCACGCCGATGACCGTCATTGCCCGACTGTCCGTTTGCTCAACGACGATCTCCGCCACCCGCTTGCGCTCATCATCGGTGAGTGTCCAGAATTCCGAGGCGTTGACCGGGGCCACCACACCGTGTGCACCGGCATCGATACAGAAGTCCACGCACCGCCGCAAACTTTCTTCGTCGAGCGCGCCGTCTTCGAGAAAAGGCGTCGGCGGAATCGCGAACACCCCACGAAATTGCTTATCCGTCATCTTGTATACCTCCGTAATTCTCGATGATTCTCAGACCGCTCCATCGTTTTTGCACCGGCTTCCGAACGCGGCGGAACCCCGTGCGTCCGCATCCCCGCTGGGCATCACACCCGGCCCGCAACCCGAGGCGCGTGCCGATACCAGTCCACCAGGTCGGCGTTGACGGGCATCGACAGCCAGTCATCGAGCAATGCGTCCACCTGCTCCCGGGACTGCGTCCGGTGATCCTCGAGGACGATGTCTCGTAGCAGGTTGTAGTCGCGGTTGACGTAGGCGGAGAGCTCGCGCTCCATGAGGAGCCAGCGGGGCAGGATAATCTGCATCATCAGCGTCTCGGGCAGTTTGCCGACCTGGAGCAACTGAATGCCCATCCCGCTCACGGTCGCCTTTCCCTCCACGACCACGTTATCGGGGATGCCGGCAATCGCGCCATTGTTCGGTACATTAACTTGGAGCACGCGCTCCACGTCGTTCACCAGCGAATCCATGAGCGGCAACTGGATCTCGCCGCTATGCGCGAGCGGGAGTGACTGGGTGATCGGTGTTCGCTCGTCGCGCACGGCGCGCGCGATGGTATCGAGCCGCGTCTGCAAGCGATCGAGGTATTGCTGCCAGCCGATCTCGGAATCGAAGCCGCCGGTTGGCGCACCGAACCAGCGCCGCTTTGTTTCGAGATCCGTGTGATACCACCATGTGGTGAATGCACGGGGCGTATCGCCGAGCGGCATGAGACCGACGCGCTGATAGTGGTCGATGGCGGCGCGGGACATGTCGGTCTCGTTGAATCCCCAGTCGCCCTCGGTGGCCCAGTACTGCTCCGCCTTGTTCGCGATCCAGTCGTCGAGGATCGGATAGGCGTCCTTGCCCCGATAGCGGAGGTGGGTGAGATAGACAACGTGGTTGAGGCCGGGAGCTTGCCACGTTATCTGCTCGGGATCGAGCCCCAGGACGCGAGCGATCCGCCGATAGCCTCGAAAGCCGTGACAGAGCCCAACGACTTTCACCCCCGTCTCACGCGTCATGAGCGTGCAACCCTCGAAGACGGGGTTGCTAGATTGGATGAGCCATGCATCCGGGCAGATGCGCTCCATGTCCCGCGCAACGTCGAGCATGAACCCCAGCTGCCGCTGCATATGCAGCGGGCGCAGGCCGCGATAGTAGCCGCGCTCGTCCACGAAGCGCCGCTCCGCCTCTTCGGCGGGGTGGCCGCCGATGAGTGCGGTATTGACGACGAAATCAGCGTCCGCGAGCGCCTCCTCGCGCACCAACGTGCGCTCGAAGCGCAGATCCACGCCCGTCTCTTCGACATACCGCTGGGCGAGGCGATGGATGAAGTCGAGGCGGTCGGCGTCGATGTCCATGAAGACCACCGTGCTGCCGTGCAACCCCTCGGTGAGGATCAGATCATGCACCAGCGCGAGCGAGAAGGTCGCGCTCCCCGCACCGATCACCCCGATTTTCACTGCCGTGGACATAGTAGACCCCCTCGGTATGCGCCTCGCTCACCCCGCTTCGCGCCGCTCCCACCCCGCCTGAAAGAGCCGGAGGAAATTACGGTCCGCGTAGGGGTATTTCGCAATCTCGTCGTCGTTCAGTTCCACACCGAAGCCGGGGCCGTCCGGCGCCTCGATGTACCCGTCCGCGACACGCACCGTGCCGCTCATGATCTCGCGGCTCCATGGGACGAGGAAATCGTCGAAGCATTCCTGGATCAGCATATTCGGCAGCGTCATTCCAACGTGGGTGTTCACCACCGTCGTGAACGGACTTTGCGCGTTGTGCGGCGCGACCCACGCCTCGTATCCCTCCGCGAGGGCCGCGATCTTGGCGAGGCCCATCACACCGCCGCAGTTGAGGATTTCCGGCTGGATGACATCGACGACACGGGTTTCGAGCAGGCGGGCGAAGTCGGCCTTGCTCGCGAACCGCTCGCCGCCGACGATCCGCACCGGACTGGCCCGCGCGACGGCGGCCATCGCCTCCACCTCGGTGGACATCACCGGCGTCTCGAACCAGAACGGCTGGTACTCCGCGAGCGCGCGGCTCACCTCGATCGCGGTGGAGACGGAGAATCGATCGTGGCCCTCGATGAGCACATCCACATTGGCCCCGACCGCCTCCCGCACGGCGCCGACAATCGCCATCGAGAGGCGGAATTCCGCCCGATCGAGAAAGCGGTACGCGGCACCGAAGGGATCGAATTTGAGCGCCGTATAGCCGAGGGCAACGACCTGAGCGGCGCGCTCCGCGAAGAACGCGGGATCGCGTGGCCCGGTATACCAACCGTTCGCGTAGGCGCGGATGCGTGGGCGCATCGTGCCGCCGAGCAGCCGCCAGACGGGCACATCGAGCGACTTGCCGAGGATGTCCCAGCAGGCCATCTCGATCCCGGCCATCGCCGCATTCTGCTTGAGGAACAGCCCCTTATACATCCGGTCCCAGAGTGCGCCGATGTCGCGCGGGTCCTGGCCGATGATGAGGGGGCGCAACTCATGGACGGCGGCCTCATTGGGCCGCGTCGTAAGGCCGCCCGTCGCCTCGCCTATTCCGACGATCCCTTCGTCCGTGATGAGCCGCACGAACACCCAGTTCTTCCAGGGGTTGCCAACAACATCGGTACGTACATCAATGATCCTCACAAACTACCCCCTCCTCTTCGCACTAGCCCTTGTTCGCGCCGATCGTCGTGCTGGAGACGAATTTATCTTGAAACAGCAGGAAGATGGCGACCAGTGGTACGGTGACGAGGACGCACCCCGCCATGACCATTCCCCACGGCGTGAAGAAGCCGACGATCGGGTCCTTGATACTTGGAAGCAGGGTCATGATCGGCTGATGCTGCTGATCGTTGACCGCAATCAAGGGCCAAAGGTAATCGTTCCACTTCCCGACGAAATGCAGGATGGCGAAGACGCCTAGCACGGGCGCCGAGACCGGCAGGATGATCCGCCAGAATTGCTGCCAGAGCGATGCGCCGTCCAGACGTGCCGCCTCGAGGAGTTCATCGGGGATGGTGAGCATGTATTGCCGGATCAGGAAGAGGCCGAAGACGCTGGCAATGCCCGGCAAGATCTGAATCTGGTACGTGCTGACCCAGTGGACGCGGGCGAACATCACATAGAGCGGCGGGAGCGTCACCTCACCCGGCACCATCAGGGTGCCAAGCAGCACGGCGAAGATCGCATCGCGACCACGGAAGCGCAATTTCGCGAAGGCGAATGCCGCCATCGCCGCGAGGAAGACCGCGCCGAGCGTCGAGACACTCGACACGAAGAGCGAGTTGAGAAAGCTGCGCAGCACCGCGTTGCCCTGATAGCCCCTCAGCTGCTGGAAGCTCTGGAGCGTGGCGTGAATCGGCCAGCCAGCGGGATTAATCAGCACCTCCGAGTTGCTCTTGAACGCATTCAGGGCCATCAGGTAGAGCGGGTAGAGGGCGATGAGCGACGCAGCGACGAGCGCGAGATGCGTGCACAACCCGCTGAGGCGGAAACGGGAGCGGTGCGCCGCTGAGCGGGGTGCGCGGTTTGTTCGTCCTATCACGATTTCCCTCCTTCCGCACGGTCGCTCCCGCGCAGGAGCCGGAACTGGATCGCTGCGACGATGACGATGGGGATGAAGATCAGCCAGGCAACGGCGGCAGCGGCGCCGAACTCGCCCGATTGCAGATTCAGATAGAGCTGGTTCATGATCGGCTGGAACTGCGGGGGCGCCGTGCCGCCGCTGAAGAGCAGATTCGGCTCGGCGAAGAGCCGCAGCGAGGAGATCGTGAACGTCACGACGGCGAAGAGGAAGGTCGGGCGCATGAGCGGCAGGGTGATGTGGCGCAGGCTCTGCCACGCACGCGCGCCGTCGACACGGGCAGCGTCGTACAGTTCGGGATTAATCGTCGTCAGGCCGGCGAGGAAGACGATGAAGAACCAGCCGGTCCCGTGCCATGCACGGAGCGCGATCACCGCTAATTTACCGAGAAATTCGTCCTGATTCCACGCGAGTTGCTTGCCGATCAGTGCATTGATCACCCCCGACTGCGGCGCGAAGAGGGACTGAAAAATGAGCGCCGCCGCGACCGACGCCATCACATTGGGCAGGAATATCACCGGCTTATAGATCCGTTTTCCCTTGATCGCCCCCTGATGAACAAGGACGGCGAGCAGGAAGGCGAGGGAGAGCGTGACAACAGCACCACCGATCCAATAGATCCCGGTATTGACCCACGAAGACCAGAACTGGTGGTAGGAGAGGAACCGCCGATAGTTCGTGAAGCCGATCCAGCGGGTGGTGTCGTAACCGCGATAGCGCTGGAAGCTGAGCACGAGCGAGTAGAGCACCGGGATCGCAAGTAGCACGAGGAACGCGAGGATGAAGGGCGCAACGAAGATGTAGGGGCCAACACGGCTACCGATCAAGCGACTGCGGGTGGCACCGCGCGCCCGGACAATACGGGGGTCTACCCCGCGCCGCACCTGCGGGAATACATTCATGGTCCCTCTCCTCGACAGAAGGTATGCATACACCGGTTTCGTCCCGAGGTCATCACGCCTGCCACGGATCACCAATCTGACCGGAGAGATCACTTTGCAACCCGCTGACCGTCTGGTCGAGCGATGCTTGGCGCGCAAGGAATCGCTGCGTCCAATCGTCCCGGATCGACAATTCTTTCGTCGCCGCCGGGTCGTAATCAATCCACGTCATCCGGTCCTGAGCGGCGAAGATGACCGTGAAATAGTCCTGACCGAAGAAATCCGGTGGCCACGGTAACGCGTTACTGTTCTGCGCGTCGGGGGCGGGCTTAGTGAGCGTGGGGACGACCGCGCGCGCGCTCTTGAGGTAGGGGGTCTGGGAGCTCGTCTGGAGGTTAGCGAGCGACCCGTCCTTCGTGAGATAGACCTTCGAGAGATACTCGAAGGCCGCCTTCGGGTTCTTCGCCTTCTTCGGGATGACTGCGACTTGCCCGCCGGCATCGCTCCCCTTGTTCGTGCCGCCGACCGTCGGCCACGCATGGATGCGCCAGAGCCCCTTCTGATCGGGGACATAGAGCGGCAGGAACGAACTCATCCACTCATTGATCAGCGTGGAGGCGATAGTATTCGACGCGAACGCCTTCGACCAATCCGGGTCGAAGTTATCCACGGGCGCGGAGACCGCAGGGTCCTTGAGTTTCGCAAGCAGGTCGTAAGTCGCGCGGAATCCGGGGTGCGTCGCGACCTGATATTTCTTCGCCTGACGGTCGTAGAAGCTGACGGGGGCATACGAGGTCAGGAAGTTGTCGAAGGCGTAGCCGCCCGACCGCGCATTGATGTTGTAGATGTAGCTCGCGGGTACCGCTTGGTGGAGTTGCTTGCCCGCCGCGATGAAATCGTCAATCGTCGCGATCTTATCCGGATCCACGCCAGCCTTCTGGAAGATGTCCGGACGGTAATACCAGATTTTCGGCTTCAGGCTCACGGGTACGGCGACCATCTTACCGTCAACGGTTGCGAGCGCCTTGGCCGTGTCAATCATGTCATCGGTGAAGGGCTTCATCAGGTCCGTCAGGTCGTAAAGCAGATCCGCCGCCGCGAACTCGGGCACCTCAGTGCGGTTGAGGGCGACGATATCGGGCAGATCATTCCCACCGGCGGAAACCATCAGTCGGAGCTTCTGGGCCACCTGGACATCGCCACTGCCGCCGATCACCGATTGGACGGTGTAGCGCTTGGCCTCATCGGGATAGGCGTGGCTGAGGGCGAGGTAGCCCCATTTCACCCCATCCGGGCGGCCCCACACCATGTACTGGAGATGCGTGCCGCCGCTGCCAATTGCCGGGGCGGGGGTGGGAGTCGCGGTACTGCCGGCAGTTGTCGCCGCACTCGCAGCGCCGCCGGTGGCCGGAGTCGCGCTGGCACCGCTCGGTGCGCTAGCGATCGGTCCCGCCGTCTTGCCGCTACAGGCGGCGAGCACGATCGCGGCGCTGGCAGCGAGGCCGGATTGCAAAAGCTGCCGTCGACTGATCGCCTGTTGATTCCGCATAATACCCTCCCGTTCGATAAAGAAACAGGCAACCCCGATGAACGACCAACGTGCGCCTCACCCCGAGCCCGCCCTGCCCAGCGCCGTACGCGGAGGAATACATTTCGATCACAGCGAGGGCGACAGGCGGCAAGCAGCAAGGCGGCGATTGATGGATTCTGGCGATGTGTAGTAGCATGCGATGACATTGCCAGCCTAGCAAAGCGAATACAGCTTGTCAAGTATTGTACAACACTTTCGAATAGTGAAAGTGTGCAGTTAGATGCGCAAAGAGCAAAAGGGAGCACCATGTCGCGGACATCTACTTCCGTCGCGGCCTCGGCCAAGAGCCAGACCATCGAGCGCGCCGCGCTCATCTTGACCTACTTCAGCGCCGAGGAGCCGCGAAAGACACTCGCGGACCTCGCGCGGCAGCTCGATCTTAGCCAGAGCACCGCCTATCGCTACATCGCGACCCTTCAGGCGGCAGGTTTGCTTGAGCGCGATGAGCAGCGCGGTGGCTATCGCCTCGGCCCGCGCGTCATCGAACTCTCATTCATCGCCCTCAATCAGATCGAGGTGCGCAAGCACGCGCTCGACGAGATGGACCGCCTGCGGGACAGGCTTAATGTGATGGTCAATCTTGCGATCCTCGTCGAGGGGGATGTCTTGCATATCGCCCATGCGGTCCCCGCCGATTGGCCGCGCTGGTATACGGCGGTTGGCCGACGCGCCGTCGCCCACTGCACCGCGCTCGGCAAAACGTTGCTCGCCCATCGCCCGTGGGACGAGGTGCGGGCGACGGTCGAGCGGTATGGATGGCGACCATACACGTCGCGTTCGATCCAGGATTTCGATCGGCTGGCGGCCGAGCTGGAGACGATCAGGGAACAGGGATATAGCATCGACAGCGGGGAGCGGAATCAGGGGACGACCTGTCTCGCCGCGCCCATCCGCGACCACTCGGGCAGCGTCGTCGCGGCACTCAGCGTGTCGAGCAAGGCCGAGCGGCTGACGGACGCATTCCGCGAGGAGAGCCTGCCGCATGTGCGCGAGACGGCCGACCGCATCGCGTTCCGGCTCGGCTATCTCGGCGGAACCGGCTACCTCTAGGAGTGCTGCGATGTGTCGTCCGGCGATTGAGGTGGCGCAAGGCACGTTGGACGGGGCGTGAATCCCCGTCCAACGTGCCGATTGGAATAGGCAACATGTGTACGGGGGTCAAGTGGTCGGAAGAAAGTCGATGCGATATGTTGCCCGCGCTTGTCATTCACTTATCGCATAAGATTTCTTATGACGGTTACGGGGGCTCCCCTGCCCACGACTGACCGGTGTTGGGGACTGCGCGGCTCCCTTTTCTCGTCTCCTCACTTCACCGACGATTGTCGCGGGGTGTACACTCTACGGAAGGGGGAGAGACCGATGCTGAAGCAACAGACGCCTGTCCCCCCAGCCGAAACAACCCCGTCGGCCCGCACTGGCCGCCGATCCGCGACGCGCGACCGCCTGTCCATGCAGGAGGCGGCGGACTTCCTGATGGAGGACGCGGACGCGGTGGCCGGCCTCCTCGCCGATGCGGGTGTCCTCTCGCGCGCGAGGGCGGCGCGACCTCGAGGGCTACCGTGCGCGCGACCGCGCCGCGCGGCGCGCAGGGGTCCGCGAGATCACCCGCCTCTCGGTCGCGGCGGGCTGGACGACCTCAACGACGCGCCGCTCTCCGACGACCGCCCCCGAGCGTGCTCTCTCCGCAGATCGTGCTCGACGCGAACGTGATCGTGCAGGCGCCGGTGCGCGACCTCCTGCTCGACGCCGACGCCCACGGCCTGTGTCGCGTGCGCTGGACCGAGGCGATCCTCGCCGAGGCGCGACGGACGCTGATCGGGGAGTTCAGGCGCGACCCGACGCGGATCGCCACCCTGCTCGCGGCGATGCGACAGCACTTCCCCCGCGCCGCAATCGTCGGCGACGAAGCCCGCATCGCCGCGATGACGAACGACCCGAAGGACCGGCACGTCGCGGCCGCTGCGGTATGGGCAGGGGCGGCGATCGCGACGTTCAACCTGCGCCACTTCCGAGCCGCCGACCTCGCCCCTTTCGGTGCCCGCGCCCTCCACCCCGACGCGCTCCTGATGGGGCTCTACTCCATGCACGCCGCTACCGTCGCGACGATCGTCCACGAGCAGGTCGCGCAGCGAACGGATCCACCCCTTGCCCTCGCCGCGTATCTGGACAGACTCGTCGTGCCCCTCCCCCGTTTCGCAACGACGATCCGTGTACAGATCCTCTCTGCTGATTGAATTTGCAGAGAGGGAGATAGGGATATGTCGCTCAATGATGTTACTCTCCTGCCGACTCTTCGGTGAACAATATCGCGATCGGCACGGCGAGGGCATGGGCGATCTTGGCGAGCTGCTTCACCGACGGGTTGCGCTGCCCCCGCTCGATCCCCGCGTAGTATGTCCGATCCAGTCCCGCCCGCGCCGCGAACCGCTCCTGCGACAACCCCGTCCGCAGCCGCAATGCCCGGATCCGTTTCCCCAATGTCACGATCACGTCTCCCATGCCACAACGGTGCAGGCTTGCGGTCGCATCGTCTACGGTTTATAAGAACACGGTTGATAAGCATCATAGCGGAAAGGGCATGACGATGAGCACCGGATTCGATGATGGTCCCCCCGAGCGCGACCCCCCCGACGCGGAGCGCGCCGCCCTGCTTGTGCGGGAATCGTGGTGGCTCCTCCTCGCGCTGCTTGCCTTCCTCCTCATCCTGCGGACCATCTGATCGCCGCCATTGTCATGGTGCGGCGAGGTCTTCACCAACCTGCACCTCAATGACGTCCCGCACCGTCGCGTCGGGACGATCAGCGATCCGCTCCCCGCGCCATTGGCGGACGATTTCTGCCGCCCGGCGCAGCGCCGCCTCCATGCCGAGCGCCTGATAGGTCGCCAGTCGTGTATACGTCGTGCCGTCTGAGAGCAGCAGTTCCCCGACCATCGCGTAGGATCGCATCGCCGTTTCCTCTTCATTCAGCTCAGTCGAGCAGGCGGCGGAAGCCGAGCGGCGCGCGCTCCTCCGCTTCCAAGTAGCGGACATGGACGGCCAGCACCCCTGCCAGCGTCGCCTCCGGTCGCTCCCCACGCTGCCAC
>JAABUZ0100008387.1_pt1 | contig 12155 bp, 10 predicted proteins | sample 5562091 | NCBI WGS metagenome assembly JAABUZ01 (sample SAMN12813069, study PRJNA571459) | rock metagenome | isolation source: Antarctica rocks | place: Antarctica: Victoria Land, Linnaeus Terrace sud | collected 2015-12-21
CGGATAACGCCGTGCTCCCTCACGGACAGGTCCATCATAGATGCAGACGACCTCGGTCAGCGTGGTCAGGTCTACGAGCGACGCGGCCGGGGTGCCGAACCAGGCATCGGGAGCCTTCCGTACCCGCATGGTGACCTCGTCGAGGCCGCCCACGGCCGCGGCGCCCAGCACGTCCAGTCCACCCACGCCGCCAGCGGGTATCAGGAGTTGACCACCTGAGGCCCGTGCCGTAACCTGAGCTCGCAGCCAGAGGTCATCGTCGGCGAACGCACCCACACTGGTCACCATCAGTGCCATGCCGCGCTCCAGCAGCGCCAGCGCGTGGTCACGTACGGCGGCGTGCCCCGCGCATTCCACCACCAGATCCAGGTTGTGCGAGAGAAAGTCCTCGCGGTCCGTTGTGGCGGCAATGTTCCAGCGCCGTGTGATCTCGCGGGCCGCCTCTTCACGCCTGACGAGCACCGCAACCAGACGCGAATCCACGTCACTACCGGCAACTAGGGCGTCGGCAACCTCGTGCCCGATTGCGCCAAAACCGATCAGCCCCACCCGAATCATGCGTCGCCTCCTGACTCCTGCCATGCAGACGATACCGCGTCCTCCCTCAACAACGCCACCCGTGGTGAAAGCTTCCGTATAATCTCGGCACAACGGTGACGTGACGTGGGAGGACACAGATGGCATTAATGGACGATATGCGGCTGGACGGCCGGGTTGCCCTGGTGACGGGCGCAAGCCACGGAATTGGCGAAGAGATGGCGGTAGCCTTTGCCGAGCAGGGTGCGGACATCGCGCTGGCGGCTCGATCGCAGGCTGATCTTGAGCGCGTGGCGGAACGAATTCGCGCGCTTGGGCGCCGTGCCGCGGTGGTGCCAACCGACGTTGCCGACCTGGCGGCGATCCAGACGATGGTCAGTCGAACCGTCGATGAACTGGGCCCACCGGACATTCTTGCCAATGTCGCTGGCTTGACGCGCCGCAAGTCGCTACTGGAGGTGACGCCAGAAGATTGGGACTATGTCATCAACGTGAACCTCCGTGGCCTGTACTTCGTCACACAGGCAGTTGGCCGACACCTGACCGAACAGCAGCGGGGTAAGGTCATCAACATCGCCTCCATGACCAGTTTTCGCGGATTTGCCGATATTTCCCTGTACGGCATTACCAAATCTGCTGTCGTCCAGTTCACGAAAGGCATGGCGGTAGAATGGGCGCCGTATAACATCCAGGTCAACGCCATCGCGCCGGGCTGGATTGAAACGCCCATGACCGTCACGATGGCGCCGTCGCGCCGACGCTGGGTGGAAGAGCACGTGCCACAGGGAAAATATGGCACCCCGCGTGACCTCTGCCACATGGCGGTGTATCTCGCCAGTGCCGCATCCGACTACGTCACGGGGCAGACCTTCGCCATCGATGGCGGCTTCCTGGCGGGCAACCCCTGGCCCCCGCTGGATCCCGCGTGAGCGCGGGCTTCGGTTTCCAGCCGCACGCCTGCTCCTGAGAAGCACGTGAGACCAGGACTAACAACCGACCTTATTCCTCCAGGCTCCGCAGGTAGCGGATAGCCCCGCCAAACTTCTCCTCCACGGTGATGTCCGAGCGGAAGTCCTCGACCGTGATGAAGCCGCGGTAGCCCACCCGCCGCAACTCCGACAGGAGGGCCGGCATGCTGAGCAGACCATCAGACACGTCTCGGGAACGCCATGTCCAGTCGAGCGTTCCGTTCGCGTCTCGTGTCCCCGGCTCGGGACCGTGGCCACCAATGTGAACGTGTGCCAGGTAGGGGCCGAGCACGTCGAGCCCGAGACGCATCCCCTCGTACCCTTCTTTCACCATGTTCTGCACATCGTAGATCACGCCGATGGCGGCAGGCGAGAAGTGCTCAACCAGCCTGAGTGCCAGACCTGCACTGACGGTGATCGTGCCCCCATGGATCTCCAGCAGCCCCCGGACGCCAAAGGACTGGACCACATCGAGCGCCCGCCCGAACGCCTCGAGCGCCTCAGCGTAGAGCACGCGATACTCGACGCTGCCGTCATACCGTCGGGGTGCGCCAATGCGCACCAGGGGACAACCACAGATGGCCGCACCTTCAGCCAGACGTCGGAGATCCTCGAGATCGGTCGCCGAGGCATTGCACGCGAGGGCGGGAATGCTCAAACCTGCGTTTCGGCACGCCTCACGGATGGCACGGGCTTGCTCCACGAAGGTATCCGGGGTGAGATCGTTCCGATGGTTACCCCAGAAGGAGTACGGCTGCCCCACTGCCTGCTCGGGAACACGCCGCACGCGCAACTCAATGCCGTCGTAGCCAAGACGTGAGGCAAGTGCGACCGTATCGTCCAGGGTCAGCTCTGGCAGCGCAACTGATGTTATCGCGTATCGCACCATCGTCTCCTCAGCACCGTATCGTACGGTCGAACACGTCCATGCCACGGATCACGTCTTGAATCCGTCATAGCAATAGCGGCATCATGCCAGTCCCGGCGGTATGACTTCAAGCAAGCAAACCGGATGCTATCTTCATACGTGATCACAGTGACCCCTGACGCACACTTCCGAAGACGCCATCGGGAAAGGAACCGCCCTTGACCTCACTGTCCACGCTACGAGACATGATCAGCCAGACCTACCTGGTTGACACCCACGAGCACCTCCTGGAGGAAGGGACCCGTCTCCTGGGGGCGGGCGGACACCCGAAAGTGCCCTGTACCGACGCGGCGCTTCTCTTCCATCACTATGCCGACAATGACCTGCACAGCAGTGGCATGCCACGCGCCGACAGGGTGCGACTGTATGCCCCCGATGTGGCTCCCGCGGCAAAGTGGGCACTGCTCGCACCATACTGGCCGCGCATACGCAGCACCGGCTATGTCCAGGCCGTGCGTCGCACCGTTCGCATCCTGTTCGGTGAGGACGATATGAACGAGGGTAGCTTTATCCGCATCAGCGAACAGATGCAGTCAGACGTCAAGCCGGGCTGGTACCGGTATGTATTCGAGCGTGCCAACATCGCCTCGTGCCAGGTCAACTCTTTCGAGGCCATCTTCTGCGAGTCAGCGCAGCCCGACCTTTTATTACAAGATCTTTCCATCACGGCGTGTACCGTGGACTTGCGGCTGGATCTGCTCGAAGCCGCCACCGGCATCGCTCCAACCACATTGGACGCTATGGAGACGGTGCAGGACGAGTTGTTTACCCGGTATGCACACCGCGCCGTCGCGGTGAAAAGTCAGTCGGCCTACAGCCGTCGTCTCAACTACGAGCCGACCTCGAAGGATGCCGCCGAGCCGATCTTTCCCCGCATCGTACGGGGCGAGCAGGTCGAGCCGGGCGAACGCAAACTGGTGCAAGACTACCTGATGCACCGAGCGCTAGGTCTGGCCACCCGGCACCGCTTGCCGGTAAAGCTCCACTGCGGCTACTACGCAGGCAACGACGCCATGCCGCTGGCCCGCGTCTCGCAGAACGCCGCCGACCTCTGCCCCATCCTTGCCGCATATCCGGACACGACCTTTGTACTCATGCACATCGGCTATCCGTACCAGGACGAATACATTGCCCTCGCCAAGCAGTTCCGCAACGTGCATATCGACCTGTGCTGGGCGTGGATCATCAATCCGATGGCGACCGTTCGCTTTGTTCGCGAATTCCTGGTCGCTGCCCCCGCATCGAAACTGTTTACCTTCGGTGGTGACTACGGCAACGTTGAACCGATCGTTGGCCATGCGGACATCGCCCGGCAGGGCCTCGCGCAGGCACTCAGTGACCTGGTGGAATCAGGCTGGATGCCGCTGGACGAGGCAATTGAACTGATTGCGCCCCTGATGCACGGCAATGCGGAACGGGTGTTTAAGCTGACCATCAATGGACCGCTGGCACCCACGGACGCTATCAGTGCCACACCGTAAGTGATCAAGGTCGTGGGCAACGGAAGGAGGAGACGTCTCTACCAGGATGACCATGGTGGTATCGAGTTGTTCACGGTCCCGCGTCCACGTGATATTCCGCAGGCACCGTCGAGGTCCGACAGTCAAAGGTGACTGGGTTGGGGCCGTATACCCAGAGGAGCACTCCATTCACCGCAGTATCCACGCCCCTACGGGGCACCACCGAGGATGAAAAGCATGCCATCCCCGTGGAACCACGCGGGGAGTCCGCGAAGGCGGACTTTGCACTGTCAGGCGCGACTTCAGTCGCTGGCCGCGCCTAACCACCGAGGCGGACATTGTCAACCAGACGGTGATTCCCTTTTTCAGGGCAGTAGACAGCGATGGTGCAGGGGGTAGTACCATCACAACGACTCCCGCCGATCACGGAGCGCCGTATTCAGACTCGTCATTCCCCGCGCCTTGCCATTGTTGCATCAGAGGAAGTTTGCGCCTATGCCATCATCTATCCCCCACCTCACCGACTTCGCCCTTACGGACCACGTTGAGGGACCCGCAGACGCACCGTCCGGCGGCATCTACCAGGACGTCTTGAGTCAGGTACGGCTTGCCGAACAGCTTGGCTTTTCCTATGCCTGGTTTGCGGAGCACCACAGCTACGCGCACCTCGGCCACATGCCCGCACCGCTCCTGATGGCACTCGCCGCGGCCAGTAAGACCCACTCGATCTGCGTTGGCACCACCGTGCTCTGCCTCAACCTCCACCACCCCGTGGAGATTGCCGAATCGATGGCGGTAGTCGACGTCCTCACCCAGGGCCGCCTCTCCGTGGGCCTCGGGACAGGCACTACGGGACCGGAAGCTGCCCTGTACGGGGTGGATATGAGCAGCCGCGAGGCCCGCATGGAGCGATTTTGTGAGGCACTCGACATCCTGGAACTGGCGTGGTCGGGCCAACCAGTGCGGTACCAGGGGCATTGCTTTCAGTTGGATGGCGCTCCGATCGTGCCCCTTCCCGTGTCCGATGCAGGAACGACGCTCAAGGAACGGACGTGGATTGCAGCGACCAGCCCCGATACAGCCGCGCTGGCTGGCGGTCGTGGCTATCGCCTCATGCTGTCACGGGAGCGGAGCCGGGGTATGCTCAATCCCGTCATCGACGCGTACCTTGCGGCACGCCATCAGGCCCACCTGCCGCTTGATGGCGCTCATATCTCGGTCGGTGTCGCACTCTACGTCGCTGACTCTGACGCGGCGGCGAAACGCGACTGTGCACACGCGGTGGACCTCATGGTGCAGCGGCACCGGCGGGAACGTCCGGCAGTCGCCGCGCTTCCCATGCCGGAAACCTGGGAAGCACGACTCCAGCAAGCGCTGTTTGTGGCCGGTGGGCCGGAGACCTGCCGTGAACGGCTCCTCGACCTCACCCGGAGGGTTCCCTTCACCACCCTCGATATCCAGCCGCGATGGGAGGGCCTTCGGCCCAACGATGTCACAACATCGCTTGAGCGGTTTGCAACACACATACTGCCCGCGCTACGAGGGGAAACAACGGCTTCCCCCTGATCTCACAGCCGACCGTGCCGAGTACTGGGCTGCTGGGTAGCTGCCGGGCGTCGCACCACGTGTTGGCGGGACGGAGACGTGTTGACAGCATGCCCCCATCGACCGACCGCGGTCGGCCGTACTCTGTCATCGGGTGCCCCCTGGGCGCGCAGTCGTAGGCCCCAGCAACCAACCGCCGATGTTCTTTTTCAGAGCAGTCGGGGTCACTTTGGTGCCGGGTGCCCTCTGGGCGAACAATCCGCACCCCACAATCTACCAGCCAGTGACTCCCCTTTTTTCAGGGCAGTATCCACAGCCTGTGGGCCACTACCAACGATGCCAGTTGCTACGGTGACGGCATGCGGTCTAGAATGGCAGCCGAAGCTCGTCATCTGGTTCCAAGACGACGCCGGATGATACCGACGACAATGCATACTCAGGCAGGAGGCTGCGATGGCACGTCCCGTCACGCTCTTTACCGGTCAGTTCGCCGACATTCCGTTCGAGGATCTCTGCAAGAAGGCAAAGGCATGGGGATACGACGGTCTCGAACTCGCATCCTGGGGTGATCACTTTGACGTTTTCCGTGCCGCAAAGGACAAAGACTACTGTTTTGAGCGCCGGTCAATCCTGGAGCAGAACGGGCTGAACGTGTGGGCGTTCAGCGTCCACCTGGCCGGGCAGCTTGTGCTGGACCATATCGATGCCAGGCACGACGCCTTCGTACCCGCTGAACTGGCAGGCAAGCCGGACGAGATGCGGCGCTGGGCCACTGACTTTGTGATGGCAGCACCGCAGGCGGCAGAGAATCTTGGCGTGGATATCGTCACCGGGTTTACCGGCTCGTCGATCTGGCACCTCCTGTTCCCCTTCCCGCCTATGCGAGAAGACATGATCGAAGCAGGCTTCCAGCTGTTCGCGGAACGGTGGAACCCCATCTTTGATGAGTTCGGGCGGCACAGCGTAAAGTTCTGCCTGGAAGTACACCCGACGGAAATCGCCTATGACACGTTTACAGCAGAGCGAGCGCTTGCCGCCGTGGGCATCCGCCCCGAGTTCGGATTCAACTTCGACCCCAGCCATCTGGTGTGGCAGGGACTCGACCCGGTCAAATTCATCTACCGCTTCCCCGACCGGATCTACCACGTCCACATCAAAGACTCCGACGTGACGATCGATGGTGACAACAGTGTCTTCTCGTCGCACCTCAACTTCGGTGACCGACGCCGCGGCTGGGATTTCCGCTCACCTGGCCATGGCATGGTGAAGTTTGAGCCGATTATGCGCGCTCTCAATCGGATCAACTACCAGGGTCCCCTGTCAGTGGAGTGGGAAGACAACGGGATGGATCGTGAGTGGGGCGCGCCGGATGCCGCCAGATTTGTCCGGCAACTCGACTTCTCGCCATCATCGCAGGCTTTCGACGCTGCCTTCTCGACAAAGTAGGCGCGGAAAGAGGTTGTTATGCCAGTTACCGTGGTGGTCGGGGCACAATGGGGTGATGAAGGGAAAGGAAAAGTAGTCGATCTGCTCGCCCAGCAGTCCGACATGGTCATCCGCTTCCAGGGTGGGAGTAATGCGGGCCACACCGTGATCAACAACCAGGGAGAGTTTAAGCTCCATTTGCTGCCCTCTGGCATCTTCAACCCCTCGTGCGTCTGCGTCCTCGGGACTGGCACCGTCGTCGAGCCGTCGGCCTTGCTTGAGGAAATGGCGGAAGTCACCGCACAGGGTGTCCAGCTGCCCCCACTGTACATCTCCAGTCGGGCACACGTCGTCATGCCGTATCACCGGCTGTTCGACCGGTTAGAGGACGAGGAGCGGGGGAAGTATCGCGTCGAGACGACAGGGCGGGGCATCGGCCCAGCCTATACCGATAAATATGGGCGGGTCGGCATTCGCATGGGCGACCTCCTGCACGAGCACATCTTGCGCGACAAACTCGCGGTCGTCCTTCACCGTCGCAACAAGATCCTGACTGAGGTGTACAACGCACAGCCCTTTGACGAAGAGCAGGTGGTGACCGACTGCCTTCGTTGGGGCGAGCAGTTGCGGCAGCATATTGTCGATACCGTTCCGCTCACCCGCCACGCACTGCGCGACAATCAGCGCATCCTGCTGGAGGGACAACTCAGCGCGATGAAGGACATCGACTGGGGCTCGTATCCGTTTGTGACCAGTTCATCCCCTACCTCGGGCGGAGCCTGTGTCGGCGCGGGCATCCCGCCACAGAAGATCGACCACGTGGTGGGCGTGGCGAAGGCATACAGCACGCAGGTCGGCACGGGTCCCATGCCCTCGGAGTTGCACGATGACATGGGCGAGCGTCTGCGTCAGCTCGGCGGCGAGTTTGGCGCAACGACGGGCAGGCCCCGGCGCGTTGGCTGGTTTGATACCGTGGTAACGCGGTACCTGGCTGAGTTGAACGGTTTCACCGATCTGGTCATCACCAAGCTCGACCTTCTCGACACCCTCCCCGAAATCCCCGTCTGTATCGGCTACTCTCACAAAGGCGAGCGTCTTGACGAGATGCCCGATGAGGAGACGCACGCCGCCTGTGAACCGATCTATGAGGGGATGCCGGGATGGCAGCAACCCACGACCGACATTCGCAGACTCAGCGACCTTCCGAGGAACGCCCGCTCCTACCTTGACCTCCTGACTGAGATGACCAACGTGCCGCTCCACAGTGTCGGTGTTGGCCCCCACCGGGATCAGTCCATTCCGGCGTAGGGTAGCTCAGAAAATACTGTGCCTCCCGACGGCAGCCGGACGCTTAATCAACCAGCGGTCGATGCCCTTCTTCTACCGCACGTTCACCGTCACCGGCCCGACGCCGTTGCTGCCGTAGCCGTGGCGGTTCCAGATGGCTGCGTCGGGCTGTCGGTTTCCCTTGACGTCGGTGGCACGGGCCCGAAGCGCGTGTCGGCCAGGGTCAGCGGCATCCCAGTCGTATTCCCATGTCGTCCAGGCATAGGGTCCAGAGGAGTGGACGACGCGTGCATCTTTCCAGCTATCACCGCCGTCCACAGCGACCTCAACCCGGGTAATGTCTCCCTCGCCCGACCATGCGCGTCCGGCGACGGGGACGCGCCCCACGTGTACCGTCTCATCGGCAATCGGCGACGTAATCACCGCCTTGACGCGCATCGTCGTCACGGGTGGCGGCGGCGTCCCATCACCTGAATCATAGATGTACCGTTGCGCCTGGTAATAGCCACGGAAACGTTCGGTGATGGCTTCAATACTCGCGACCCATTTAACACCCGCCATGCCGTACCATCGTGGCACAATTAACCTGAGCGGTGCACCATGTGCGGCAGGCAACGGTTCCCCGTTCATCTCGAACGCAAGTAGCGTGTCGGGATGCAGAGCCTTCTCGAGCGGTAGTGATCGTGCAAACGGGATCTGCTCATGCCAGTCCTTCGGCTTCCCACGGTCCGCCCCCGTCGCCAGGATCTCCACCGTGTCGGGATGAACACCGGTGCGCTCAAGCAACGCCGCCAGTGGAACGCCCGTCCATGTGGCCGTGCTGATCGCGCCGCTCTGCCAGGGCTCGCCCGTGGGAAGCGGAAACAGCGAGAGCCGGTGATTCCCCGCGCACTCCACAGTGGTGGTGATGGTGCGAGTACCGAGAGACTGGAGGTCGACGAGGCTCAACGTCAGCGGCCGCTCGACCGCCCCGCTCACGGTCAGTTGATGCGTGCGTGTGTCCAGGGATGGCACGGGAAAATTGCTCCGCACATAAAAGAGGGGCGTGGGTGTCACGTCATCCCTCAATGCAGAGGCCGGTGACTCGGCATTAAACGGGGCTACTTTCACGACGACAAGATCTTCTGACGGCACGCTTGTTCTCCTGTTCTGGGGAAGCGGTCCAGCCTACTTCTGGCGATTCTGCTCCAGATAACTGGTACTGCGGTTGTAGGTTGCTTCGTCGATCAAGCCTGAACTCATATACAGATTGAGCATGACCTGGAGACGAATAATCGACGTCAGCCGGACGCCACGGTGTCGCAAACGCTCGGCCGTGCCGTTCTCACGATCCACCAGCACAATGGCATCCCGTACGATCAGGCTCGCCTCGTTCAGGACTTCAATCGTTTCTACCAGGCTGCCACCGGAGGTCGCGAGATCATCGATCACGAGCACCCGCTGGCTTGGGTTATAACTGCCTTCGATAGTGGGAGCGTTGTCGTCACCGCGCCCCGGACGGTGGTAGATCATCGGGACATCGGTAGCAAGCGAAAATGCGGTGGCGAGATGCAGACCACCAAAGGGTACACCCGCGACCAGATCAAACGGGTCGCATTTGCGATGCCGCATCAACTGGCCATAGCTCGTCTCCTGCTGGATTAAGCGCGCCGCGTACCGAAGGATGCGGGGCTGGCCCAGGAGCACCCGCAGGTCAACGTACACGGGTGAATTGACCGTGCTGCGGCCAAGCGTGAAGTCGCCAAATTGAATCGCGCCGAGATCGTACAAGGTGCGGGCAAGCCAGAGATTATCGACTTCTTCCTGGGGCATGAATAGTACCTCGTCCTTGTCAGGGTGACTCTCGGGTGGTGCGCGGCCGTCACTTCTTACACGCTGTCGCTAGCGGCACGTGGCGACGAGTATAGCAGTAGGAAGACAGCCTGTGCCGCGTGCTACCGTAAGCCGACCTTTGCTGTCACATCATCAAGTGTGCGTTGTGCCACGGCGCTCGCCCGTTCGCCACCGTCGCGCAGAATCGTGTCAAGATAGCCGACCTCGGAGGTCAGGTCGCGATAGCGGCGTTGGAGCGGTTCAAGTTCTGCAATCACGGCATCGGCCACGCCGCGTTTGAGGTCGGCATAGCCTTTTCCCACAAAACGCGTCTCGATATCGTCCTGTGATTCACCGGTGAGCGCCTGGTACAGATCCAGCAGGTTGGTCACCCCGGGTCGGGTGGGATCAAAGCGGACCTCCTGGCCGGGATCGGTCTTCGCGCGTGCCACTTTCTTGCGGATGACATCAGGGGTATCGAGCAGTGCAAGGCTCCCGCTCGGATCTTCGGCATCCTTGCTCATCTTCTGCGTAGGATCGGAGAGCGACATAATTCGTTTGCCAGCACCGCCAAACGTTGCTTCAGGGACGACAAACGTGTCGCCAAAGCGATTGTTGAACCGGATGGCTATATCGCGGGCCAACTCCACGTGTTGCCGCTGGTCGTCCCCAACAGGCACGAGATGGGCCTGATAGATGAGGATATCAGCCGCCATGAGTACCGGGTAGGCGAAGAGGCCAGCGCTGACCCGTTCCTGGTGCTTGACCGCTTTATCTTTGAACTGCGTCATACGCTCCAGCCAGCCCATCGGCGTCATGCAGTTCAGTATCCAGCACAGCTCGGTGTGCGCGGGGACGTGCGACTGAACGAAGACGGTTGACTTGACCGGATCGATGCCAGCGGCCAGGTACAGGCCCGCAAGCTCGCGCGTCTTCGCCCGCAAGACGACGGGATCCTGTGGCACGGTGATGGCGTGCAGGTTGACAATGCAGAAATAGTTCTCGGCCTCATCCTGCACTGCCACCCAGCGCCGCAGCGCACCCACAAAGTTGCCAATGTGCAGGTTCCCTGATGGTTGGATGCCCGATAGTACGCGCTTCTTCACGCCGTCCCCCACGTTGCTCCATAGAACTCCTGAGCAAAGTTCAGCCTATGATTGTACTCGACGGACTCGATATGGGGAGAACGGCCAGAAAACCGCCAAAAGCTCCTACCCCGGTGAAATGGTTCCCTCGACCTGTGTGGCCTCTTCAAGCTCGGTGTCGCTTGGCTCAACCAGTCGGCGGCCATCGGGAAAGACAATCGTGGGTGTCTTCCGAGCACCACCATTCCACCCTTTCACCTGCTCCGTAGCCTCCGAGTCTTGCTCCAGCGCAACGTAGGTGTATGGAACCTGAATTCTATCTAGCAGCGCTCGCGATCTCTGCGTGTCCTCGCAATCTGCGACACCATAGACCATAATGGTACCTGTTGGCATTGTACCCTCCACTACGGCGCGCGTCGTCGGCACGCCACACTCGCGCATTTAGTAGCAAACGCAGTGCCGTCCGCGTTTTATGATCAAAAGCAGTGCGGCTTGAAGCGATCGCAACGCCCCATGCCGGTCGCGATGGAGAATGACTTCGGGATGGTGAACACAGCCCAAAGCCAGCTACGCCTGGCAAACCTGAGTGATGATGTGATCTGTTATCTTCAAGATCTCCTCGTCGCGGCGCGGCTCTGCTGCTATGCCACCGATCGTGCGGTCGCGTTGCATCGAGAGGGTTATTTCGTTCCATTACCAGTGGGATGGATAGAAATTGTGTCACCAGCAGGACTTGCCAAATGAGTGCGTCAACAAAATTGCGTATGACCGCTACATCAAGGGTCGGACGTGGAGGACGCGTCGAAGCGTGTCGCCTCGCTGAAAATCCCCTGATAACTCCCACGGACGTCATTCCCACCGCGCCTGATCTGGAGGTCGTGTGCGCCTTTAATCCGGGCACGACCCGCTTCAAGGACGAATTCATCCTGCTCCTCCGGGTGGCCGAGCGGCCGGTTCTGGGCGCGGTGCCCGCGAGTCACGCTCGCAAACTCGATCTATCAGGGACCGACCCAGTTCGGCTCCCGCTGGATCCACGCGACCGGCCAGAAGATCTCATCGGGCTTGCCCTTCTGGATACGTCGACGGAAGAGCCGTTGGTCTCCGTTGG
>JAABUZ0100008389.1_pt1 | contig 12153 bp, 13 predicted proteins | sample 5562091 | NCBI WGS metagenome assembly JAABUZ01 (sample SAMN12813069, study PRJNA571459) | rock metagenome | isolation source: Antarctica rocks | place: Antarctica: Victoria Land, Linnaeus Terrace sud | collected 2015-12-21
AGAGTATGCTGGTGGCTCCCCCGCCGCCCCCGCCGCCCCCGCCTCCTCCTCCGCCGCAGGCTCCCAAGCCAGTGGTGCAGAAACCGGTGGTGCGACAGTTTATAGCTAACCAGTTGATGGCTCCCAAGGTTATTCCGAAAACAATCAACAAGATTGAAGAAGCAGCTCCTCCGCCGGATGTTTCCAGTGGCGTTGTGGGTGGCACGGGTGATGCTGGCGGCGCTACTGGCGGCGTTCTCGGCGGCGTTCTCGGCGGTGTCCCCAGCGCGGCACCTCCGCCGCCTCCTCCGCCCAAGGCGAAACCCCCTTCTGGCCCGGTGCGGGTCGGCGGCCAAGTTGCTGAAGCAAACTTAATTCGCCGGGTTCAGCCGACTTACCCCGCGTTAGCGAAATCCGCTCGCGTGTCAGGCGCTGTTGAATTCACGGCTGTTATTAGCAAAGAGGGAAACATTGAGAATTTACAGTTGGTTCGCGGGCATCCGCTTCTGGTCAATGCCGCGCGAGAAGCGGTTTTGCAGTGGAAATACAAACCAACGCAACTCAATGGTCAGGCTGTGGAAGTAGTTACTAGCATTATTGTCAACTTTACATTAAGCCAGTAGTAGAAGACAAAGTCAGTCCGTTTAATTTCGATTCAATTTAAGGAGATAAGCATGGTTTTACAACTTCAAGTATGGGCATTCTGGTTATTCCAGGAAGGTGAAGGTATTAGCTTCGATCCGCGCACGGTTTGGGGCAACATGAGTTTGATCGACAAAGCCATCGTGACCGTTCTGTTCATTATGTCTGCTTGGTCGATCGGCGTGATGATTGATCGTGTCATTGCATACAACGCCGCGCGTAAGCAGTCGCGGGCTTTTGCCCCGGCAGTTGCGGGCGCGTTGCGCGAAGGCAAGCTGGATGAAGCGATTAAAATCGCCGACCGCTTCAATAAGAGCCATTTAGCGAAAGTTGTCGTTGCTGGATTGCAGGAATTTAAAGCTCACCAAATGAGCTCTGAAATTCCGGGTGAAGACATTGATGCTTCCCGCCGTGCTTTGGAACGCGCTGAAGCGATTGTGCATGCCGAGCTGAAACGCGGCGTTAGCGCCTTGGCTACTATCGGATCAAGCGCCCCGTTCGTTGGGTTGCTGGGAACTGTTATCGGTATCATGAACGCGTTCAAAGCCATTTCGACTTCCAAGTCAACTGGTATTGGCGCGGTTGCTGGTGGTATTTCAGAAGCCTTGATTACAACAGCTCTCGGGCTTTTAGTGGCGATTCCGGCTGTTTGGATGTTTAACTACTTCACTAACCGTATTGAAGCGTTCGACGTCGAAATGGGTAACTCCAGCTCGGAGCTGATTGATTACTTCCTCAAGCGCACTCAGGCAAGAGTCGCCGCGAAGTAACAGTTGGTGAATAACAATCTTATTAGGTTGAATCGGAGATGGGAGCGGTTTGCCGCCGCTCCTGATTTTATTCTTCACCAGCCTTTTATTTACTGCGTTTTGAAAGTTTGAGGAGTTAGAAATGAAATTAGCCAAGGCTCCGCCAGTTGTTTCCGACATTAACGTCACGCCCATGGTGGATGTAATGCTCGTGCTGCTGATTATTTTTATGGTGATCACGCCTATGTTGTCCAAAGGCCAGAACGTCACCATGGTTAAAACCAAGAATCCGATCAAGATGGTGGAAGCGGATAAGGAAGACGCCATCTTAATTGCAATCACCCGCGACGGGAAAGTTTTTTTGAGTCCGGGAAATTCCGTGGTTCAACCCGATCAACTGCCGTCGAAGGTTAAGGACCTTCAGCAAAACCGTAGCGATAAGACGGTCTATATCAAGGCCGACGCGCGCGCTCGGTTTGCTGGCGTTACTGATGTGATTGACAGCTTGCGAACGGCGCAAGTTGATGCCGTCGGTCTTTTGACGGAAGAAATAAAAGACAACAAAAAGGGTGTAGGGCTGTAATCTTTCACGAAAGGATTTCTACTTTCTATGTCAATGGCAGTTGGCGGCTCCGGAGGAGCCAAGGCGGATATTAACGTCACGCCTCTTATTGATGTTCTGCTCGTTCTTTTGATCATCTTTATGGTGATTACCCCTCTTACACCGCATGGTCTCGATACATTGGTTCCGCAACCTCCCCCGCCGAACCAGCCGCCCCCGCCACCGTCGCAAGATCCAACGATTGTGGTGGAAGTCAAAAAAGACCACAGCCTGGAGATTAACGGACAGCCGGTAAACGAAGCCGATCTGCAAGGCAAGCTGGAAGATATTTTCAAAACGAGAGCCACGAAAGTGCTTTTTGTTAAAGGGGACCCGGACCTGGATTACCGTTTCGTCGCGCAGGCAATCGATGACGCCAAAGGAGCGGGTCTGGACAAGGTTGGTATCATGACTCCCAAGGTTGAGGCAGGCCAATAAAGGAGAGAAAGCAGGCAATGCAAAAGTCGAAACTAATGACACTCGCCTTTGGCGCGGGCCTCGTTGTTCTTAGCACAGGTTGCGAGAAATTGCAATCGCGTGACCATATGAACAAGGGTGTCCAGTCTTACAAAGCTAATAAGTATGCTGATGCGGTGAAGCACTTCCAGGAAGCGGTTCAGCTTGATCCGACAAATGAAAATGCTCAACTTTATTTAGCTACATCCTACATGACGCAATGGGTTCCGGGCGTGGATTCGCCGGACAACAAGAAGAACTACAACGCGGCTAAGCAGGAATTCGAGACTATTTTAAAGAAAGAGCCGTCGAACTCCTTAGCTCTCGCGTCGTTGGCATCCATGGCTTACAACTCCGCGACTGCTGGCTCGCCGGATCAGAAGGCCGCGGCATTTGACGAGGCTAGGAAGTGGAATCAGCGCCGCATTGAAGCTGATCCAAAAGAAGCCGAAGCCTATTATTATTTAGGCGTGATTAACTGGAATATCGCTTTTCCTGCGATTCAAACCGTGCGTGTTGAGCAAAAGATGAGTCCGAATGATCCGGGTCCCATCAAAGATCCCAAAGTCAGGCAGCAAATGCAAGCGAAGTATCAAGGCATGATTAATGATGGCCTGGAAGACTTGAAGAAGTCTCTGGCCATTGATAAAGAAAATGAAGATGCCATGTCTTATATGAACTTGCTCCTGCGCAAAAAAGCCGATTTGGAGAATTCACCCGAGGCGGCCAAGGCTGATATTGCACAGGCGGAAGACTGGTCCAACAAATCAGTTGATATGAAGCGCATTAAGGCCGCGCGTCCCGCTAAGAAAACCGAAGCTACTTAGTCTGTTTTGCCCTAAAGAGCGTTTCACCATTACGTGAAGCGCTCTTCCTGTTTTCAACCCTTCCCGTTACCGTTAATTAAGATAGTAAGTCCGGTAGAGAGTGTCCCGCTGTTTCGGCACAAATCCTGCGTCCCGAATGAGCCGTCGTAGTTGTTCTTCTGTCGCCTGATGATGAGTACCCGCGGCGGAAACCACATTTTCCTCGATCATAATGCTCCCCACATCGTTGCCACCGAAGCGCAAGCCAAGCTGGCAAACTTTCAAGCCGGGAGTGACCCAGGACGCTTGAACATTTTGGATGTTGTCTAAATATACTCGCGATAATGCCAGCATCTTCAGATATTCGACCGCTGTCGCTTCCTGCTTCACGAACCTGCCCAAAGAGGTATGCTCGCGCTGGAAGAACCAGGGAATAAAGGCCGTAAACCCGCCCGTATCTTCTTGAATCCGGCGAACAATCTCTAGGTGATTCATGCGCTGTTCAATCGTTTCGCCCGTGCCGAACATCATCGTGGCGGTAGTCCGTATCCCAAGCGCATGTGCTGTCCGGTGAACGTCGATCCATTCCTGTGTGGAACATTTGAGTCGGCTGATGCGATAACGCACGGAATCGTCGAGGATCTCAGCGCCGCCTCCAGGAATAGAATCAAGGCCGGCATCGCGCAGCCGGGCCAGGGTGTCGCGCAGAGTGAGCCTGCTCAGTTCGGCGATATTGACGATTTCGGGAGCGGAAAAACAATGGCACCAAATATCGAAGCGGGATTTAATGGTTCGCAGCAGGTCTTCATACCATTCAATTTTTAAATCCGGGTGCAGGCCGCCCTGCATGAGAATGCCCGTCCCGCCAAGATCCACGGTCTCCTGAATCTTGTCGAGAATGACTCCGGTCGGCAGAACATAACCTTCCTTGCTGCCGGGCGCTCGATAGAACGCGCAAAAGCTGCAATACTCCGTGCAGAAATTCGTGTAGTTAATGTTCCGGTCAATGATGTAACTGACGATGCCTTCCGGATGGAGCCGCTGGCGCACGGCGTCCGCTTCGGCACCGATGCCAACCAAATCATCGTTGTTGAATAGTTCTGTTGCTTGCTGTCGAGTGATCATGGTGCCGCACTTTCTTAAGAACGGTTGAATGTCAAGGCAGGCTGCCCTAAGCGCGCCAGTTGGAGAAACGCTTCTAAACCGTTCTGCTCTCTCCGGCCAATCTCAAACTGGATACATTCACCTAAATAGCGCTTCGCAAGGTCCCTGTTGATGCCGCGTTTCCTGTATTCCTCTTCAACAATTTCGGCGAGGCAGGCCCTGCCGAACTCGTACGATTCTCTTGTTAGTTGAGCGAGAAAGCTAAACGGCAATGGCGCTTTCCCGGCCCAAGCCGCAAAAACCATCGGAAGATTCGTTAAGGCCAGCCACTCCGAACCGAGGTCCAGCCATTGATAAGGCAAGCTTTCAGGTTCAATCCGCAAGGCCGGGTCGCCGATAATCAGGGCCGCGTCGGCGCTCCGCAGCATTTCTTCCAACTCCGGCGCGTGGCGGTGGATTTGCGGCTCAACGCCGTACCGTTCCCGCAAAATCACTTTCGCGAGCTGCACGGACGTCCGGGAACTCCTATCCGCCGCTAGAGTACGAATTTGACGGAATGGAACACGCGAAACGAGCAGAATGCTCCGCACCGCGCCATGGCAGGCAATACCCACATCGGAAACAATCTCCAATTGCTGGCGGGCAATCTCCGCGACCGGGACAATCCCGATACCGATAAGCCCTGTCTCTACCTGTTCCGCACAAATCGCGGGAACGGAAAAGGAAAGATCCACCGCGTCCCGCTGTCCGCCATGCAGCATGCCCCAGACTAACGGGACTGTGTTCAAGTAGCTGACCGCCCCTACACGGACCTTTGAATTGCTTTGGCTCAACTTTCAGTGTACTGATGTAGAGGCGAGCTACACACCCCGGCGGTCTCCCCAAAGGTCGATATGCAGCCGCGGACAATAACGATAGCCTTTGTCCTTGCAGATATCCACAACCCAAAGAGCCTTCTCTGCGATAGCCTCCGGCTTCGTGCCTTCCGGCATGAGCATCACACGGGATGCTGGTATACCCAGATTCCGGCGCATCTCTTCAATTTCGTCCAAATCCTGGGGCGAAGTGACCACAAACTTAAGCTGATACTCGTAATTGCTCGTTAGATGACGCAACACAGCGGGCTGGTGCCGCAGCCGTTCATGCTGCGCCGCCCACCTGCCGTTTTCCCGGTCAAGGGGCGTTGAACTCGACAGCTTCGGGCTGATGCTCATTAAATCGCAAACTACCGGCCCGCTGACTGTTCCCGCCGTTTCTATCGTGATGTGCAACCCGCTTTCGTGCAGCGCTCTTGTCAGCTCTGTGATTCCCGGCGCAATCATCGGCTCACCGCCGGTTACGACGACGTGCCTCCCCGGATACTCAGCCACGGCTTTCACGATTTCCGCGACCGCCATCTCCCGCCCTTCCGGTTGCCACGAAGTATATGGAGTATCACACCATTTGCATCGCAGGTTACAGCCGGATGTTCTAACAAAAACGGATGGCACACCCAACAGCGATCCCTCGCCTTGTACCGAATAGAAGATTTCAGAGATCTTCACGGCAATTTCAACATGTCAAGCCGAGATGAGGGCGGGATCAGCCGCTCCCGCTTCCTCGAATCCCTTGCGGCGTAAAATACAGGCATCACAGCTTCCGCACGGGTGTCCGCTTTGGTCTGGATCATAGCAACTGTGCGTCAGGCTTACGTCCAGCCCCAGTTCCAAAGCCTTTCGGACAATATCAGCCTTTGATAGTTTCTGCAGCGGTGCCTGGATCTGAATAACGGCTTTGCCTTCCACTCCGGCCTTGGTCGCCAAATTCGCCATTGTTTCGAAAGCCTGAATAAACTCTGGCCGGCAATCGGGATAGCCGGAATAATCGATGGCGTTTACTCCAATGAAAATATCCGCCGCGCCCGTTACTTCGGCGTAAGCCAACGCGAACGACAAAAAGATAGTATTGCGGGCGGGCACATAAGTGGCTGGAATCCCGCTGCTCATTTCGCTTTCCCTACGGTCCTTCGGAACTTCCGCGTCGCTTGTTAACGCCGATCCGCCAAATGCCCGCAGGTCGAATTGGACAACCTGGTGCTCTGTAACGCCCAGGCGCTCGGCAATCCGGCGAGCCGCTTCCAGTTCCACCCGGTGACGCTGCCCGTAATCAAAAGACAGGCAGTAACACTCGTAACCCTGCTCGCGGGCAATCGCCAGGCATGTTGCGGAGTCGAGGCCGCCGCTCAAAAGGCAGATAGCGCGTTTCACTTCGAATGCACTCAAGCCTTCAGTATAGGGCGCTTATGCGGAAAGGCCCTTCCGAACGGCGGAAACAGCGGCATCCAGTTCGCCTTTGTGCAAGCGGATCTTGACCCGTTCACCCGCGCTTGTTTCTTCCGCTGACCGAAGCACTTGCCCCCCGGCGCTTTCCACAATCGCGTAACCCCGCCCGAGCACGGCCAAGGGACTGAGCTGAACCAGGTAAGCTCGCGCTTCTTCCATTCTTCTCTGGGCGCTGCAAACTTTCATGTCCCAGGCTCTGGACAGTTGCTTGCTGAGCAACTCCTGCTTGTGGCGGCTCCGCTCGAATCGGAGATGCATATTGCAGTCCTGTAGCCTGCGTGAAACCTCGCGGTGCCGTTTGTGAAACTCTTCCAGCTTGCGTTCTTGTAAGCGCCTCAACTGCATGTCCGCTTCATCAAGCCGTTGACCGCGCCGGGCCAATATCCGCAGAATCAGCGTCGTTGTCCGTTCGCCGATCCGCTGGTGCAGGTCTCGGGAAGCCACAGCCAATTGGTAACGCAGGGCCTGGCTCACTTTCGCCCGATACCCGTCGATCTGTTCCAGCAGGCTTTCCCGCGTGCAGATCACGATCTCGGCTGCCGCGGACGGAGTAGGCGCGCGGTGATCAGCGACAAAATCAGCAATCGTGAAATCTGTTTCGTGTCCAATGGCCGAGATGACCGGCACGGCCGAGGCAGCTATAGCTCTAGCCACACGCTCCTCATTAAAACTCCACAGGTCTTCGAGTGATCCGCCGCCGCGCGCTACAATCACCACGTCCGCCCAACTGCTCGCGCTGAAATGAGAAAGGCCGCTGCAAATCTGCTCAACCGATCCCTCGCCCTGCACCTGCGCCGGAAAAAGTCGGATGTGGAGGCCCGCAAAGCGTCGCTCCAGAATGTGAAGCATATCCCGGAGAACCGCGCCGTTGGGAGAAGTAACGAGCCCAATTCGTCTAGGTAACCGAGGCAAAGGGCGTTTTCTGGACGTTTCAAACAGGCCCTCCGCCGCCAATTTGCTCTTCAATTGTTCAAAAGCCAGTTGCAGCGCTCCCGCCCCTTGCGGCTCCAGTGATTCGACAACCAGTTGGTACTCGCCGCGCGCTTCGTAAATTTCCAGATTGCCGCGTGCGATCACCGCCAGTCCGTCCTGCGGCTTGCATTTTGTGTACCGGGCAGCTCCTTTGAACAACGCGCATTTGATTTGGCTGGCCGAATCTTTCAAGGAAAAGTAACAATGTCCGCTGGCCGCCTGCCGGCAACCGGAAATTTCACCGGACACTCGGATATTGCCGAACTCTTCTTCGAACAGGCTTTGAATGGCCGAGCTAAGCTCACTGACTCCGTAAACATGGCGTTCCAGCCCTAACGACAAACTTAACTGACCATTGTCTTTTTCTTCCGCTAACACGTTCGCTTCCGCCTCGCAAACTCTATATTTCCACAGAAAGGATTACTGCGCTATTCTAACGAGTTGCCAAGCACTTCGGCGCGCTTCAGCTGCCGGAACTCCGCTATTTTGGACGAAGATGACCGCACAAGAAGCTCTTGATTTTGCCCGTAAGAATGATGCCCGGCAGGTCGACCTGCGTTTTACCGACATCCCCGGACTGAGCCAGCATATCTCATATCCCATCTCGATGCTTGACGAGGACGCCTTCGAGGACGGCTTCGGCATTGACGGCTCGAGCATTCGCGGCTGGGCTGCGATCAACGAAAGCGACATGTTGATCATCCCCGATCCATCCACCGCCTTCATGGACCCTTTCGCGTCCATCCGCACGTTGGTCATGCTGGGCGATATTGTTGATCCGATTACGCGCCAGCACTACGACCGCGATCCGCGCTGGATCGCCCAAAAGGCCGAGCTATACCTTAAAAACAGCGGATTAGCGGATACCGCTTACTTCGGCGCGGAAGCCGAGTTCTTCATTTTTGATAATGTCCGGTTCGATCAGAACCAGCACAGCGGCTTCTATTTTATCGACGCGGAAGAGGGCCGTTGGAACTCAGGCCGGGAAGAAAACAATCTCGGTTACCGGCCCCGCTACAAAGAGGGGTATTTCCCGGTCCCTCCGACCGATCACTATCAGGACCTGCGCAGCGAAATGGTTGCCACGATGCTCGAATGCGGGCTGAACATCGAGTGCCATCATCACGAAGTCGCAACGGGCGGCCAGTGCGAGATCGACCAGAAATTCGACACGCTGGTGAAATCGGCGGACAACATGACGCTGTATAAATACGTCGTCCGCAACGTAGCCTATCAGCACGGCAAATCAGTGACTTTTATGCCAAAACCGATCTTTGGCGACAACGGCAGCGGGATGCACACGCACCAAAGCTTGTGGAAAGACAACAAACCTTTATTCGCCGGAGATAATTACGCCGGCTTAAGCCAAATCGCGTTGTGGTACATCGGCGGCCTTTTGCGCCACGCGCGTGCTTTATCCGCCATTATCGCGCCCACGACCAACAGTTATAAACGTCTGGTTCCCGGCTATGAGGCTCCGGTGAATCTGGCCTATTCGCGCCGTAATCGCTCGGCCGCCGTTCGTATCCCCATGTACTCCAACAGCCCGAAAGCGAAGCGAGTGGAGTTTCGCCCGCCCGATCCCGCTTCCAACCCGTACTTGGCTTTTGCTGCTATGATGATGGCAGGACTCGACGGGATTTTCGGTAAAATCGACCCAGGCGAGCCGCTTGACAAAGATATATATGACCTTTCTCCGGAAGAAATGAGAAAAGTTCCATCAATGCCGTCCGTGCTTGATGAAGCATTAAATTGTCTGGAAGAAGATCACGCCTTTTTAACCAAGGGCGATGTCTTTTCTGAAGAGATGCTTGAGACGTTTGTCTCTTATAAACGTAAAAATGAGGCGGAAGCGGTTCGGCTTCGCCCCCATCCTTATGAGTTTGCGCTCTATTACGATATTTAAGTAACCGGTTCGGGAGTTCATCAATTGGGGCGATAGCTTCCGAGCACCTTAAGAAAACTTGTCAGTTCTTCTAAATGAAGAAGAGCTTTCTCGACCTTTTCATCTTCGATACAGCCGATAACGTCAACATAAAACAGGTATTCCCAAGGCTTCTCGCGTATGGGCCTTGATTCAATCTTAGTCAGACTTAGATCTCTTAAAGCGAAGCATGCCATTGCTTTGAAAAGAGCCCCCGGCAGGTTGGCTATGGAAAAAACGATAGAAGTTTTCCAGAAATCCCCCCGGCAAAATTTATCGCCTTTTTGTATTTGTTTCGTTAACAGAAAAAAACGCGTGAAATTATCCTGATTGTCTTCAATGTTCCTTTTCAAAATCACGCCCCCGTAAATTTCGGCAGAGGCTTCCGAGGCGATCGCCGCAGCGTCGGTTAGCTGTTTTTCCGTCAGCATCTTAACGCTTCCGGCTGTGTCATAAAATGAAACCGGCGCCAAGTGGGGAAACTCGCTGAAAAAACGTCTGCATTGGTCGAGCGCCACCGGATGGGAGAACACCCGCCGGACGTTTACGAAAGGAACTCCTGGCGCCGCAATGAGCTGGTGCGCAATCCGAATTGTTGTTTCTCCGCTGATCCTCACATCGTGTTGTATGAGATGGTCATAGTTCTCGTGGATGCTTCCATACAACGTGTTTTCAATGGGAATCACGGCATGCGTGACTCTTCCCGTTGATAAAGCTTCGAATACCTGTTTAAATCGTTCGAAGGGTTGTGCGTCTATTATTTCTGCGTTGAAGAAATGCCGAGCAGCGGAAAAGCTAAACGCGCCGAGCTCCCCTTGAAATGCCACGGTAACAGCAGAATGATCCGACATCGCTGATAGTTGCTCCTTATAGTTGAGAACTGTCTCAATCGGAAGAGTTTACCAAGTCAACTCTGCTGAAGGGCACGCCGCTACGAATTTATGAAAAACAACCCTCGCCTCTCGATGTAAGACGTTTGTTTCCATTCTGGAGCAGAATAGTATGCCTGCTCCCCATGCTGTGTTCTGAAATCGAAACAAAAATGAGTTGCCGCATGTTAAGTTGTCGAAAGATCAAAAATTGTTGAGCCTTGTGAAAAAAGGAGAAGGGCATGCAGGATTCAGGTCAAAAAATGAGGCGTGTTCGTGAACGGCTACGACTGCGCTATCGTGATGTCGAACATGCGAGTCAGCGTATTGCCAGCCAATATGGAAATAATGAGTTCTTGATCGGTCTTAGCAGGTTGTCTGATATCGAGAACAAGGGCACCGTTCCCTCGCTACACAAACTGTACTCGCTTTGTGCCATCTACGGCCTGGATTTTACAACGGCACTCTGCTGGTATGGGGTGGATTTAGAACAACTGTCCATAGATGCGGTGCGCTTTGCGCACAACCAAACTCGTACCTTTGACCTCCCTGCATCGGAACGGGCTTCTGTAAACCTTCCGTTGGAATTGGACGACAATTTCGACCTACGAGTCACGAACTACTTCAGTAGACATATCAAGCGGTGGGGCAAAGTCTCGATTGGGCTTCTGAACTCCCTAGACTTGCGGCGATACCGATATGCCTTTATTGGCACGGAAGATTGGTCGATGTATCCTATTCTTCCTCCAGGTTCTTTCGTGCAAGTGGACGAGACCAAGAAACGTATCGCCAAGGAAGGCTGGAATAATGAATACGAAAAACCGATCTATTTTTTAGAACATCGCCATGGCTTCCGGTGCGGCTGGTGCAGCTATCAAAACGGGTTTCTGCTTGTGCAGCCTCACTCTGCTTCTTACGAGTCACCGGTCATCTACAGCTACCCAGGTGAAGTCGAGATCATCGGGCAGATTGTGGGAGCTGCTATGCGTTTGGATTTGGCGAAGCGACACCATGCACGTTCTTAAGCAAACCTAGTATAGCCTCAAAGTCAGAGATATGCTTTTGCCGTTCAGGTCCTTGAATCGCCGCGGGAACTAAATTCTTGTAAGGCGTAAGCCGTAGCCATGCGTCAATCAATTCCGCCCTGTCCCCTAACTCAATGCCCGCTATATAGAGTTCGATATCCGCCTTCTTGCGCTCCAAGGTGTAAGTCACCCACTCGCGAAAAATCTTTTCATGCAAGCGCGCCAACTCTTTGTTAACAGCAGAGGGCAAAGAACTCTCGGAGCCGTAATGCTCATAGCGGCCGCTATCAGGGTTTCGCAAGCTGGCAAGATACACCAAACGTCCGTAGGACGTTTGGATCTGAGTGATCTCACGAACCCGCACTTCAGCGGACATATCCCGGCTATTTAAGATTTGTTTATGCCGTGACATTAAATGGTTTTTCCATTATTACCTAGTCCAACAAGTACGGCATAGTTCTATAGGTACTGTCAGAACTAAGGACGTTCTGATGACAGAAAACATCGTATTTTCTATTTCCTGAGCTTCATTCAGCAGGCTACCGTAAGGTCGAGAGTTTTAGAAAACTCGAATTAATTTTGGAGAAATTTAGACATTATGAAAAAATTATTTTCCGCTTCCATCATTCTGCTTAGCTTGACCAGTATAGCTCTAGCCGCCGTCGCGCCGCCGTCGATTCCCGGTCCCACCGACCCGTCCGCGAG
>JAABUZ0100008390.1_pt1 | contig 12152 bp, 10 predicted proteins | sample 5562091 | NCBI WGS metagenome assembly JAABUZ01 (sample SAMN12813069, study PRJNA571459) | rock metagenome | isolation source: Antarctica rocks | place: Antarctica: Victoria Land, Linnaeus Terrace sud | collected 2015-12-21
TGGCCTACGGTGAAGGCGATGGGAATGCCCATTGTCATCACCGTCGTCTGATGATGCGCTGCGAGATAGGAGGGGATGTCGCACACGGCGTCCGCATGTGGGCCACCCGCGCCCGCGCCCGCGCTGTCGCCGTTAGTCCACACCACATTGATGGCACTCGGGAAGCCAGCGCGGTCGTGCGTGACCGGGCGGATCTCGGCCGGATAGGCCGGGTCGTGCGCATACGTCCCGGAGATGGGATCGGTCGGCGCGCCGCAGCCGATATCATTGATGCCGTAGGACTCGGAAGTCACCGCCACTGGGGCAATATCCGCGCTCGCGCCGTTGCCCAGGTCGGAGAGCGTCAGGCGGACCTCGTCGGGGCGGTCGGAGAGGGCGGGGAGGAGGTGCAGTGGTCGCCCGATCGGCCACGAGAAGTCGGAGGGGCGCGGGTTGTCGTCGGAGGTTGTCGGTGCGAGCGTATCGGTTCCCGACACGCTGTCCGCTTTGCCATCAAACAGCCAGGCGTAGGGCTGCGGCGTCGGCGCCGCGTCCAGAGCGAGTGCGCCGCGCGCGGGCGTGGGCGTCGCGGTCGGGGGCAGTGGCGTCGGGGTGTCCGTCGGCGGTAGCGGCGTGGCCGTGGCCGTGTCCGTGGGGACGGGCGTCGGGGTGTTCGCGGGCGTCGGTGTGTCGCCGGGACTTGCGCCAGCCGCGAAGGTCAGTGTTGCTTGCTGTGGCGTGCCGAACAAAGGATCCCCCAGAGCCTGTCCGCCGTCGGTAAATGTGTATTCGACCGAGATGCCTGCCTGATAGGTCGCCGGCCGGCTCGCGGCCACGTCGGCCCAGCCCTTGGTGGTGTCCGCCGTGACGATGTCCTGCTCCCCTCCAGGCCCCGGCTTGGCCGTGCTGACCATGCTAAAATGGTAGGTCGCCGTCGTGTAGCGCCCGATGACGCTGTCGGGCACGGGGGTCCACCAGATACAGGCGAGCCGCGGGTTGCGGTCGCAGTGCGCGCCGGTCGAGTCGTAGTACGGCCCCTGCGGATCGGCGTAGAAGGCGACGCTCTGCCCATCGCCGAAGTTGGCGATGGCGCTGCCGTCGGCGAGCGCGCCGAAGAAACCATTGTCCATCACGTAACGCCCGACCTTGAGCCGATAAGTGGCGCCGTCGCGCACGGTGACGGGGGCGTCGATGAGCGCCCGCCAGTTGTAGGGCTGCGCGCCGATGGCCTGGGTATAGGGCCTGAAGCTCGCCGTGCCGTGTTGCGGCAAGGAGGTCGTGGTGCCCGTGTAGTCCGTCGACTGTTGGATGTATGGAAAGTCGGGCGACGGCAGGGGGATGCGGTTGTCGGATCCGGCGCCGCCCCCACGGCCGGCGCCACTGCCCGCGCTCTCGTCCACGTTCTCGAACGTGGGCAGTGTGTTTCCGATGGTGCTGAGCAGGCCGTCGGCGACGCGGCGGTCGCCGGCCACGGGCTGGCTTGTCCAGTCGTACTCGGTCGATAGGTGGGCCCGGTCGCCGAGCGCCTGCAAGTCGTAGCCGTTGTTCACAGTGTTCTGCATGTACGTCGTCCCCGCGTCGTTCGCGAGGTTGATCTGATCGTGGATGTGCGACTTGATGCCGGGTCCCGTCTGACCGGTTGGCGCGACCTGCATATTGACGAGGTAGTCGACGATGACGGACAGCGCCGTGGTCTTGTCCTGGAAGCGGAAGGTGACCGCCAACTCGTAGGAGCCGGGGTTACTCGGCGCCGTCCACGCGCCCTCGTAGTAGTAGAGGCTTGTGGCCCCCTGGACCGGCGCGCTGGCGTTGCAGGATGCGTTGACATGCCAGTTTCCACCCTTGTCAGGCCGCTGATCAAGTTGGTGATAACTGTTATCCAGGATGTTGTTTTCTACGATGTCTGGTGCTGCGCCGCCAGGCAGCGCGTACGCGCTGAGATGCACTTGGACCGTCGCCCCCGGCTGTACAACGTTTTGATCAACATAATAGTCGGCGCTGTGCGCCTGCTGGGCACTGGGTGAGGCGAGATACTGGCTGCCGCACGTTGCGGCAGCGGGACGATTCAGAGCGATGGCTAGACGGGATATGGCCGCGGCACTACCGGCACCGGCAACCCCTCCCGCAAGGGCAAGAGAAACAAGGAGGCCGTGGCGTGCTCGTTTCATAGAGTGCTTTGCCACCGATAAAGGCCGCCAAGTCGACCGGCGGTAAAGACTATGCCAGCCGAACGGTCGGCCCACAACCGCGTATCCAAGTACCCAACATCCATCCCCCGAAAGTCGAGCGCGCCGTAGTATGCAGGGCCTCGCTTGTCGGTGTCTGCAACAGCCTGCCATCCGCTGCCGTCGTGGATAGCGTACAGCCCGTTAATGGGGCCGCGAGTATTAGCGGAGAAAGTGCTTACCCACCCTGCGTTAAGCCGAACGCTCTGGTCGAACCCGCCCGGCAATGGCGTCCCTGCCACTTGATGCCAACTTGTCCCACCATTGGTACTAGAATATAGCCCGTTCTCCGCCGTCACGTACATGGCTTGCCCTATCCAGATTAGGCTTGTCACCATATTCGTGTGCAGCTTGCCCCCGAGCAATGCGCGCGTTTGCCAGTGGGCACCAGCGTCGGCCGTCCGATACAGCATCCCCTCGCGCGCTAGCTCGTACACAACGCGCGGGTTCAGCGGATCGGCCAATAGCTCACACGGGCGGCCGATGAAGTTGCTCTGGGGCTGCGGCATATAGACCCATGTATGTCCGGCATTCTCGCTCCGCAACACGCCCACATCGTTCACCGCCACGTACAGCCGCCGGCTGTCGCGTGGATCCACCAGCACTGCGTAGCCCGCCGTCGGCAACGCCGTCCCTGGCGGCTTTGCCCCGATGCCCACGATGGGCGTGCTCGTGGTCAGCACGTCCTGCCAGGTCCGGCCGCCGTCGGTCGAGTGCACCACTAGATGCGCGCCTGCCCCCGGCGTCGGCTGGCTGCAGGTAGCATCGATGTCCACGCAGCCGGCCACGTAGATCGTGTTGGCGTTGTGCGGGTCGATGGTAATGCTCATTGGCGTAAAGTCGATGGGGAGTGCCTCGTGATTCGTCCAAGCGGCGATGCCATTCTTTGGAAACGCTTTAGGGTCGATGGTGCTGATGTTCCGCGTCCAGGTGGCACCATGGTCGCGCGAGACCAACCAGGTGCTGCCAAGCGAGCCGACCGGGTTGACCGCATAGGGATCCTTGCTGCGCACGACGTAGACACCGGCCGCGTAGAGCGCGCCCCCTGGTGCCGTGGTCATGGCGGTGACCTTGATGTTGGGCACGACGGGTCCACCGCCATCTAAGGCGGGGAAGCGAGCGGGCTGTGTCCGCGTCGCGCCATGCGCTCCAGCGGCACCTCCAGTGAGGGTGCAGGCGAGTGTCAGCGTCACCAAACCGAGGTGTCGTTTGAGTGAGAGCATTGGTCCCTTTCCTCCGATAAAACGTGTACAGATTGGCCCTACCTTGCCCTCTATGGTACCGCGTCATCGGCTTCGTCGCGCAGCACACAGGGCATCAGCGCCGAGATACGCGTGCGTATATCTGCCCAAGGTCGCTACTCGCGGGCGCTCAGGGGCAGGCCGATTAGGGTGGGTACGCGTGAAAGAGGGCGATCGTATGTAACAGCAGCTACATATCGAGCACGGAGCTGAGGATGCCCGTGACGAGGAGCAGGATGAGGATAATCGTCGCCGGGAAGACGAAGACATACCCAGACTCTTTACATAATCAACACCATCGCTCGCCCCACGTTAGTCCTCGCGTCAAGAGGTACAACAGTGCCACATCTATCGTGGTCATCACCAGGACACTGGGGAGCGCCTCCGGAGGGGGCGTGGAGAAGGCCAGTGTGGCCAGGATGAAGCAGAGAATCCCGACAGCCGACCATCGGGCGACTCGCAACGCACGGCGGGGATATGGCACATCGGCCAACAAGTCGTCTGCCATCGGACCGAGCCACCAGCGCAGGCGGAGATGCCGATCCCCGGCGCTACGTGTGGTATTGGTCGAGCTTAGAGGGGCCGAAGTGGCTTGGGCGTTCCGCAACATCTCCTTCAAGGCCCGCATCTCGCGGCGCTGCGGCACGGCGATAGCGGCCAGCATGGTCTCGATGCCATCGATCGCGCGATAGGCGTCGTCAAAAGAGAAGGGCTGCTGGTGCATGCAATCGTTGCGGACCCGCAGCAAGTAATAGGCCAGATCCCGTTTGCGCCAGTCGAGCTGCGGGCGGCAAAGGATGTCCCATCGACGGATCATGACCTTGGGGAGCGCTTGCACATCCGGCGTGGCTCCCGCGTGGGGAATCCACTCGCGGCTTTCGACGATAACCCGAGTATATTCTTCTTGCCAATGTGGTCCGTACACGTCCTGGAAGCGGCCTTAGATGAACGGGGTTAATCCCTCCAGCAATATATCGAGGCCGCGCATCACGTACTCACGCGGGCTGTTGCGGAACGCGGTGTTCGCATACATAACCTATTCCCTCTCAGCGCTACCTTGGGTGATGCGTCGTCCCTACGTACAGGGCACACCCTCTCCGGCTGTATGACGGGAGAAGGCTGGGTGGCCCGTTCGCGCGAACCCGATACGATAGATCGCTTGCAATCTCTATCTCCGTGGAGAAACGTTGCCCGTTGTTCTATTGTACAAGACCTCCTGACGAATGCCGGCGACATTGCACGATCTCCGCAGGGCAAAAAAGATTGCGCTGCCGCCTTTATTGTGTGGTGCGCCGCACCAAACGATCAACGTACAGGATGAGCCGAAATACACGCGCTGTGTATCCGGCCGGGGCTAGCCACCCGGTCGCCGAGGAGGCAGGCTGTCAGCACGAAAGGGAGGAGGTGATCGCTGTGAATGTCTGAGGGGCCAGTAGGCCCAGCATCGCACTGGAAGACGTAGACGAAAGAAAAAGGCGAACCGGCCATGGGTTACAACCACGGCCGGTTCTTCGCATGAAGGGAAGGTTATAAACCCCATGCACCAGTACGATAGCACGTCCCACACGGGGGAGCAACAGGTTATCCGCCTGCGCCGCTCAATGATCCCGCTCGACCCTACCTACGAGCCCGAGGCGCCCATCCCAGGTGACCCGCTGGCGCCCGCCCTGAACCGGGACTTCTGGGAGGCGGGGGACACGCTCGACCAGTTCTTCGACGCGACCTACGCCCATTCTGCGCTTATCCGCTGCGGGCGCATAGACCTGGCCGAGGCGCTGCTCGCACGGCACGACGCGGCGGACCTTGCCCATATCGCGCGACAGGTAGCCCCCATCGCAGCGGGTGAGGATACAAACGGTGACATGGCGAGGGCGTGCGGCCCTGACGTGGGCGCGCTCACGGCCCTTGCCCTGTGGCTCGCCCGCACGGGTACAGCAGGGTGCGACGCGACCGGCGTTGCCAGCGCAGCCCCATCGCGCGATCGGGTCGACGCCGAGTGGGCGGCGGCGGTCGCCTCCTTCCTGACTGGCGACGACGATCCCATTCTCTAGCCCCGCTCTGCTGACGCGTTTCCCCGCTGGGGCGGATCGGATACTATCTGATCCGCCCCGGCATCCCCGGACGCCATCAGCGAACGATCCACCAATCAACGCGACCATGCGCGGCGGCGTTCGCCGCCGCCCGATACCCCATTAATCCAACGCCGATCCAATCGATCCAATATGTCGTCGCCCGTCGAACGGCACGGGCGTCAAAGGAGCCAATCATGATCCGCAACTTCGAGCGCCAGGTCCGGTACGCGGTCAGCATCGTCAGTGTCGAGGACACCGTCTCCGTCGCGTGCAGCCCGAGCGGGGGCCTTGTCGAGGCGTCGACATGCCGCGTCCGCGTCGTGCCCTCACCCGTCAGGTCCATCCCTTTGTTCGTTATGCGCGTCGCGAACGATGGCCAGCCGTTGGTCGCGGCCGCCGAGAAGCTGTCGCGCGATTACGGCATCCCGGTACATCTCGTCGTGGACTATCGGGGCTAGCCCGCTCTACCTCGGCAACCGGCGGCGCCCCGGCCACGTTCGAGCACGTCGGATGGGTCGCGTAACGTCGCCTATCGCGCCTCGCCCAGGCCCCAACCCCGATCCCAAGGTCGGGGCCTTCGTCGGAGTCCGGGCGGGGGCACACGGCTCCGCCCCCGACGAACGCACAGCCTCGCCGTCCCACACCCGTACCGCGACCGGGGGCCAAGCCATGCGGCCTGGCCCCCGGTCACGGTCGTTTGTCGCGCTTCACATTCAGAAAGGATCAATCCGTCATGAGCATCCCATCTAGATCCAATACCGCCGCTCCGACCGCTGAGATCCCAGCCCAGACGCCGGCCATCCTCGCCCGACGTGTCGCGTCAACGGTCGCTCCTGCCCTCGGCGTCCCGCACCTCGTTGTCGGCGGCATCGCGGTCGGTCGCTACCTGCCGGAGCGCACCACTTCCGACATCGACATCCTCATCCACGACGCCCACGCGGCCCAAGCCGCGCGCAACCTCGCCGCGGCTGGCGTTCATCTCTGCGGCGCGCTGTCCATCGGCGGGACAAGCTGGACGCTGGGGGGCATTGACCTCGATGTACTCACATCGCGCGCCCGGTGGATCTCCCGCGCGTTCGCGACTGGCAGGTCTTGGCAGGGGACCCTGCTGATAGACTTGCCCTACTTGATCCTCATGAAGCTGGCGGCGGCCCGTCATCACGACGAGACCGACATTGCGGCGATGCTGGCGCACGCCTCGGACGACGTGCTGGCGGAGGTGCGGCGCGTCGTAGCGGCCGACGCGCCCGAACGCGTCGAGGACCTGGAGGCATATCTCTACATCGGTCGAGCGGAGAAGAGGGGCATTATGCGATGAGGTGTCGTCGATACGTCACACGCGAACACCTGTCGCACGCGCGCGCCTACGGTAGTAATATTGAAAGGAGTAGACACCCATCCCATCCGCGGAGGATTTTACGTCAGCGCATGGATGCTTCGACCGCCGCCGGCCGCCGCTGGCTCTATCGCCAACTCTCGCGCGGCCAGCAGCAGCCGGGCAGCGGGACGGCCCTCGCCGTGATGCGGGCGCGCACCTGGACATTCCCGGTGCTCGACCTGCGGCCCGTGCTCTCCGTCCATTACGCCATCACCGGAGGCGTCGCCACGCGCCTGTACATGCAGGAGCGCGACGCGGATGACCTCGACATCGTGGTGCGCCCGGCGGACGGTGAGCGGGCCACAGACGACCTGCGACTGGCTGCGGCCATCCCGGTGCGCGGTCACCCGTCGGGCGGCACGCGGTGGCTGTTGCCGGGTGGGACGTCCCTTGATGTCCTGACGCTCACGGCCCCGTGGGTCGACGAGGCCCTAGCCAACCCATGCCGTGCGCCGGACGGACAGCCTGTGGTCAGCCTACCCTACCTGGTCGTTATGAAGCTCTCGTCGTATTGGAAACATGATGGCGGTGACCTTGCGCGCATGGTCGGCGACCTGGACGACGACGGCCTCGCGCCGGTCCGGGAGGCCGTCGCACGCCATGTCCCCGATGCGGTCGGCGACTTGGAGTGGCTGATCGAGCGGGGGCGTTTAGAGTACGTCTCGTAGAGTACGTCTAGCCCAACGTGTCTGGTGAGGCAAGCGGCCGATAGGTCGTAGGTTAAGAACCGCCGCTTTCAAGCGGCGGCTTGAAATGAGGGTATCACCGACCGCGCCCGATTGGCGGACGTGGGAGTTTTGACTAGGGGGCATCATCCGATGCAGCCGCTCTGCGGGGCTACAAGAACGTCCGACTGCTTCACGAGGCCGGACCCCTTCGCTAGAACCCTTCAATAGCACGTCAGGCTCCGGCCTGACTACGCCCAGCGGGCACCCCCGACGCGAGAAGACATCCGAAAGGATGGTTGTATGTCAACGACTAGTCATTCAATCCCGGTGATCGGTGTCGATGGGACGCCGCACACGCCGACCGTGCCGTCGAAGGCGCGCAAACTCGTCAAGGGAGGGCAGGCCACGGGGTTCTGGAACAAGTTCGACCAGTACTGCCTCCGCCTGACCGTAGAGACACGGACGGGCGGTCTCGACGCGGAACTGGGCGTCGACCCCGGCGCCAAGTACGACGGGTACGCCGTCGTCTGCGGCAACGAGAACCTCCTGAATATCAAGGTTGATTTGCCCGACAAAGAGAAGATCGTGCGCAAGATTGCCGAACGTCGGCAGCTACGCCGGGCGCGTCGTTCCCGCACATGCCGTCGCCGACCACAGCGCTTCAGCAATCGTCGCCGCTCTCTTGGGTGGATCGCGCCGGGTCAACTCGTGCTGGTCCAGGTGCGCCTCAAGGTCTTGACCGTGTTGTGCGACACCTATCCGATCACCAACGTCGGGTTGGAGGATGTCGCCTTCAACCACGGCGCACGCCGTTACGGCAAGCACTTCAGTACCGCTGAAATTGGCAAGGCCAGGGTGCGCGCCTTGCTGGAAGAACGGGGGACGTTGGTCGCGCGCTTCAGGGGCTACGAGACGAAGGCGCTGCGCGAGGGCTACGGCTACAAGAAGTCCAGCAACAAGAAGGCTGATCGCTTCGAGGCCCATTGCTCCGATGCCCTCGCGTTAGCCCTGGCGGTGCGGCGTGACGCCTCTCTCGCGCCGGGGCCGCTCGTGGTCATTGATGATCGCTACCGAGCGGTGCGGCGTCGCTTACACGACACGCAGCCCGCGTCGGGTGGCCTGCGTGCGCCGTACAGCCGCGGGGTTGTCTTTGGCCTGCGCAAGGGATTGATGATCGGGACGCCGCGCGGCAAGGTCGGACAACTCTGCGGAGAGTTGAAAGGAGGTTATCGCTATTACGACACTGACGGAAAGCGGCAATCGACCACAAAGGTCGCGTGGGTCAGCACTCACCTGTACAACAAAAAGGAGGGGCCGCATTCACCCGCCCCTTAAGAGGCGGTCCCCTGCGGCAATTATTATGGTCGTTCGCGTACAGGGTCCACCGCCATCCTTTGAGTATGGCGGCGGACCTGCTGTGCGAACGAGGAGGCGTCAGAACGTGGAGCGTGTACAGCGACAAGATAGGGGCTGTGCAACAACGGAGGGAGGAGCCGCTTAAAAACTCGCGCGACGACTCTTGACGCCAACAGCGGTAGGGGGTCAACGCGCCGTCCGGCCATCCAACCCAGGAGCGGTCGGTACGCGCGAACTGTGGATTTGTGGGATCATCCCAGTCGGTGCAACAAAAAGAAGGGGGAGGGCTACGCTATGACATTCATGCCCAGCGCGCCGCTATTCATCCTTGGGGCCATCGTGATTCTCGCCATCGTGGTCTTGCTGACCGCGTCGACGCGGTCACGGTTGCGCCAGGGCTCAACGACCACGCGGCGCTATCAATTGGACGACGACGAGGAGCGTCGCAGGATGCTCGACGACGAGCGCGAACGGCGTTCGCAGGACGACGAGGATCGCCGGCGGCGGGACGACCGCTACTAGCCGTTTCGCGAAGAGATCGTTGCACCTGAACAGTGCGTCGGATGAGGATTGAAACCACATGTCAGCTACCGCACTATCGGTACACCGGTGCGAGGGTGGTGGGCCTCGCGAGAGGGGGTGAGGCGTGGGCGACACCCTCGACGACCATCAACGTTACGCGGTCGACGCGGATCCGAACTATGCGACGCGCGTCACGGCCGGCGCGGGCTCGGGCAAGACGCGCGTCCTCACCCACCATCTGGCGCGGGCCATCGCGCGCGGCGTGGACCCCGAGCGCCTCCTGTGCGTCACCTACTCTCGACGCGCCGCAGGGGAGATGAAGGAGCGCGCGACAGGCCTCCTGGGAGAGGATGGGCATAGGGTGATGATCTCGACGATCCATTCCGCCTGTTTTCATTTATTGACTGAGTGGGCGGACGAGCATCTCCCGCACCTCGTCGCGGGCGGACGATTGTTCCTCGCCACACACGCGCAGCAGGGCGAGGCGGCGCGGGCGGCGGCCGCCGCCGTCGCCCGTGCGCACGGCATCGCGCTCAACGCGGCGCAGGCCGTCGCGGTCGTTGGCGCGGCGAAGGTCGGGGCGCCTTGCCCGCTGACCCACAAAGACGCGGACGCACTGACCGCGACAGCGTGCCGGGCCCACCGGCGTTGCCTGCGCCGGCATGGCGTTCTCGAGTACCCGGACCTGGTGCTCTTCGCGTTACAGCTCATCGACGAGCACCCCGAGTTGCTCTGGGACCTCGGCAAGCGCATCGAATACGTCGTCGTGGACGAGTACCACGACGTCAACGACTACGAGCGGGCACTGATCGAGCGATTCGCCCAGAACGGGCGCCTCTACGTCGTGGGCGACCCCCGGCAGTCGATCTACGCCGGGTGGCGTGGCGGCCGGCTGGACATCTTCAACCGGTTCGACGAGGCGCATCCCGGCGCGCAGCGCCACCATCTGGAGCTCGCGTACCGCTCGCACCGCCGCATCGTCGCCCTCGCCAACTGGATCGCGGCCCCGCTCCCCGCGGGCGACAGGCCGATGATCCCCGCGCGCGCGGAGGACGGCCCGGCACCGATCGTCCATGTCGAAGATACCCCACGCGACGAGGCGGCCTGGATCGCCGCCGAGATCGAGCGCCTCGTCGATCACGGGGTGGCCGACGGCGTGTTTTCCGAGGTCAGCGCCGCGATCCTGTGCCGTAACGCGGGCCAGCACGAGGAACTCCGCGCGGCGTTACGCGCCCGTGGCATCCCCGTTAGGCGGAAGGTCGGCAAGCTCGTCGATTGTCCGGCCGGGGGGGCGATCCGGGCGTGGTGCGCGCTCGCGCGCGACGCGTCCGACGTGACGGCCTTGCGGGTCGTCGCGGGCGCGCTGCCTGGGCCCGACCTGGCCACGGTCCTCGATCGGGCGGGGCCGGCACCCACCGTCGCCGCGTTGCGAGATCGCTACCCGGCCGGTCTCGCGCCCGACCAGGTGCGCGGGCTCGACCTCGTGGTGCGCCTGCAGGGCGTCCTGTCGGCCGCGTGGGACGCCCTCGACGCGCCCGGTCTGGTCGACGCGCTCGTCCGCGAGGTGGAGATAGACCGGATCGCGCCGTCGCATGGCAAGCGCGACCTGCCCGGGGCGGGGCGAGACATCGCCGCCCTGCGCGACCTCGCCGCGCGCGAGCTTGACCTGGGCGCATTCCTCCTCGCGCTTGAGGAGGAGGAGGGCAGGGAGACCGAGGGGGTGCTCCTCTCGCTGATCCACGCCGAGAAGGGCCGCGAGTTCGATGTCGTGTTCATGCCGGGGCTGAACGAGGGCGTGCTGCCAACGCGCTACGCGCTCGAGGAGGGCACCGAGGCGCTGCTCGTCGAGACGGCGGTGGCCAACGTCGGCGTGACACGCGCGCGCACGCTGCTCTACCTCACGTACACGCGTTTCAGACACACACGTCTCGCGAAAACGCGGCTGTCCCGTTTCCTGATCGGGCCCCTCGCGGTCGGCCTGGTGCGCGAGGTCGCGTGAACCTTGTGTGTGTAGGCACGCGTTGCGATCGCGGATGCGCCAGCGAGACGCCTACCTCTCCGGTCGTGCACGGGGAGATACCTGAAATAGGATAACATCAAGGGGGCAGCGGGCTCGGCGTCGAAGGTGTGCGACGCCGGGCTGCGTCATCGATTGGGGGGGCCGACGGATCGGATACTATCCGATCCGCCGACGGGCCAGTGCCCGATGAGCGCGATGCTTCCAGGCCCGTCTATCTCGCCCCGGCATGTCCGCACCCGCCCCCATGGCGCGGCGCGCCACGGCCGTGGGGACGATCCAGGGAGGAGGGCCTGAGTTGGATTGCGCTTGATCGACGCATCGGGCGCGGGGTGACACAAACAAATAGATAAACGAGCAAATGAACACATAGATGTCGCACGTTCGCGCCCTGGCGCGGGGTGCAGCATAGTAGCAGCAGCAGCAGTATAGGAGGTGGTCTATGCCTGGGTTACCGCGCACGCGCGGCGGCCGCGGCGGCCGCGTTACTGAGGATGAGAAAGAGGAGATCAAGCGCAGGCTCGACGTCACGGACCCAACGATGGCCGCATGGATCGGGCTCGCGGACGTCGACCGTCGAGGGAACAGGACCACGGCGCGCTGCCCCAACCATAACGACCAGGGCGACCCAAACCTCACGTTGCACCCGCCGGGCTTCCGCTACGACATCGTCGCGAAGTGCTTCAACTGCGGC